>CENH01022217.1_pt1 | contig 16020 bp, 15 predicted proteins | sample 530171 | NCBI WGS metagenome assembly CENH01 (sample SAMEA2591132, study PRJEB7988) | marine metagenome | biome: marine biome (ENVO:00000447); feature: deep chlorophyll maximum layer (ENVO:xxxxxxxx); material: saline water (ENVO:00002010), including plankton (ENVO:xxxxxxxx) | depth 70 m | reverse complement strand
GACTGAGCCGTGGCAGCAGCCATTGGGTGCCGAAGGTGGGGACCAGGGCCAACTCCAGCGTGGCGGTGCCCTGATTGCCCATCACCGACAGGGTGTCGCGCTCGACCGCATCCAGCCGGCTGGCGATGCGACGGCTGTAAATCTGTCCAGCGTCGGTCAATTTCACGCCCCGACGGGTGCGGCGAAACAGTTGAATATCAAGGAACGCTTCCAGGTTGGCGATCTGGCGACAGACTGCACTTTGGGTCAGCGCGAGTTCCTCTGCAGCCTTGGTGAAGCTCTCATGGCGAGCGGACGACTCGAAGCAGATCAGGGCCTGGGTCGGAGGGATCTTGCGGCGCATGGGGCGGGCTCCTTCGGAGCAGCTATAAGCTATAAGTATCAAGCGGCAAGCTGTCCGTGCGCTGAGCCGGGGTTGCTTGCAGCTTGAAGCTCGCGGCTTGTCGCTATGCAATTGGTCGGAGTTCCAATTTAGCACAGGTGTCTGCGCAAAAGACGCTTGTTTGCTGGTTTCTCTGTGCGTAGAGTCGCTGACAACCTGTGGTTCCGTGTCGGAACCTGCCCCCAACAAATCGAATATCGGAGTGCTCATGGCCGCATCCAAGGCAAGTTTCAACTGGGAAGATCCGCTGCTGCTGGATCAGCAACTGACTGAAGAAGAGCGCATGGTGCGTGACAGCGCGCGCCAGTACTGCCAGGACAAACTCATGCCGCGGGTGCTGAACTCGTTCCGTAACGAGCAGACCGACGCGGAAATCTTCCGTGAAATGGGCGAGCTGGGCCTGCTGGGTGCGACCATTCCGACCGAGTACGGCGGAAGCGGGCTGAACTATGTCTGCTACGGCCTGATCGCGCGTGAAGTTGAGCGCGTTGACTCCGGCTACCGCTCGATGATGAGTGTGCAGTCCTCGCTGGTGATGGTGCCGATCAACGAATTTGGCAGTGAAGAGCAGAAGCAGAAATATCTGCCGAAGCTGGCCAGCGGCGAGTTTATCGGCTGCTTCGGTCTGACCGAGCCGAACCACGGCTCCGACCCGGGCTCCATGGTTACCCGCGCGCGTAGCACCGAAGGTGGCTACCTGCTCAAGGGCGCCAAGATGTGGATCACCAACAGCCCCATTGCTGACGTGTTTGTGGTCTGGGCAAAAACCGACGACGACGTCATCCGTGGCTTCATTCTGGAGAAAGGCTGGAAAGGTCTGAGCGCGCCGGCGATCAAGGGCAAGGTTGGCCTGCGTACCTCCATCACCGGTGAAATCGTGATGGAAGATGTGTTCGTTCCGGAAGAAAACATGCTGCCGCACGTGACCGGTCTGAAAGGTCCGTTCACCTGTCTGAACTCTGCCCGTTACGGTATCTCCTGGGGCGCGCTGGGTGCGGCCGAGTTCTGCTGGCACACCGCCCGTCAGTACACTCTGGATCGTCTGCAGTTTGGTCGTCCGCTGGCGCAGACTCAGCTGGTACAGAAGAAGCTGGCTGACATGCAGACCGAAATCACCCTGGCGCTGCAAGGCTGCCTGCGCCTAGGCCGCATGAAGGATGAGGGCACTGCTGCGGTCGAAATCACCTCGATCATGAAGCGCAACTCCTGCGGCAAGTCGCTGGACATCGCCCGAGTTGCCCGCGACATGCTGGGTGGCAACGGTATCTCCGACGAGTACGGTGTGATCCGTCACGTGGTCAACCTGGAAGTGGTTAACACCTACGAAGGTACCCACGACGTTCACGCGCTGATCCTCGGCCGTGCGCAGACTGGCCTTCAGGCGTTTTTCTAACGACTGAAGGCAGCTGCAAGCGACAAGCCGTTCTGAGTTGGTTCGGCTTGTCGCGTTCTCCTCACGCTGCATTGGCGTACCGCTAGTACCCTTATCTTCGTATCCCGCACGGCCAGCTTGTGGCTTGAAGCTTGCCGCTTGAAGCTTGGAGCTAAAGACATGAGTGCATTATCCGGTTTACGCGTTCTTGATCTTTCCCGTGTGCTGGCTGGCCCCTGGGCCGGGCAGATGCTGGCGGATCTGGGGGCGGATGTGGTCAAGGTCGAACGGCCGGGGGCGGGTGACGATACCCGTGCCTGGGGGCCGCCGTATCTGCGCGACGCGGATGGGCGTGACACTTCCGAGGCGGCGTACTTTCTGTCAGCCAACCGCAATAAGCGCTCGATCACCATCGACTTCACTCAGCCCGAAGGGCAGCAGGAGGTGCGTGATCTGGTGCAGCGCGCAGATGTGCTGATCGAGAACTTCAAGGTTGGCGGGCTGGCGGCCTATGGGCTGGATTACCAGAGCCTGCAGGCGCTCAATCCGCGTTTGATCTACTGCTCGGTAACCGGCTTCGGTCAGCACGGGCCCTATGCCAAGCGGGCGGGCTATGACTTCATGATTCAGGCCATGGGCGGCCTGATGAGCATTACCGGCAAGTCCGATGGGGAAGAGGGGGCAGGGCCGGTCAAGGTCGGCGTGGCGCTGACCGATATCCTCACCGGGCTGTATGCCAGCAATGCCATTCTCGCCGCACTGGCTGAACGTGAGCGAAGCGGTCAGGGCCAGTACATCGATCTGGCGCTGCTGGATGTGCAGATTGCCTGTCTCGGTAACCAGGCGCTGAACTATCTCACCACTGGCGTGCCGCCAAAGCGGCTGGGCAACGCTCATCCGAACATCGTCCCGTATCAGGATTTCCCGACCGCCGATGGTGACTTCATCCTGACGGTGGGTAACGATGGCCAGTTCCGCAAGTTCTGCGAGGTGGCGGGGCATCCGGAGTGGGCGACTGATCCGCGTTTTGCCAGTAACTCGGCGCGGGTGGCCAATCGTGCCGAGCTGATTCCGCTGATTCGCCAGGTGACGGTGTTTCGCACGACGGCCGAGTGGATTGCCGCACTGGAACAGGCCGGTGTGCCCTGCGGGCCGATCAACGACCTTGACCAGGTGTTTGCTGATCCCCAGGTGCAGGCGCGGGGCACGCGCATCCGCATGGCTCACCCGTTGGCCGGCGAGGTAAATCTGGTGGCCAACCCGATTCGCTTGTCACGTACGCCGGTCGATTATCGCCGCCCGCCGCCGCTGCTGGGTGAGCACAACCGCGAGGTGCTGGCCGACTGGCTCAGCGACTGACCGGCCGCTCGCGCCGCTGGGCACGAGCGAGTCGTCGGCTTTCCTCTTCGCGCTCTTCCAATACGTCCTGTACGTAACTGATGTGTTCACTGGCGATGTGTCGGGCATCGTCGGCGCGGCCCTGCATAATGGCGTCGAACAGCGCCTGATGCTGCTCAACCAGCATGCGTCGGGTCTCGCTGCGCAGCGCGTACATGCCACCGATATTGGTGACCACGTTACGTTTGAGCAGGTCGAACAGGCCGCGAATGGTGTGCAGCAGCACCAGATTGTGGCTGGCCTCGGCGATCGCCAGATGAAAGCGCGCGTCAGCCGCGCCTTCTTCTGCCCGTGAGGCCTTGCCCTCGCGGGCGTAGCACGCTTGCAGCGCATCAAAGGCCACCTGCAGGTGCTGGCGATCCAGTTCGGTGGCGCGTAGCGCGGCGTAGTAGGCGCAGTCGGCTTCCAGCGTGTGGCGAAACTCCAGCAGGTCTCTGTGGGCCTCCGGGCGGCCTTCGATCAGGCTCAGCAAGGGGTCGCTGAAGCTGGAGCCCAGCGAATCGCTGACATAGTTGCCGCCACCCTGGCGGCTGATCAACAGGCCCTTGGCGACCAGCTTTTGTACCGCCTCGCGCAGTGACGGGCGCGACACGCCGAACTGCTCGGCCAGCGCGCGCTCGGCGGGCAGGCGTTGGCCCGGCTGCAGCGTGCCCTCAAGAATCATGGTTTCCAGCTGCTCGACGATATTGTCGGACAGTCTGCGCTGTTTGATCTGGCCTATGTCCACGCTATGTTCCTTTGGTCTTACCAATCCTGCAAAGAGGGTAGCGGGCCGACGCTGTGCGTTCAACCCGGAATCAGCATCTATACCAAAGTCTACAGTCGCAGGTTTGACATGCTGCTGGTGCTTTTTTAATCTGGGCATCCATTTTTGTAAATTGGTATTACCAATTGGTGCTCGATCGCCAATAACAACTACAGGAGCGCTTCATGTCTTCCGGTTTTCTTGCCTTGATGGCCTTTGCCCCGATTCTGCTGGCGGGCATCTTGTTGATCGGTTTGCGTTGGCCGGCACGCCGTGCCATGCCGCTGGTATACCTGCTCAGCGCCGGTATCGCGTTGTTCGTCTGGGATATGAGCTTCAACCGGGTGCTGGCCTCGACCCTGCAGGGGCTGGTGGTCACTGTCGGCGTTCTGTGGATCATCTTCGGCGCCATTCTGCTGCTCAACACGCTCAAGCACTCCGGTGGTATCACCGCCATCCGCGCCGGTTTCACCACCATCAGCCCTGACCGCCGCATCCAGGCGATTATCATTGCCTGGCTGTTCGGCTGCTTTATTGAAGGTGCCTCCGGCTTCGGCACCCCGGCTGCGATTGCCGCGCCGCTGCTGGTGGCGATCGGCTTCCCGGCCATGGCGGCGGTGCTGATGGGCATGCTGGTGCAGAGCACGCCGGTGTCGTTCGGGGCAGTGGGTACGCCGATTATCGTGGGTGTGAACACCGGCCTGGATCATGCCGTGATCGGTGAGCAACTGGCGGCCGCCGGTTCCAGCTGGGAAGCCTACCTGCAGCTGATCACCAGTCAGGTGGCGATTGTGCATGCGCTGGTGGGTACGGCCATGCCGCTGGTAATGGTGATCATGCTGGTGCGCTTTTTCGGTCAGGACAAGAGCTGGCGCGCGGTATTCGAAGTGCTGCCGTTTGCCCTGTTTGCCGGCGTCTCCATGACCATTCCCTATGTGCTGGGCGGTGTCTTTCTGGGGCCGGAATTTCCGTCGCTGATTGGTGGTCTGGTCGGCCTGGCGGTGGTCACCACGGCCGCCCGCGCAGGCTTTCTGGTGCCCAAGCGGCAGTGGGACTTTGCACCGCGTGAAAGCTGGCCGGCTGCCTGGATGGGGACGGTCGAGATGAAGCTGGAGGAGCTGACCGCACGCCCCATGAGCAGCTTCCGCGCCTGGCTGCCGTATCTGCTGGTGGGTGTGCTGCTGGTGATCAGCCGAGTCTTTCCTGAAGTCAGTGCTGCGTTCAAGGCGGTTGCGATTAACTTCACCGACATCCTGGGTGAGGCTGGCATCAGCGCTGGCGTGCAGCCGCTCTATCTGCCGGGCGGCATTCTGGTGATGGTGGTGATTGCGACCTTCTTCCTGCACCGCATGAAGCTGAGCGAGTTGAGCAAGGCCACCGGTGAATCCTTTGGTGTGCTGCTCAGTGCCGGTTTTGTGCTGCTGTTTACCGTGCCGATGGTACGTATCCTGATCAACTCCGGTGTCAATGCCGCCGAGCTGCCAAGCATGCCGATCGTGATGGCCCGCTATGTGGCCGACAGCGTGGGTGGTATCTATCCGTTGCTGGCGCCGACCATCGGTGCGCTGGGTGCCTTCCTGGCTGGCTCCAACACAGTATCCAACATGATGTTCAGCCAGTTCCAGTTTGGCGTGGCCAGCAACCTTGGCCTGTCTACTGCACTTATCGTATCGGTGCAGGCGATTGGCGCCGCTGCCGGCAACATGATTGCCATTCACAACGTGGTGGCGGCGTCGGCCACGGTCGGTTTGCTCGGTCGTGAGGGCACGACCTTGCGTCGTACCGTCTGGCCAACGCTGTACTACGTGCTGATGACCGGTCTGATTGCGCTCTTTGCTGCCTATGTAATGGGTGTTCGCGACCCGCTGATGGCGGGCTGATACCCTACTGTTGTCGCCCCGGCCTGGTTGCCGGGGCGTCGTCCGTTGAAGATTCGATGGGAACTCCGTGATGATCATTTCTGCCTCGACCGATTACCGTGCCGCCGCCCAGCGCCGGTTGCCACCCTTCCTGTTTCACTATATCGATGGTGGCGCCTACGCCGAGCACACGCTGAAGAAGAATGTCGACGACCTGGCCGGTATCGCCTTGCGCCAGCGGGTGTTGAAAGACATGGCGGAACTGAGCCTGGAAACCCGCCTGTTTGACGAGACGCTGAGTATGCCGGTGGCGCTGTCGCCGGTCGGCCTGACCGGCATGTACGCGCGTCGCGGCGAGGTCCAGGCGGCGCGCGCAGCGGCAGACAAGGGGATTCCCTTTACCCTGTCGACCGTTTCGGTCTGTCCGATTGAAGAAGTCGCACCGGCGATTAGCCGCCCGATGTGGTTTCAGCTTTATGTGCTGAAAGACCGTGGCTTTATGAAAAATGCGCTGGAGCGCGCCAAGGCCGCCGGTGTGACCACCCTGGTGTTCACCGTCGACATGCCGGTGCCCGGCGCGCGTTATCGGGATGCGCACTCGGGCATGAGCGGCCCGAATGCAGCGATGCGTCGTTACCTGCAGGCGGTGATGCACCCGCGCTGGGCCTTTGATGTCGGGCTGCTGGGCAAGCCGCACGACCTGGGCAATATCTCTGCCTACCGTGGTAACCCGACCGGGCTGGAAGACTATATGGGCTGGCTGGGGGCCAACTTCGACGCGTCTATTTCCTGGAAAGATCTGGAGTGGATTCGCGAGTTCTGGGACGGCCCCATGGTGATCAAGGGGATTCTCGATCCTGAGGACGCCCGCGATGCCGTGCGCTTCGGCGCCGACGGCATCATCGTTTCCAACCACGGTGGTCGCCAGCTGGACGGCGTGCTGTCCAGCGCCCGCGCGCTGCCGCCGATTGCCGATGCGGTCAAAGGTGATCTGAAGATTCTGGTCGACTCCGGTATCCGTACCGGTCTGGACGTGGTGCGCATGCTGGCGCTCGGTGCCGACTGCACCATGCTTGGCCGCGCCTTTATCTACGCGCTGGCGGCCGATGGGCAGGCGGGTGTGACCAATCTGCTGGAGCTGATTGAAAAAGAAATGCGGGTGGCAATGGTGCTGACCGGTGCCAAGTCGATCAGTGAGATCAACGCCGACCTGCTGGTAGCCGCGTCATGAGTGCCGCGCATAGCCACCAGCGTGACGCCTTGCTGGAGCAGCTACGCAGTCTGGTTGGCCGCCGTTATGTGCTGACCGGCGAGCAGCAGACGCGGCGCTTTCGCAAGGGCCACCGTACCGGCGAGGGGCAGGTGCTGGCGGTGATCCAGCCCGGCACCCTGCTGGAGCAGTGGCAGGTCCTGCGGGCCGCGGTTGCGGCCGACTGCATCGTCATTATGCAGGCAGCCAACACCGGCCTGACCGGTGGCTCCACCCCGGATGGCGACAACTACGACCGCGATATCGTGCTGATCAGCACGCGCCGACTCGATGGCGTGCAACTGATCAATCAGGGTGAGCAGGTGGTCTGCCTGCCCGGCGCCACGCTGGATCGGCTGGAGCGCGAGCTGGCACCGCTGGGGCGTGAGCCGCACTCGGTGATCGGCTCCTCGTGCATCGGCGCGTCGGTGCTGGGTGGGGTCTGCAACAACTCCGGTGGCGCTCTGGTGCGGCGCGGCCCGGCCTATACCGAGCTGGCGCTCTATGCGCAGGTGCAGGCCGACGGCACGCTCACCCTGGTCAACCACCTGGGCATCGAGCTGGGCGACAGCCCGGAAGAAATTCTGACACGTTTGCAGCGTGGCGATTATCAGCCTGACGCGGTCCTCAACGAGTCCGCCAGGGCCTCCGACGCCGGTTACGCCGAGCACGTACGTGATGTCGACGCCGATACCCCCGCACGCTTCAATGCCGACCCGTCCCGCCTGTTCGAGGCCTCGGGCTCAGCCGGCAAGTTGTGTCTGTTTGCCGTGCGACTGGATACCTTTGTGAAGGAAGCCAGCACCGTGTTCTACATCGGCAGCAACGACCCGCAGGATCTGACCGACCTGCGCCGGCACCTGCTGACCAACCTGCCGAGCCTGCCGATTGCCGGTGAGTACATTCACCGTACCGCCTTTGATATTGGTGAGCGCTACGGCAAGGACACCTACCTGATCATCGACCGGTTTGGCACCGCCCGGGTGCCGGCTGCCTTTGCCATCAAGAGCCGAGTCGACGGTTTCTTCGAACGTTTGGGGCTGCGCGGTGTGAGTGACCGTGTGATTCAGGCGGTCATGAATCTGTTGCCCAGTCATTTGCCAGAGCGCATGCGCGAGTACCGTAACCGCTTTGAACATCACCTGCTGCTGCGCGTGTCCAACGATACCGCTGCGCAGACGCGCGAGCACCTGAGTGGCTTTTTTGCCGGGAGTGATACCGGTGACTATTTCGAGTGCGACGACGACGAGGGGCGGCGCGCCTTTCTGCACCGTTTTGCCGTCGCGGGCGCCGCCATTCGTTACCGTGAGGTGCACCGCCGCGAGGTGGAAGACATTGTGGCGCTGGATATTGCCCTGCGTCGTAATGACCGGGACTGGGTGGAGACGCTGCCGGCGGAGCTGGAAAAGGATATGGTGCACAAGTTGTATTACGGGCACTTCTTCTGCCACGTCTTCCATCAGGATTACATCGTGCGCAAGGGGGTTGATCCGCTGGCAATGGAGCATCGCATGTGGGCGCTGCTGGATGAGCGCCGCGCCGAGTATCCGGCCGAGCATAATGTCGGCCATCTGTATGTGGCCAAGCCGGCACTGGCCGGCTTCTACCGCGAGCTGGACCCGACCAACAGCTTCAATCCCGGTATCGGCCACACTTCACGTCAGCGCGGCTGGGGTGAGTGCTGCGGTGGGCATGAGGGGGAGGCGGGCTGATGGTCGACGTGCGTTAATGCACGAGAAATTCCTAGCCCTTAAGAATGTGGCCTGAGAGCCACAATATTTGTTTTTATACGTTTTATTGTGGCTTATGGGCCACAAATGACGAGCTCGACTGGTTGCAGGTTAGTGGCCCACCGGCTACAGTTTTTGGCATCTTCTTTCTTTTGATGCCCGAGGGCTACAAATGAGCTCCTTGTACGATGTCGCTGCAATGCTCAAGCAGGCGCGAAGTGACGCTAACCTGAGCCAGGAAGCAATAGCCAGTCGTGCCGGCGTGTCACGTTCAACAGTGGCGCGCATGGAGACGCTGGCCAAAGGCGACATGAGTGTGTCGGCACTGGTTCGGCTGTTGGAGGCCGCAGGCTACGACTTAAAGTTGGTAAAGGCTGGCCACGAAAGGACAGTTGAAGACATCCTCGCAGAGCAGCGCTCAGGGACCGGCGAGCCATGATTCTCGATGTGCATGTGAGCTCCAGGCTAGTCGCCAAGCTTTATCGAGAGCGGGATGAATACGTACTGAAATACCTTCCGGACGCACTGCCGGAAGATTTTGTCAGCCTGACGATGCCCGTGCGTGAAGAGGCCTGGCGCTGGCCTCGCGACCTATTTCCTTTCTTCCGGCAGAACCTTCCTGAGGGCTATTTGCTGGGCGTTATCCGCGAGGAATTTGGCGCGTTGCTTGATGGCACTGACCTATCTCTGCTGGCCTTGGTAGGTGGTCAAGGTATCGGTAGAGTGTCGGTTACCCCTGAGGGTGTGCGGCCTGATGGTGAAACGGAGCCATTGGAAATAAGCCATCTGCTCACCGCGGAAAACACCACAGAACACTTTGCCCAATTGGTGCGTCAATACGCTCGGGTCGCCGTGTCTGGCGTGGTGCCAAAGTTCATTGCCACAGACGCAGAGCAGAGGCCTGAGACCATGGGGAAGCCGACCCTGCGCACCAGATTTCACATCATCAAAGGCTCTGATGAGAGCACACCATTTCTCGGCTTCAACGAGTTCTACACGATGCGCGTGCTTGCTCGCTTAAACGTCGTACCGGTCGCCTCCTGCCAAATGTCCGACGATGGGAAGGTGCTGGTAGTGGATCGTTTCGATGTTGATGAGCACGGCGCGCCTTGCTGCGGAGTAGAGGATGCGTGCGGGTTGCTGGGTTTGCCGCCACATGAAAAGTACTCGCCTTCTATCGAGCGGGTGTGGAAAGCTACTCGGGCCTATATTCCAAATAACCGAACCCGAGCTCAGAGCGAACACCTTGGCTGGCAGCTGCTGGCAAACTATGTTGTACGTAATGCGGACTGCCACTCGAAGAACATCGCACTGTGCTACAGCTCGCGTGTGGATGTAGCCTTCACTCCAGTCTATGATCTGGTGACAACACAGGCCTACCCGCGCTTTGCAGCGGGCCCGCCCGCGCTGTCCGTTGGTGGCAGGCAAACCTGGGCTCCCGGTCGCTCGCTGGAAACCTTCTTTAAAGCCGTGCTAGGTATTGCGCCGCGCCAGTACGCTGCCATGGTTGAGCAACTTTGTGAGTCAGCGGTAGAAGTGGGTAACGAGGTTATTGAAGCATCCAGAAACGAGTCGGCTTGGCGCGATGTAGCCAAACATATGGTGCATGCCTGGAACGACGGGATGGAAACCTTGCGCAGCAGCGAAAGCTGCCCCGCAATTGCGCGGTCTGGATGCCGCCATTGAGGAGGCCGGCTTCTCAGGGCCGCGCAAGGCGGAACGCGGCGGTGAGGTGATGGGGCGTTCTGAATTGCTGGCAAAGAAGCGCTAAGGGCCATCGCGGTGAGTAGCCGGTTGAACGCTACCCCAAGATTTGGCAGCCCCCCACTGCCACGGCAAGCGAAGCTCATTGCCCTAACCAGAGTTGCTCGACAGCCCGGGCATATACTGAACGACCGCAATATTACCGTGCTACCAAACTAAGTCTAGGTACTATCCAGCCAATCAGTGCTTCCTCAATCAGGCCAGTTGACTCAGAGTAACGGAAGGATAGGAAATGGATTTCTCTCCCATCATTGGGCAGGTATGGGGCATGCTTGGCTGGCTTATGCCGCTGATGCTGCTCGCCGGGCTACTCAGGTCGCCCTGGTTCAAGAGGAGCTCCGCCTTTACCAAATGCAAAACCATGCAAACCCTTTGGTGCCCTTCAATGCAACAACTCTGCGTTTGGAGTCGCAATGTCAGTCCCAACCTACGACCAGTTTATTGAGCCGATTCTTCGCTACTTGGCAGTCACTCCTGAGGGGGCGACAGCGCGTGTGGCCCATGAAGCCGCTGCAGATGCGCTGAATTTATCCGAAGCACAGCGCCAAGAATTGATAGCCAGCGGCCAAGCCACTTACAAAAATCGTGCAGGCTGGGCGCATGACCGTCTAAAGCGGGCGGGCTTGTCTAGCAGCGCCAAGCGTGGGTATTGGAAGCTGACGGATGCCGGGATGGCTTACGCTGCAAAGAACCCATCACCTCTTAGCGCAGAACAAGTCGAACAGCTCGCCATCGGGTTCATGAATGTAAAACTCAAATCACCATCTGATGCAGTTCCTCTCGATGGGCAAGAACAATCTCTACTTCTGTCTAACTCGGCAACGGTCAGCCCTGATGATCGTTTGGATCAAGCTCTGCGCGAACTCAGGGAAGCAACTGCCGCTGATCTGTTGGATAGTCTTTTGCAAGTCAGTCCTAACCGCTTTGAAGTCATTGTGTTGGATGTTCTGCATAGCCTTGGCTATGGCACCAGTCGCACGGACTTGCAGCGTGTTGGCGGCAGCGGTGATGGTGGCATTGATGGCGTTATCTCGCTCGACAAGCTCGGATTGGAAAAAGTCTACGTTCAAGCGAAGCGTTGGCAGGGCACTGTCGGCCGCCCAGAACTACAGGCCTTTTATGGTGCTCTAGCAGGTCAGAAAGCTAAGCGAGGTGTGTTTATAACCACGTCTGGTTTCACGGCCCAGGCAGTTGAGTTCTCTCGCTCTGTAGAAGGCATGGTTCTGGTAGATGGCAATCGGCTGGTCAACCTGATGATGGACCACGAGGTCGGCGTGACCTCTCGTTTGCTCAAGTTGCCAAAGCTGGATAGCGATTATTTTGATGAAGAATAGCTGTAAGGAAAGAAGTCTCTTCCCCTTACCATACTCAAGCGGCTTGGTCGTTAGCGATCCTGGCGTTTTGGTTTGGCTTTTGTCATAGCCTGCTTTGTGATCCAGTGCTGGATGTTCTGCAGTACAAGACCTGCCCACCGACAGCTCCGGCTAGCTCCAGGGAAATGTGGAGCCAGGTGATGGTTTCTGCTCAGAGCAATAAAATTATCTTTGCCGGCAAAAAAATCAGGGCATAAGAATATTTTTATCTAATTGCAATTATTTACGCCCAAGCTTTCAATCCTCCCAGCGCGCGTCGCGCCGGGTAATGCAGGCAGCCAGCAGGCTTTCCAGTGAGGCCTGCAGCTGATCCATGAAGGGCGCGCATTCCTGCTCGGCGCTGAGCGCCTCGCCGATAGCTACGTCGGCGTTGAACGGCACGATCATCGAGCCGCCCTTGGGCAGCGCTCGGCCCAGCCCGTGCATGGCAATCGGCACTACCTGGGTGCCGGCGTGGCTGCGGGCCAGATGATAAATACCCTTGCGCAGCGGCTGCAGCTCTTCTGCTTCGCCGCGGCTACCTTCGGGGAACAGCAGCAGAATCTGGCCGTCGGCCAGGGCCTGCTGGCACTGTTCAAACACCTGCTCCTTGTCGACCTGACCCTGCCGGTCCAGCGGGATGATGCCGATCAGGTTGAGCGACAGCCAGGTGGTGAAACGATTGCGCAGAAAGTAGTCCGCCGCCGCCACCGGGCGTACCCGGTGCAGCTCGCCCAGCGGGTACAGCGCCATCAGCACCAGCGTATCCAGGTGGCTGTTGTGATTGGCGGCCAGGATCGCCGGACCGTGGCTGGGCAGGCGTTGCTTGTTGTAGATGTTCAGGCCAAGCAGCAGGTACACCACCGGCTTGACGATCAGGAGGAAGAACAGCCGTTTGGGCAGGCGCTTGATCACGGACATGGCGACCTCAGTAGGTGGTGTAAACGAGGAAGTGGAAGAACAGCGGCGCGGTGTACATCAGGCTGTCGATGCGGTCGAGAATGCCGCCGTGGCCCGGAATCAGCTGGCTGGTGTCCTTGATGCGCAGGTCGCGCTTGACCGCCGAGACGGTCAGGTCGCCAATAAAACCGGCCAGCCCGATCAGCAGGCCAGCGCCGAGACCCAGCCACCAGGGCAGCGGCGTCAGCCCGGGCGCAAGCAGCGCGCCAAACAGGGTGGTGGTGGCCACCCCGCCAAGAAAGCCGGCCCAGGTCTTGTTTGGGCTGATCGCCGGCACAATTTTGCGGTTGCCGAACTTCTTGCCCCAGATGTATTGGGCAACGTCATTGAACTGGGTCAGGAACACCAGATAGATCACCAGGCCTACGCCGCCGCCGGCCGGGTTTTCTTCGGCGGGCAGCATCAGCAGATAGGCAACGTGGCTGATGGCGAACACGGTCGTCATGGTCGCCCACTGGTAGGAGCCGACCGCCCGGATAAAGCCCTTGGTCTCTCCCAGCATCAACAGGCCGAAGGGAATCAGCAGGAACAGGTAGACCGGAATAAACACGATGAACATGCCGTACCAGCCCATGCCGACCCAGTAGTACTGCAGCGGTACGGCCAGATACAGGGCGAGAATCAGCCGGCGGTCGGTGACCCGCACCGGCAGGATCGAAAAGAACTCACGCAGCGCGATAAAGCTCAGAATGGTGAAGAAGATCAGCGACGCGGTGGGGCCGATCATCAGCGCGGTGAACACCACGCCGACCATCACCCACCAGGAGTTGATGCGCTGTTTCAACTCCAGGTAGCCGTCCTCGCTCAGGCGCGAGCGCAGCAGCAGTTGAGTGATGCTGGCGAGGATCAGCATGGCCACCACCACCAGCATCGCGCACAGGGTGTTGGGCGTCAGGTCGAGCATGAAGGGCAGGCCGATATCCATTATTCAATCCCCCGGCGTTGCAGTCGCAGATAGGCGCCGACCAGTCGGCGCACAACCGTCAGGCCACTGCCGACGGCGATGATGATCAGGCTGATCCACAGGATCAGGCCCGGCTGCTGCCACAGCGGATCGAATGCCGACAGCAGGCAGGCACCGGTCAGGACCGCCATGCGTTGCTGCTTGGCCAGCGGCCCGCGAAAGTCCGCCGGCAGGCCCAGCGAGACACCCAGCACGCGTACATAGGCGGTCATGACCGCCAGCAGCGCGCCCAGCCAGGCCAGCCACTGGGCCGATTCGAAACCGGGCACGGCAAAGCCGCAGGCAACGATCAGCAGCGGGTCGGCGATGCGGTCAGGCACATCGTTGAACAGCTCGCCCGCCGGCGTCTGCTTGCCGCCCTCCATCGCCACCATGCCGTCGAACAGGTTGCACAGCAGACGCAGCTGGATGCACAGCGCGGCAATGACCAGCCAGATCGAGCGCGCGCCGCCCAGCTGCTGGCCCGAGTAGACCAGTGCGACGGCGCCGGCCAGGGCAAACAGTACGCTGAGCACGGAGATCTGATTGGGCGTCACGCTGCGCTGACTGAGCCAGGCGGCAAAGCGGGTCATGATGCGCTGGTCGCGAATCTTCAGGGGGCGGCGGTTGTCGGTCATGGGGCCTCGTTGCAGGCCTGCTCGCGCTGCAGGCGCAGACACAGGAACAGGCAGTAGGTGAATGCCAGGGCAGTGGGCGGAAGGATGGTTTGCCAGAGTGCATGGGTCTGGTGCCAGCTGTGGACCAGATAAAGCAGGGTGAAGCTAGCGCTGACAATCAGCAGGGGAGGCAGCAGCAGACGCGCTGCACCGCTGGGCAGTTGGCGGAACAGGGCCTTGGCGGCAACCGCCATGACCAGTGTCATCAGAGCGCTGGCGCTACCCTGCAGCAGCCCGGCGATCAGGGCATGGTGCGGATCGCTTGACCAGTTCGCCAATAGCGCCCAGCCGCCCCACAGCACGAAGGCCAGCGCTGCGGCGAGCAAACGCCCGGCCAGGCTATTGGCAAAGGAAGTGGCGGTCGGCTGCATGAACGTCCCTGTGGCGGCAGTGCGGCCCGTCAGCTTACGCCGGAAGTCGATGTCTGGCGAGTCTGACGGCAGCGTGCTGTGATGCGCATCAAACCCGCCAGGGCCGCTCAGAGCGCCGGGGTGTTACCGCAATCCTCAGCCGTCCAGCGACTGACCTGCGAATGCTGCAGCTTGACCTCGCCATTGCCGGCGCCAGCGTTCTCGCCCAGCAGGCCGGCCGGCAGCGCGTAGCTGCCGTTGCCGTTGAAGGTGGAGCGCATTTCACGGCTGGAGACAACCTGGATGCTGCCGCTGAGGTCGCCAGTGAACCCGTCCGGGTCATTGCAGTGCCCGGAAAACTGCAGCGCGTCGCCACTGGACTGCTCAATCTTGAGGTCGCAATTGGGCATGTTTTCCCGGGCGTCCGCCAATAGTGCATCGGGGTCGGCCATGGTGTGAGCGGTCTCGGCGGTAATGCATTGGCGCTCACCTACCTGACCTTCACTGCCCAGCATGTCTTCTGCCAGGGCGCGCTGCTCCGGCGGCAGCGTCTTGAGCATGTTTTCGCGCATCTCGCGCATGCGCGCCTGCATATCGATGCCATTGATCAGGGTGGTGCTTTCGCTGACCCACAGGCCGGGTTCGGGCAGGGTGTCCAGGCTGGCAGCGCTGGTGGAAAGGGCGCTCAGGCTGAGCGAGCAAAACAGAGCAAGACGGGAGAGGTGCATACGACAGTCCTTGGTAGCGAGTGCAGGACTGACTATAGCCTTGTTGGCGTTGTCGTGTTGTGAGGGGATGTGAGGTTTTGCCGAAAAAAGGAAGAAGCTGGCAGCTCACTTCGTCATTGCAGCCTGCGTCAGACGCTTGTGATGGGTTGTCTCGCTGTTGCGCAGAGCCATAAAAAAACGGGGCCGAGGCCCCGTCAGACTGCTGACAAAGCCCCTAGCCGAAAGGCGGGGGCTTTTGTTTAATGGGTTGTCGTTTACTGCAGGCCAACCCGATGCTCAAACCCCCTTCACCCAAACAGCACGCGCTGGAGATGGTCACCCTCGAAGAGCTGGTGCCCGCCGATCATCTGCTGCGCAAGATAGCCCGCCATATCGATTTCGAGTTTATTCGGCCTGCCACGCAGCACCTGTATTGCGCTGACAACGGTCGTCCGGCGATTGACCCGGTTATGCTGTTCAAGATGCTGTTTACTGGATACTTGTTTGGCGTGCGCAGTGAACGACAGTTGAT
>CENH01031856.1_pt1 | contig 16328 bp, 16 predicted proteins | sample 530171 | NCBI WGS metagenome assembly CENH01 (sample SAMEA2591132, study PRJEB7988) | marine metagenome | biome: marine biome (ENVO:00000447); feature: deep chlorophyll maximum layer (ENVO:xxxxxxxx); material: saline water (ENVO:00002010), including plankton (ENVO:xxxxxxxx) | depth 70 m | reverse complement strand
AAGAGACTTTGGAGAATACATAGATTTGATATATGACCCAAGACGACTAATTAGAACAGGCTACTCATATAACAAAAAATCTGGATTATTCAAAACACCAATACAACATAAAGATTTTGAAGAAATGGATTTCGATACAATCAGATCTTTTTCAAAATCAATAAACTACACATACAAAACAATAAAACAAGAAAAACTAGAATCTTGCATACCTATGGATATGAGCCGTAAGAACGTAGCGGAAGTACGTAAAGTGTTTAACAATGCAAAAGGTCAAACCACTAGATATATTACATGCACACAGCATATATATAACGCTGGTTATGTTCCTAAGAACAGACACAAACATCTTCTAGCTTTAGTAAGCATATGGCGAAAGAAATGGGGATTAGACAAGCACGGTTGTGACAATTTAGCTAGATCTTATATGGCTAAAATGGACAAACCATTACCTGCTGAAGAAACAAGTAAAGTAGTATCAGATGTATTTAAGAGTGATTATAATTATGGATGTAATCATCCTACATTATTACCATATTGCGATAGCAAATGCATACTATTTAGATACAAAAACCTTGATGAAACAGCAGAATTACTAACTGCGGAAGATATGGTAAACAAATTGATTGAAAGCATTAACTCTGATTACACAGATAGATCATTCAATCTACAAGAAGTATTTCCATTCTTACCACAAAAACATATGTTTAATTCTGGTCAGCTTATTACACTAATAGGCGATACAGGCTTAGGCAAAACAGCATTTATACAATACTTAGTAGTAAGGCTTCCTAAGATTAAAACATTGTTCTTCTCACTAGAAGTAGATGATGAAACAATGACAAGACGATTTATACAAGCTGGTCTAGGTATGAGCAAAGAAGAAACATTACACAGTCTTAAAAATCCTGATGTAGCTAAAAAAGCTATTGATTCAATATCTCATATAAAACTACAATGCTCTAGTCCTGATATACAAGACTTAGGCGGTTTTATAGCAGAAACTGAAGCTAAGATAGTTGTTATAGATACAATAGACAGAGTTCCAGCAAAGTTTGCTGGCAAAGATGATTTTGCTAGGCAAGAAGTAATAGCAAATGGTCTAAAGGATTTAGCAATAAAACAAGATGTAATTGTTTTAGCTGTACACCACATATCTAAAAGTGCATCTTATGGAATAAGAGACGGACAACGTTTAGATGTACATAGTGGTAAAGGTAATAGTGCTATAGAACAAAAATCAGATCAATATATAAGTTTCGAAGGTAAAGAAAAAAGTAAAATAAGAATAATAGAGTCTCTAAAAGCAAGAGACGAAACTAGCTTTAAGTTAACAGTAAACTACAACTGGGAAACTTTTACATTCAACAAACTTAATTGATCATTAACAAGAATAAGGGTACAGCTTCCTATATCTGTGCCCTCGTTATTAAGGAAGTTTAGCATCCATTAGTACTTGTGGGATTGCATATAAAGGTCAGCCCTTTATCTTCCTTATAAACCTTAAGGAATAAATATGAAAAACGGAAAACAATGGAATATACTAGGAGTTCCTATATTAAAAATAATAACAAAAGATAAAAATTATAAAAACAGTATACTTAAACAATACAAAATAGTGATCTTTAATTTATTATTAGTAAGCATAGGATATTCCTCGTTTGAAGGAGACAGTATTTTAATACAAATAGGAATAAGTAAATTAGAATTATTTACTTCTTTCACAATAAAAAATAGGTGGTTACGATGAAAAAACCAAAACTAAACATACAATCAAAATTAACTCAAGAATTAATATCTTTATTAAGTGATCTAGAAGCTGTAGACAGAGATAGAATGAGCTCTGATGGAAAGCTTTATTTGGATAGAATATGGATACTATTAAAACAACCTACATACGATGAACTAAAAACAAAAGGAGAAAACAATGCAGTATCTAAATAAAACAAATACTGAACTAGTAAAAATATTATTAGAAAAACATCCACATCTAAGAGACAATGATAATAAACTCTTGGCTAATATATGGTACATAAGATCAGAAAAACTAGATGAAGGAGCAATGGATTTCTTAAACACAATAGCAGAAGGTAAGTTGCCGTCTTCAGAATCTATTAGAAGAGTAAGACAAAAACTGCAGGAACTAAATCCTAAACTTCGTGGAGAATTATACAATAAAAGACACAAAATGCAAACTCAAGTAAAACAAGAATTGCATGAAATAGAAAACTTAGAAAATGGAGCAAATTCAGCAGAAGAAACTATTTCATGGTTTAAAGAAAACACTACCTTGTTTGAATAAAAAACATAAAGGATATTAAAACAAAGGAAAAATTATGAGTGGCAAAGCACCTAAACAAAAAGGTAACAGAATTGAACGAGAGTGCGTCAACCTTGCCAAAGGATACGGGTTTAAATCCCGTAGAGCTTGGGGATCTGATGGCAGATCCCTAGGCTGGCATGAAGAAGTAGACATGATTGTAGAAATGCCTAATAGAAAAGATGGAAACTCTTATGAAATATTCAAGTTTCAAGTAAAAGGTCGTAAAAAAATTGGAGAACTTTATAAACCTTGTGACTATGTATATGGACAAATTCTTAAAGAAGATCGTAAAGATCCATTAGTGACTATACGATATAAAGACTTGTTAGATCTTTTTAAAAGATTGACAGGGTAATTAACAATAACCGTATGTTGATATATGGGAATTGATTAGTTAACAAATGAAAGAGCAGGGGATGGTTGGCGTTATCCCTTGCTCTACCATAAGGAATAGAATGAAAAAACTAAAAACTAAAAAAGATGTAATTGATACATTAGAAGCTTTAGAAGCTTTTGTACCTAATTACAAATTAAACCCAAGAGACGAAGAGCTTGTTCAAACAATAATTAAAAAAATAAAAAATTGGGTAAACAGGCAAAATAACGAAGAACACTTTGGGAAAGACTATTAATAAACAAAGAGGACATAAAATGTCTAACTTACAAACAACAAACAATAAAGAATCTTTAGAAGAAGAACTATTTAGAAAAGTTCAGCTGCTAATTGATGCATTGGACAACATAATAACAATTAATGCTGATAGTGGTACTTTAAAAAAGTACGCTAAAGAAGCTTTAAATCATATAATGAAAGAGGGAAACAATGACTAGCGTAAACGAAATGTTACTAGAAGTTGAAAACTTATTAATGTCTTGCGAAGATAAAAAAACATGGTACAAAGAAGGACTTGAATTAATAAGTAAATCTAGTAATCAAAGCAATCCAGAATGGTTAATAGCTGTAGCTAAAGCATATCTCAATAAAGAATCCGAAACTGTACTTAACTTAAAAAATAACAAACAACAGGAGAGCAAACAATGAGAGATACTATATTATGGTACGCATGGGAAATGTTTACACTGTCAGAAGCTAACGCTTGGTGGCTAATGATGTGTGTATTAACATTAACTTTAATTACTTTTATTTATCAAAACAATAAAAGAGAAAACAAAATAAATCTATTATTGAAAGCGAATAACATACCTTTTGATGATGAGTCTGTATTAACTAAAATAAAAAAGAGGATACTAACATGGAAGAATATCACTGGGAAGTAAAATCAACTGGTTTTATTGAAGCAGATTCCATTGGAGAAGCTTTTGATGAAATAGCTGAAGACTCTTCATATGTTTTAGATGATCAGAAATTCTGGAAAATTATAATTCAATCAGATAAAGAAGGAGCTAGTTGTTATGAACTAGTAACAAGAGAGGATGGACCACCATACTCAATGGCTAATCTTAGTGGAACTAAAACTATCAAAAAAAAATCTGATGAAAAAAAAATATAAATTTATTTTTATTTCTACACCAAATGGAGATTTAATAAAAGCATTTTATGATTTTAAAAATAACACTATCCAATCCTTTACCAAAGGAGGTATAGCAAAGCTACGAGAATGGGGATGGTTAATTGAAAAAAAACATAAAAAAATAAAGTAAGGGAAAGTAACAATGACGATTGTTAGGGAATGGACGACTATATGTCGGAAACTCGAAGCCTCGGTAACTCTTGGATATAAATTCAAATTCCTATCGGTAGGTGCTTTCCCTTCACTTTAAATAAATAAAAATATAAAAAAATAGATAAACAATAAAGGTAATAAAGTGAGAGTAACAAATAAAATAGATCCAGTATTTAACTTTATGCATATAGATCCTACTTTAATCAGAACAAGAACATGTCAAACATTAATAGAAATATTAATAGCTTGTCGTGATTCTGTAGAAGAAGATTTGCAAAATCGAATAGATTATATAGTAGATGCTAGAGAAAAAGAAACGAGAAGATAATTAAAAGGCAGTTTAATAGCTGCCTTTTTTTTACATACTAATTTCCTAAGAAATCGTCAATTTCTTCAGACTGCCTTTCTCTTCTTTGAAGTCTTTCTATACGAGAATCTATTTTGTTAATAGGTAATCTAAACAAGACTTCACCAACTCTTTCAGGTCTTTCATATATTTGTTTACCTTGTCTTACTGCTCTACCAAAAGGAAACATAGTATACATTGTATAATCAGTAAACTTTTCCCAATCACCACTACCAAGTTCTATCATTGCTTCAGGTATTCTAGCAATTGGAGGCTTTAACAAGTTAGCTGGACCTAGCTTAGAACCAAAGAAAGCCATATCACGCTCCCTTTTATCTCCATACATCCAATCTGCTAATGATTGAATCCAATCATAAGGAGGAGCTAAGGCTGTATCAAAAATACTAAACATAAAAGCACCACCTAATGTCATTAAAAACATGTCTATCATAAACATATCTTTAAACCTTTCATATTCTGGAGTACCATTTCTAAAACCATATAGCTTAGCTTGGTTGTAAAATTCTTTACGAACCCTAACAGAATTCCAAACAAACAATTTAAATCTTGATAAAACCTTACCAGTAGCAGTTCTCATAAATGCTGGTCTTTGTGCATTTTGATACAAGAACTGTGTATTCTCTACACCTTTTAAAGCCATTTCAAAAACAAAACTATCTGCTATATTTAAGTTCCTACCATCTGGACCAAACTTTTCAACAGCTTGTAAACCATGAGCTATAAATGCATTTAAACGATTTATACGTTCAGAATTCTGCATAAAAAATCCACCATACTTTAACATAACATCTTTCACGCCATACCTATCAACAACCTGAAGTACGCTTTCTTCACGTACTTTTTTATCAGCCTTAATAGCCCTAGTAATATCACGAGTAAAATCAGTAATATTTATTCCAGCTTTCCTTAAACTATTCTTAAGGGGAAGATTATATTCAAATTCATTTTGTATAAAATTATCCATAACGCCACGTTCTTTTAACCATTCATACAAATCTTTTCTAGTCTTAACAGACTGTCCATTATATAACTTTATTACAGACTCACCTTTATCATTAGAAAGCAATCTACTGTATATCTTATCATTGTTATATGCATTTCTAAAATTCCTTAAACCGGCACTTGCTATAGTCATAAGGTTTCCACTAAAAATATTAGTAGTCCAAGTACCTGTATTAGCTAACAAAGTCATTAATTCATATTGAGCTTCCATTCTTCCAAAATTATGTATCTTTCTAGAAAAATATTCTTTTCTAGCTTCCTTATCTTTAGGAGCTTGTTCTAAAGTTTTACCAATAAAAGGAGCTTTATTCCACTTCTTAGATTGCCATAATTTTTCATATGCCTTAACCATATTTTGATCAGATGTTAAATAAAACATATTCCTTTTATCTTTTAAATATAAAGGATCTATGCCTCTTTCTATCTCAGACATTATTGCCTGTGGAAAATAAGACTGATGACCAAGAACGCTTTGCATATAAAGCTTAACGTAATCAGCCCAAACATCTACATAAGAATTATAACGAACACTTTCCTTAAACTTCTTTAATTCTTTTTTCTTAGGTTTGTAATTACGCATCCTATATTTCATATTATTTATTTCATAATCACCTTTTATAGAAATTAAATTTTTATACCAACCATTAATTAACTTACCATTATAATCAGTAATAAGAACTTCACGTTTATCATAACCTTTTAAATTAGCTGTTCTAGCTTGTCCGGGAGAAAGCCTAGTATTAAAACCTAATTCACTTAAAGTAACATCAAAGTCACCATCTTTTATTCTGTTATTGTCAATAAGATCTTTCATATTAAAAAATTCTGTAGAAAACTGAGCTTTTCTTTCCATAAGAGAAATATAACGATTTCTAACATTCTCAGCTATCTTAGGACTTTTATATTTAACAAGTGCTCTATTATATACTTGTCTTGCTCTTGACTCAATAGACTTAACAAATTGACGTTGAGCTGCATCGTTGTATCCAAAATTACCGTGAGGTATGTAATTCTCAACAACTCTTTCACCTATACCTTTATACCCATTCTTATCACTACTCCGGTACTTTTTAACACGACTGCTAAATGTATCTGCTATTTTAGCTTTTACATCAGACTCAAGAACATTCATCATTCTCTTTTCATACTGATACCTTTTCAAACCATCTATACCAACAGTTCTAATTAAATCAGAACTTGTAATGTCTTTATCTAAAACTGTTTTTCTAAAATGTGCAAAATCAAAAATACCATCCTTCTTCCATCTCATATATTTATTCATCTTACCGCCAGTAGCTTTATACCAACCATTAAAGTCTTGATCCATCTTCCAAAAACCACCTATATCAGAAACTTTATTACCATTTGAATCATATGTAAACAACCATTTTTCCCCAGCGTTTTTAAAAAATTTAGTAACTTCAGAATCTAATTTTTTTAAAACAGGAGTAAAATTAGATTTATCGCCAGACTCTCTGCCATCTACTAATTGTTTAAAAATAGATTTTCTTTCATTAGCTGTAAACTTAGCTAATATATCATTAATAGGTTTTATTACAAAATCAGAAGCATTTCTATCTTTATTAATACCACGCTCTGCTTTTAAAACATACTGAGATATAGCACCTATAGGAGACATAAATCTATATACAGGCTCTGTTACTGTTTTACCAGAACCATATTTAACAGGAGCGTAATAAGTTTGATATTTATTAACCATACCTTTAATAGCCATCTCACTGTCAACAAACCTAGGGTCTAAATTCCAATACCTTAGTTTAAACTTTAAACTCTTTGGATCATGAAATTGTTTCATAAACCTATTGATAGCCACCACATCTTCCATTTTAAAATCTGTAGCACTTCTAGGCATCCCTCTACCTGATAATTCTCCAGTAAAAAATTTAAACCATTCATTAAAATTATCAGCTAAAAAAGGATTATCTTTTAAAAACTTTTTAAATTGTTTAATCTCTTTTACCTGAGGTTTATTAATAGCCATAAGGTCTAATGCATCTGACTTAATTACATGATCTATTTCTTTAAAGGCATCTAATGTAGCCTTTGGTTCAAAGACATCTTTAGGTATTTCTGGTAATTTTGTTTCTATTTGCAAATCAACAGGAGTATCTTGAATCTTAGATCTATTGTATAAATCTTCTATTCTAGAATAATACTCACGCCTTGTCATTGGATCTATTGCTTGAGAACCATGTATAATTTTATAATGCTTAAGCAATGGCATAGTAGTACCAGTTTGCTTTGCTCCTGTTAAAGGAGATAGTAATATTGTATGAAAATACTTTAGCATGGGTTCAGGATTAATATTATACTTATCTGCTAAATCAAAAATTCTTTCATTACCTAACTTTATTTTTGTATCTATTTCAAAATTCTCATCTTTATTCTTCATATTATCCCGAATCATCTTTTTCAGCTTCTTATTCATACCAAATATTTGAGGAATAAATTCTTTAGTTATATTGCCTTTAACGCCTTTATTTGCCATAGCCTGATGTATGTTAAGGAAATGTTTATTTGCAAGCTCTATGGTAGCAAATTGCCCGTATGTGTCACCAATTAGATCTAATCCATAACTCATATCTTTAGACACTCTCATTATTTTACCTATAAAAGAGTTACTTCTAACTAACATATCTTTTGTTAAGATACCCATTTGATCATTAACAAACTTTTCTATTTCTTTTTTAGAATAAGAAACAAGCTTTCCTCCTTTGCCAGAAGTTTTCTTGCCTTTAATTGGCGTAGATAATTCTGCAGGTAAAGTATAAAACAATTGCCCGTACCCAAATATAATATTGTTAAACTCAAAGCTTTCAGGAGTTATGCCTGCTTTAGCCATTCTTAATGGTAGATTAGTAATAACGGAAGACTGAAATGCTTTGTCTCCTTTAAACCTTGCTGCTATTTTTTGATTAGCTATTGCTACATCAAAAATACTCATAGCATCTTTTGGATATTCATTTAATTTATAACGTATTTTTTCTCCTACTATTCCTGCATTTCTTATTTGATATTTTCTATTAAAAATCGTAGTAGTAGCAGACTCACCTATTTCTAAACCTATTAACTCTTTATATTTTTGTGGTATATAAAAATCTTTTAGAACCTTTCCTTTATTTCTAGTTATTTCTGCAGTAGGAAGCACAGCATAAGGAGAACGTATAGTTCTTGTTCTAGAACGAGGTTTAGATATATTAACAGCTTGTGCAATTAAACCAAGGGCTCCATTACCATTAAAATTTAATATATCTGCATAATTTATTTGTGGTAATACTTCTCCAGTTTTTTTATCATAAACATTAGCTTTAAACATAGAATCAAATAATAATTCTCTAAATTTAGGATAAGGTATTACTGTAGGATCATTACTTGCATCTGCAGATTTGTTTACAATCTTATATATAAGATCACGAAAATATTGCTCATTAGAAACTTTGTTTGTATTTCTATCTTTATAAAAAGAAGTATTCTTTAAAGCAAGTTCTACTACATAATTATCTTTTTTAGAGTCTCCGTACTCAAAACTATAAGAACCACCTTTAGCCTTAACATAATCAACCCACTGTCTCATAATAATAGCAGAATTTAAACCATAGCCTAACCCTTCTTTAGAGGAGCTTGCTCTTTGACCTGCAACATATCTATGAGCAGGTGAATATTTGAATACATTATAATATTCAAAATCAGGATCATTTTCTTTAACTCCTCTATATTCCTTAAGCTTTTCTTTGCTGCCTTTATGAAAAATATTTTCTAAATAATCTTGATATTCTTTAAATTGTTTTTTCTTAGGATCTAAGTGAGCTCTTTCATCTTTTACTTTTTCAAAATAATTTCTTATGTTTTTACTAAAACCTTGAAATATTTTAATTGAGTCAGCATCTTTATCAGCACCACCTAAATACATATTATCAAAATGATGAGTAAAAGAACCAGCTCCTCTTTGTCCTGTAAAACCTCTAAATCTAAGAACTCTTGTTCCAGACATAGAATCGGCTGGAGTACGTATAACAGTCAAAGAAAAAGTATCTTTCCAACCTTTATATTCTTTGCTGTTTTTATGTAGTTTTTCAGGATTAGATCTTTTATAATAATCCCAAGCTTCTCCTAGTGTAATTGGATCTCTGTTCTTTTTAGTAGCGTTTATCTTACTTATTATATTAGGAGAAAGAAACTCTGTGCTAATAGGCATACGCCTAAAAGCATTGTCTAAATAGATTTCACCTTTTTCTAAAGTTCTCCAATCAGAAACTTTTAAATCTTTAGCGTCAGTACCAACGGTTATTTTTTCCTTAGGTTGACCTTTTGGTCTTTTTCTAGGATCAATATCAACATAAGCCATTTGATCTGGAGTAAAAGCTTTAAGCCATGATTTACCTGCATGCTCAATGTAAGGATTAGAAAATCTTTTAATAAAATATTTCTTTAATGCATTGTGCCAATTATTATGGAATACCGTATTCCTAACCATATAATGATCACGCATTGAAGCGGAAAGAATTTTATTTACATTATGATATTCTGCATAATCAGAGTTAGAATCAAATTCAAAATCTCTATCAAAGTAACCTTCTTTTTCTAACTTATTAATTTTATTCATAAATAAAGATGTTAACTTTGGATTCACATTACTTGTTAAATGTTTAACTACAAAATCAACAGGAAGCTCAGCTACTCCCATATCATGTTTTTCAAACAACTCTACAAATTCATCTATCTTAGCTTCTTTATCTTTCCCTTTTAAAGTAGCAATTTCTTTTTCGTAATTAGAAGCAATTTCTTTGCCTTTAGAACTTCCTAACAAAGAAGGTTCAACAACTTCTTTTAAATAAAAATCTTTAAAACCAGCTGCTTGTGCATTATTTGTTTGACCATAAAGTTGAATAGGTACTTCTTCACCCATAACTTGCTTGTAAGGTTTTTCATATGTACCTAAACTAATTTGCAAATTATCTACTGGTAACTTATAAACATTTAACTCAGTAGGTATAAACTGACTTTTAGTATAATCAACAGAACTTGATTTATTTAATCCATAAACTTTAGCAGAACTTTTCATTATTACTGCATCAATATTATTTGCTTCCATAAAAGAGTTCATAACATCAGTAGCTCTTTGTCCATTAGACTTAGTAACAATACCACCTGCTTCCGTTCTTCCAACAATTACAGGTTTAAAATGTCCAGCATTAGGATCTAACCCCATTCCTTTTAAACCAGCATCAAAAAACTTTTGTCTAAAAAACATACCTCCATCTGTATCACTCTCACCTGTGCTATTTTTTAATTTCATAAACTGACTGTCTTCTAAAATAATAAATCTTAAATTTCCATCTGGATTAGTTTTTTCAAAACTAGATCGTGAAACTGGAGTCATTCTATTTGTAAATAATTGCTGTCTTTTGACTACATCTGCAGCACTTTTTCCAAATCCTTCTGTTAGTAAATTTCTTATTCCAGTAATATTATTGCCTTTTATAAGACCATGAATTTCTGCGTCATGCATAACATTAGAAACCCATTTTCTTTCATGCAAATCAGCATTATTAAAAATTTGTTTTTCAACTTTTAGTGAAGTATTATAAGATCTTTCAATAGCATCTCTTGTTGCCTGATTACCTCTTGACAATAAATCAAACAAAACTTCTTTTGTAATTTGTTGAGTGCGTTGAGTAATAGGGTCTGTAATAGTATCTTTAAAATTAGCAGTAATTAAAATACTTTTGTCTTTAACTGGAGAGTAAATGTATTTATTTTTAGAAGCTAACGCATCTTGCATTAAGCCTGTTTTACTACGATCTAATTCATATACTATATCTTGACCTACAGTACTACTTTTTAATATTTTAAATGGTTTACCTTCTGCATCAATACCATGAGTAAGAAATTGAAAACCCTTACCTAATCTATTGATAGGTAACTCAATGTATCTTTCTCCAATTGTTGTTTGTTCTATTTGCTGTCCATCATACTCTAAAAATTCTGCTGGTCTTTTATCTTCCCTAAAACGAATAGCACCAACTTTGTTTACAGGCTCTGCATCTAATAAAAACGAACTTCTTAATATTGCTTCTGTTTTTGAGTTTACTTGACCTTCGCCAATAACTTTTTTTATATTTCTTATATAAGCTTCTGGGTCTGGTTTATTATCTATAATACTCCTATCTCTAGCTTTTTCCATAGCATTGGCAAATTGCCCAATGTCAGGATATAAACTCTTATCTGATTTTTCATAAAAGCCTTTAGCTAAGTCAATAACTTTTTGCCTTTGTATTACAACAGGATCATGAAAATCTACGTTCTGCGGATTAGCTATTGAATTTTGACGTACTATAGCATTAACAAATTGTAAAGTAGACTGTTCATTACGCAATCTACCTGCTTCTGCTCTGTAAAATCTATTAATATCTTTTTGAGTAGCTTCTAATTTTGCCTTATCTCCATAATGTTTTGAAAGATGAATTTCTGCTCTTTGTCTCCAATTAACATTTGGAAAATTATACTCTAAATAACTTAAAGACATTCCACTAGCACCTTGCAAATTTTCAGAATTCTTTTTTATACTCCCTTCATGTTCATTTAATATATACTCTCTTGTCTTTTCATTATAATTTTTAAAATCCTTAGAAAACTCTGGATCTAAATTCTCACGAAAATCTCTTTCTGGTTTCATGATCCATTCTTTAGCTGCAGCTTTATAAGCAGGTCTAGTATTGTAACCAAAAAAACCACCTAATAGATATTCATATATCTGCATTTCAGTAGGATCATTTCTCAATGTAGATGGCAAACCAGTAACCATAGCACCCAAACCAGTACGCAACGCTCTTTCGGCTCTATCTATTTGTTTAGCATTTCCTTTAAATAAATTACCCAAAGAAACAAAATTACCTATTCCTCCAAAAGCACCACCAGCTATAGCACCACCTATATAGCTATCAACAATAGCATCTGTGCCTTTCCATATACTGCTAATAGCACTAGCAGAAGCTAAACCAAGAGCTTCCTCTCCTATAGCTCTAGTTCTTGCACCTCTAGATAAAAAATCTAAAGATTCTAATCCAGTATTTTTTAATTTTCTATCTATTGCTCTTTTAGTAGCACGAGATGCTATCATAGGAACAGCTATAGCATCTAATCTGTCAATACCTGCTATTGTAGCTTTTGTTATAGTGCCACTCAAAACATCTTTTATTTCTTTCCCAGTAAGGCTAGATGTTATTTTAGCTAAGCCATATATAGGTGCTTTTATAATACCCGGAGCAAAACCTGCAAGATGTCCAAGTTGCCTAAATATAGCTTCACCAGTATTTCGTGGTTCCTTGGGGATAAAGTTTATTGTGGTTAAACCTTCTGCAAAACCAGCAGTAGCTTGTTGCAAAGCCCTTCTAAGGGAAAAAGGACTTTGCTTTCGTTTAAAGTCTATAAAATTATCAGCAGCCAAACGTTCAAGTTGATCTAACTGATCTTCATTGAACATGTCAGGGTTAGCCCTGTACTGATTAATTAAACCTTGTACTTTATAAGATTCGTATTGTGATGGCATTAATAAGGTCTACTAACAGGAACTATGGCAAATGGATTACGATTTGCTCCAGTTCTGAAACGATTCCTTAGTGCATCAAAAAAACTAGGACCAAAATTAGCTGGACCACGCTCACTGCTTGTAAAAGTATTTCTTGCTGTTCTGTAAAAATCTCCTGCTGATTCTGCAAAATCACCTACTCTACCTGTACCCTGTCTAACATTAGAAGCAAAACCTCTAGCAGATCTAGTAGCAGCTCCAGCACCACCGATTATTCTTGGTAAATTAGCAAGACCTGCTAAACCAGCAGTTGCTAATCCACCAATAGAACCTGCGGTTCCAGCAAACCTATCTGCTTTTGTTTCTCCAAACACAGATTCACCTCTAGTAGTAGGTCTTAATGTGTTAGGAATTAACCCTAACAAGGCTGTATCTGCTAAATCAAAAGCAAACTTTCTAATAGGTTTAGATTCTCTTGAAAAATTAAATCCATATTTCCTAGCTAACAAAGCTATCTGTTCAGCCTGTCTGTCTGTAAATTGCCTAGGGTCCATTTCATATTGGTACATAAGTGATTGTATTAATAATGGGTCCATTAGAATCCTCCGTAAGGTCTATTTAGTTCTTGATTCAAAACTGATTGAAGCACAAATTGCCCACCACCTTCCATATTGCTCATTAAAGGAGCAAGTAAAGAAAGCTCTTGAGGGCTTGATAATAAACTTATTAACTCAGGATTAATAGAAGGTGCAGGCTTTAAAGACCTTTGCATCCTTTTTGCTGCTTCTGATGTTGAACTTGCACGAAAAGATTCACCAGTAACAGGATCTTGATAACTATTTATAAACCTACCCAAAAAACCTTTATTTAGATTATTTTCAATCTTAGCTATTTCAGCTCTTTCTAAAGCCATTTCTTTTTGCTGTTGAGCTAATCCTTGTGTAAGTGATTTTATTCTTTGCTTCTCTGCTCTTCGAGCAGCTAAAGATTCGTCATATCTATCTTGAACTCTATCAAATTGACTAGCTTTTTGCTTTGTGCTTATATCAAATTGACGAGCTTGTTGCTGTAATCTTCTATTAGACATTACATAATTTAACAAAGTATTTCTAACTGTGTCTGCTGTGTCAAACATTATCATTGCTGGATCTACTGCCATTATAAACTCCTTTTAATTTTAATTAAACTTGATTACCTAATCCAAATAATATCGAACTAGGACCTGTGAATCCAAAGCTTGTGGCTGTATTAGGATCAGCTCCAGAATTTAACCATGCTTGATATTGTTGTGCACTTGGAAATCCTTCAGGAAAAGCTCCCACCCCAGAAGTGCCAACTCCTGTAATCGCATCTCCACTGCCTAAATATCCAGTACCTAACGATCCTAATCCAGTATCATAGTCTGCATATGTTTGTTGTCCTCCTCGGTTTAAAGGAAGGACTTTCAAGTCACCAGTTGCTTCACCTGATCTAATTAAATTGGCTAATGCACCAGTTAAAGCATCTTCGTATCTATATTGTTCTGAAAGAACATCTCCTCGATAATCACCAATAGCTCCCTGTAAACTCATTTGATAAGCATCAGAAATGTTATTTAAGTTTGCGTCTCTAAATGCGTCTCTTCTTCCAAAACCAGAATTCATAGTACTGGATAATCCTTGATTCCCTGTCATTTGAAGTAAGTCTCTTTGACCAGAAAGCTGTTGTCCTGCCATATTAAAACCAAGACCAGTTCTAGCTGCCCCAATGTTCTGCATCATCTGCCCTGCATTAGGTAAAAATACTTGATCTTCTTCAGAAAGATTCTGTACATCTATATTAGAAAAATCTCTTAAAAAGGCTTCTGGACCCATGTTCATTTCTGCAGGAGGTCTTCCACCTGAAGGAGTTGTATTCCAATCAAATTGATATGGGTTTTGATGAAATGGCATATGTGGCATAATAAGTTCCTTTAATTTTTAATAGTAGGTTTAATTACGTTTTTAATATCCAGCTTCTTCCAAGCGATCAAACAAAACATTTGTTGTATCTCCAGTTGCCCTTAGCCTATCTGTCATCTGCATATTCAATAACATCTGAAGTGCCTCTCTAGGAACTAACTCACCAGACATTACAGACTCTTTTAAATCTTTCTTTCTAGGGTCTTGAAAATCTCTCATAAAAAAATCCATCATAGGCTTGCTGTTTTGCACTTCTCCAAACAGTGGATTTGCTAGTGGTCCTGAGAGTCTCTGTAATTCAGCAATATTCTGATTTTGATTAATACCGGGAGCTTGTACTGTTGGTGTTGCACCCATTAATCTACGCATAATAAGATTAAAAAAATTATTTCCTTGATTCATATTTGTATTTGATGTAGTAGGACTCCCTTGTATTGGTCCAATAAAATCTACTTCTCCGGGAGCAGATATATCAATATTGCTAAATGGCAATGTTTGATCTGGACCAACTGTTCCTGTAGATGAAGCTGATGTGTCTGAAAGTTGGCTTAAATATAGTTCTGTTGGATCTGATGATGGTGCAGGTGTTGCTCCAGATAGAATTGAAAGATCGTTTATACTAGTAGGATCTAAAGGCTCATAATTAAGCGGATTGCTTCTATTTAAATTATTAGAAAAAGGATTGTATTCTTGTGCAGCAGTTAAATTAGCTGGAGTAGTTCCTAAACTAGCTGTAGTAGCTCCTAAACTAGCTGGTTGCATACCTAATACGTTTCTTGTTGTGCTTTGTATTTTACCAGCAAGCATTGGATTCATTGCTGAAAAAGCAGCTCCCTGTATTCCACTTTTTAAAGCGTCAGTCAATATCCTAGTATTAAGATTGTCTTGAAAATCACTTATTGAAGTATTATATCTATCTTTTACACTTTGACTAAATTCTTTCTCTCTTCCTGAAATAATATTTGTATTCATTCCAATGTCTGTAGCATCACCTCTTCTACCTCCACCTAAAAACGTACCAATACCAGATCCAACCAAACTACCTACCCCAGCTCCAGCTCCACCAAACTTTGCTAGACTGAGCAAACTTGCACCACCTGTTGCAGGTGCTAAAGCTAAACCAGCAAGTAAACCAAGACCACCACCTATTAAACTCCCACCACCAGAAAATAATCCAGCTCTTCTTTGTCTATCTGATTCTATACCCATTACATTTCTAAGATTGTTTGCCGTTGTTTGCATCTGTTGAGATAGTAATAAATTTTCCATTGACATAATATTATTCCTTATAAAGCTGTTATTAAATGTCCGTTAAATTGCGTGAAGTCATCTACGTTTGTACTGTAAGACCTTTGGTTGTGACCGCTGTCGTGATAAGCATACGCAGATATGTAATCACCTTTATCTAATTTTAAATCCACTGTAAGACTGTTCATTAAAAATTTATCAGTTATATCGGCTT
>CENH01003292.1_pt1 | contig 16376 bp, 9 predicted proteins | sample 530171 | NCBI WGS metagenome assembly CENH01 (sample SAMEA2591132, study PRJEB7988) | marine metagenome | biome: marine biome (ENVO:00000447); feature: deep chlorophyll maximum layer (ENVO:xxxxxxxx); material: saline water (ENVO:00002010), including plankton (ENVO:xxxxxxxx) | depth 70 m | reverse complement strand
ACAACGAACTATTTGCTGGATCTTCTAGCTTAATGGTTGACGGCGTTATGGTTCACGAATTCAGACATGTACCAAATACATCTCAAGGAACTTCTGGTTCTCAAAAAGGTGGTTCTGGTAGTGATGTTGATTTCGCTGCTTGCCTATTCTGTGGAGCTCAAGCTCTTGCAATGGCAGATATCGGGTTACCTGAAATAGTTGAAGACACTTTTGACTATGGAAACCAAAACGGTATTTCTATTGGTAAGATCATGGGTCCTAAAAAGCCTAAGTACAATTCTGACATTTCTGGTCAGGATGAAGACTTTGGTGTAATCAGAGTAGATTGCGCATTTTAATTAGAATCGGGTGGCTAGCGATAGCCACCCCTTCTTAAAAACAGGAGTTTAAAAATGACAGAAACAAAAATGAAAAAAATGACAGTAAAAGCTAGTGAAGATGTATATGTAGCATTAACTACTGGTGATGCAGTAAGACTAGCCGCAGGAGAAGAACGAGAATTTCCAGAGTATATTGCTTATGCTTGTTTACAAGCTGGTTGTACCGAAGTAAAAGTTCCAACTATTGACGAAGTAATAGAAACAAGTAAAAAGAAAACAACAAAGAAAAAATAGTTAAATGGCAGGTACGTTACAAGCACAACATATTTTATCTAGAGTACGTAACATACTCCAGGATAATACCGGTGTGCGTTGGACTGACGGCGAGATGTTTGACTACTTAAGTGATGGACAAAGAGAAATAGCAAACTTGAGACCTGACGCTACTGCTACACACAGTAATGTACAGTTAACAACAGGCACTGAACAAACTATACCCACAGATGGTTTAAGACTTATTCAAGTAATACGAAATATGTCAGGAACAGCTACAAATGCTACTGGCGCTAGAGCTATTTCTAAAGTAAATATTGGAGTATTAAATAGCGAAGAACCTAGTTGGCACGATCCTAGTGTAGCTGGTAAAGCTGCGCACGGTACAATTGTTAAGCATTTTATGTTTGATAGCAGAGACCCACGTAATTTTTATGTTTACCCCGGCGTCTCCGGTAATGCCTATGTAGAAGTAATTTATTCTAAAAATCCAACTAATATTGGTGCTGCTACCGATCTTATACAAGTAGATGACACTTTTGCTAATGCTTTAATGAATTTTGCTTTGTATAGGGCTTATTTAAAAGACGCAGAAAATGCGGGTAACCAACAGCGTGCAGTAAACCATTATCAACTTTTTGCACAGAGTTTAGCTATTGGACAAGAGTCTACAATAGTAAACGCTCCAGCATCGGAGGCTAACGTTGGCTAGTTTTGAATCCTTAGTACGCGATGTTTTACCTTATGTGCCAGGTTGTTCTGAGTCACTGATTGAAACTAATTTACGTTCTGCAACAATAGAACTTTGCGAAAAAAGTAAAGCATACATACATGATTTAGACCCTATTACTACTGTATCTGGTATATATGAGTATGAGTTTGACCAACCTACCGGCACTGATGTGCATCAAGTATTGTGGGCAACTTATGATGGGCATGACTTAGATCCTATTAGTCCTAGAAGTTTAGAACTTAATTACCCAGATTGGCGAGATCGTGGTGGGACACCAACAGTATATTTACAAAAGACTCCTGATACCTTTTGGTTAGTGCCAGTGCCTAACTCAAATAACCAGTTACTTTTAAATGTAGCTTTAAGACCAACTAGAACTACTAACAATATAGATACAGATTTTAGTGATACTTATAGAGATGCCATTGTATATGGCACTATTTATAGACTATTAAGAATTCCTGCAAAACAGTGGACTGACCCTATGGCTGCTGCTGACTACTTTAATTTATTTCAAGAACAAGTGCGTCTTGCTGAATTAAAAGGTAGAGGTGGTGATACTGGTGTTAAGCGCACAGTTAAATATAAAAGTGCAGGATTATCCCCAAGGAAAAGATATGGGCGATATGGAAAGGAGTTAGATTATTAGATGTACTTTAAAGAACCCCAACTAACCGATATACGAGAAGTTTGGGAGGAAATAAGGGGCCCGATAAATTCTATACTCAGTGAGATACCTTTCTGTAAAGTTATACCGGAAGATATCTACAGTGAGTGTGTGAATAAAAGGGCGGAACTTTATGTTTCTTCTAGAGGTTTTATGGTATTAGCTATTGATACTGAATTTTTTTCAAAGACACGTAGTCTGTTAATTTGGATAGCATACGTGCATGAGCCGGGTAAACATAACTGGCAGAAGCATGTAGAATGGGTTAACCGAGTTGCTAAAGAAGCAGGTTGTGAATATATAAAAGCACAATCAGTAGTCCCAGAAATGGAACAATATGCAGTAGCAAACGGTTGGAAAGTAACAGAAAGAATATATATGAAAGAGGTGTAATATGGGTGGTAGAAGCCAAAGACCAAATCCTGCAGATTATGAAGCAGGACCATCTGAAAAAATGAATGCTGCAGTAGCTAAAGCTAGTAATGATTATTACGTAACTAAACTACAGCCTTTATTAATAAAACAAATTGAAGAAGCAGCTGAGCTTAATGTAGCTAGTACAGTTAGAGGATACCGACAAGCAGATGTACAACAAGCTTTAACTAATCAATTAGATTTATCTTTAACTAGAGATTTTCAAAGCACAGCTAATAGTACTATGGCTGCGGTTAAAAGCACAGTAGATGCTAATACTCAAGCGTTGGCTGCAAAACGTGAGATTCAATTTGGTACTTTAAGAGCTGGTTCTGGTTTAACTAGCCAGTCTGCTGGGGCTTTAGCTACAGCTGCAAGAACAGAAGCTAGTACAGCTTTACAAGATGCGAAGTCTGACTTAAAAGTTCGTCTGGCAAGAGCTGATATGAAGTTTAGAGGTCTTCAGGGGGGTTTAAAGTTAGCTACTGGAAACTTAGCTTCAGGTTCTGCTGCGGCTGCTATAGATGACAATATAACACCTAGTATATTTACAAGATATCGTCCTAATGAAGATGGTACTGCTTTTAGAGCTTCAGGAATGTTTGGGTTAAGCTAATGTTAACAAATATAGATAAAGCTTTACAACAACTACTAAGAGCCAACATGGGTTTGCTTGGGATTGATAGTGCTGATAGCCCTATAGAAGAAGCTATTAGTACTGCTAAAACAAAAATTGATAATAACGAAGTTAATACTGCTGTTAATATTGGTAATGTAAATTATACCCCAACAACAACAGTGCCAGCGCTAGCTGAGGTAGATGACCCAGAACAGTTGTTTGCTGACGTTGCTCAACAACGAGATGAATTCGTTAGAAGTTATGTTAGGCCTTTTCAAGACGCTTTAATTGAACAATTAGATAGTACTGCTTTAGTAGACCAAGCCCCAGAAGATGCAGCCAGACAATCTGATATTCAAGAGGGTGTAGCTAGAAGAAACTTAAGTAGATATGGAGTAGAAGAAACAGCAGCAACTAGAAACGCTAGAAATACTAGTAATCAACTTACTAGAAATTTAGCTGAAGCAGATGCGGTTAATAATGCTAGATTACAACAACGTACCCAAAACCAAAACTTATTAGGTCAGTTAGTTAACTTATCTTTAGGTGCTGACAAAACTGCTTTAGGTATGCTTGGGCAAGCTTCTAGTTTACAAGGAGCTAGAGAATCTGCTTTTACTAGCGCACAAGCGTCAGCTAAAGCACAAAGGTATGGTTTTGTTGGTTCATTATTTAGTATGATATAAAGTTATGGCAACGAATTTATTTGAATATTATGACAGAGTACGCTCAAACACTATTAGTGATATGGGCAAAGCTAGTGATGTAGCAAAAAAACTAGCTGATCGTAGTTATGCAGACGCAAATTCAAGAATAAGGGACATGCACGATGATGTGTATGTAGAAGGTAAAGAAAGGGGCGAATTACTAACTAGCCCGATAGTAAGTCTTAACTCTGCTGCTGCAACTTATACTGGGGAACAATGGGCAGCGAACGGAAGTAAGATAAACGAAGCTGTATTAAATAATGAACGATTTTTAAGCATGCTTAATAATATAGGTATAGCTCAATATGCTACTGGTAACAATACTTTTATCTCCGGTATTAAAAAAGAGGGGACAGTACCTAACACCGGCGAAGCAACTTATCGTTTAGAACTAGGCGAATTAAACCCTGGAGAAGGTGGTCCTAATTTACGTTTTAAAGCTTTAGACACTAGAAAAACTGATGAACAAGGAGATTTACTAATTACCGAAAGTCAATTTAGTGACATTTTTGAAGATTATCAAAGAAATGTTCAAGTAAAAGTTGCCCCGCGTGTAGGGTCTCAAATGCAATATGACTATATTTCTGGGGATGGCTCTCAAAATCTTAATGTAAGCCGCCGAGAAATACCAGAAGGACAAACTGACATTCATGGTACTAACTATGGTGGGGGCACCGGAAATCCTGAGACAGATGATAAAGCCTTTACTGGAGACGTAACATTTAATGGCGATGTTTTAAATTTTTTAGAAGAAAGAGGTTTAGAGCCGGTAGCTAAAGTAAAACAACTTGTCGATGGTGGAGTAGATGCTATTTTACAATTAACTAATTCTGAAATAGCAAAATTAGAAGCACAATATGGCATACCGATGCAAAATGCCAATTTAGAATACTATCGAGATGAACTATCTGCTTTACGAGCAGCATCACAGACTGCACAAAATACTTTAAATAATAAAGATTTAAATTTAACTGAAGACGAAGTAAAAGAATTAAAAAAGCAAATAAAATTTAATGGTTTAAGAGAAAAGAAAATTATGGGAGAAGTAGGAGATGCTGGGGAGTTTCTAGCAGGTGGCCTTAATGTTACGCTTGCAGGAGCTGTAAGCCAGGAAGAACGTTTTCAAAGAGAAGCAGAAGAAAAACTTTTCCGTGACCCACAACTAAAAGCTTTAAGAATAGCATTAGCTAAAGAACAAAGAATATTTGAAAATGCTCCAGATGGTAACTATAAAGATCAGTCTGGAGAAAAAGTTGCGAAATTAGAAGCGAGAATTTCTGAAAGAGAATCAAAAATCGATAAACGTGAGATCAGAGAACTTAACAAAGATGAAATGAATAGGAAAATTTCTAAGCTTTTAGAAAACCCAACAACAACTTTTATGCCTAGAAAACAATTAGTTAGCTTGTTAGAAGAACAAAAATATGTACTTAGTGACGAGACCAAAGGAGCATTAGACGAGTACATAAATGCTAATTTAGTAGAAAACAACGATGGGAGCGGTTCGGTAAGCTTAACCGAAGGCGTAGAATACAATTCTGAAGGAATTCCAATCAAGGGGCCAAGTGGTGGCTCTGGTCGTAGTGTTACTAAAATAAGGGGTGGTATAGATAATAGAGCATTCAGTATTTTGCTAGCGATGGATATCGGAGGTGCTAGCAATCAAGATATTTTAGGTGCTATAGAAACCATGCGTTACACTGGCACTTTAGACAGCAAAACCTTTCAAGCAATTATTAACGCTAAAGAAAATTTGTCTGCAGAACAATACAAAGAGATGAAAGACATTAGAGACACTTTCAACAGTAAAGTAGCTCCTGAGATTGATAACGTAATTACTAATCTTGATAAATATATAGAAACTGAAGACGACCAATTTTTTTATATTGGGGATGACAAAATTCCTCTTTTTACTAAAATAAATGCAATTTATAGACAACCTGCAATACAACAGATGTTTAGGTCAGCGGACGCACAGGGTAGAGTACCACCTCATTTTAGAGATCAACGAACTTATTTACATCAGTTAGATGTTAGCTTACAAAAAATGATTGCTAAGATGTCTAATGACAGAAATTTTTTCGAGTTTCTTAAAGGGGTAGGCGGTCTACCTGATGGCTTTGCTACTGATGGATTAGATATGAATGCTTTTCGTCTTAAAGCTGTTTATGACGATGGCGCTAGTTATAGCTATAATGATGTTTATGGTCCAAGAGGTGTACGTAAAAGTGGTGCGCCTAGAATTGCAAGTTTTCAATTACAGACTTTAGATGGTCGAGATCTAGGGGGTGCGATAGAAATAAATAATCTAGTGGACGCTTTAGGAAAGATAAGTGGAGGCACCGCTATGGAGCCGCGAACAATTATAAACAGATTTGAACAGAGTGCTTTCCTTTACAGGTAAAAATGGCTAATGAACTTGAAAAAATACTCTTACGAGATAGCCAAAGACCTACACCCGGGCCAAGAGACGATCAAGTAAGCGCTCAACAACAACGTAGAACTGACGCTTCTAATCAGTTTGTTGGTTTAACTGACCCAAATGTACAACGCCGTGATAATGCCGAAATGGTATTTGGTGCTAAAGAATATTTTAGAAGAGGGCTACGTGCTGGTTCCGAACAGGTACAAGGTTCTTTTGATGGCATAGCAGCTATAGGTAATTTAATAGCAGGCGATGATAAAGCTGCTGAAAGAAGATTAAATCTCATGCAACAGCATGATGAACAAATTCAAAATGTTTTAGCTCCTTTAGAAAATTTTGAAGAGTTTTTAGATGAGCCTAATTTAACAGACGCTTTTAAACAATTCTCTCGTGCAGTAGGTCAATTTACCTATCCTGCAGCTTTAACTATTGGAGAAGCACTTGCTGGTGGGATTATAGCTACTTCAGGTAGAGCTGCTTTTACTAGTGCTGGTAGGGCTGCCTTAAAAGATACGCTAACTAAAACTACTAGAAAAGTTGGTAACTTAAGGGCAAATAGAATATTAGAACCTGAACGTCTTTTACCAGGACAAGTAGATGAACTAGGACCTTCAGTAAATCCTTTTGAAGAATTATGGTTTAAAACTTTACGTAATAAAGGAGTTGATAATTTAACACCTGAAGAAAAAGTAGTTATGGATTCTTCTAGAAAATATTTAAGAGACCTAAAACGAGGAGGATTAGCGGGAGCTTTTATAGCTTCTGAGACTATGATTGCTCCTGAAATTTTAAGAGAATACCAAGAAGCCGGTATGGAGCTAACTGCAAACGAAGCGTTAATGGCTTTATTAGTTGGAGTCCCAACTTCAGGAATAGAAGTATTAGGAGAGGCAGTATTTTTTGGTTCTTTATTTAAACTAGCAGTTGGTGGTAGTAGGTTAAAAAAAGCACAGCAAAGAGCTGCACTTGGACAAAAATTATCTAAACAAGATTTAAAAGCAGTACAACTTGCCTACTTAGCAGAGCAAAAAGGTATAAAAGCTATTGGTGCTGCAGGACAACGTTATTTAAAAAAATATGAAAAACTTTCTACTTTGCAACTTGCAAGAGATGTAGGAAGAGTAGCTCTAGCAAGTTCTTTAGTTGAGGGTACTACTGAACTTTTACAAGAAGAATTTATTATGTCACAAGCCCAACTTAACAACCCTACTTTTGATATAGAAGGTGCCGAAGCTAGGTTACGTAGAGGCCAGGCATTTTTTGATGGAGCAGCTGCGGGGGGTGCTCGTGGTACTTTAGGTGGAGTTAGTGCAGCGGTATTTAGACAAGCTAGAGACCTTATCGTAGAAAGAAAAGATGATGCTGAGTGGCAAAACATACAAGATGAAACGTATGGACAAGTATCAGATTTAGGTTTGCCAGAGATAAAAGAAGATATTTTTGCACAGTTAAACACAATGGTTGACCCTGACTATAAAAGAGAAGCCGTTTGGTTACCTATAGAAACTTTACGTAAAAATGGTTTGTTAGATGAAACAGGTGAAGAGGTTCTAGTAAACAGAGAAGCTCTACAACAGTTTCTTTTGCAAGCATACCAATCAGAAGGAAGATCTGAAGCTGATGTACCAGAAATACATATGTCTATTGATAAAGATGGGGCAGGAGTTTTATTAAGTGTTAACCCTGAATTAAATACTTTTTATAATAACCAAAGATTTGAAGACCAACCTTTACGTGATGTTTTAACGCAAATCTTAGACTTTGCTCCAACACCTGACTCTAGTACAGGTAATGAAGTAGTAGTACAGCTTTTAGAAAATGACAGAGTAGTGTGGGAACAAACTACCCCTCCAGAACAAGTACCAGAAGTTGTACTAAAAGCTGATGAACAATACAAAAAAGATGATAAATATAATGTTATTAAAACTCAAATAGAAGAATCTGTAACTCCAGAACAACTAGATTTAGATTTAGTAACACCTGAACAAGAAGTAGTAGAGTTAGGCAATACTATTGAACAGCTAGAAGATATAGTTTTAGAGAAAATGGCTAACAATGATGACTATACCGCCGACTTAGAAGAGCTAGAAAGAAAAAGAAAAGAACAAAAAAAACGACAAGTAGTTATTAAATCAATAGAAGAAGTTGCAGAAGATAGAGTTGAAGCTAATAAAACAGATGAAGCTCAAGAACCCTTATCTACTGAACAAACAGAAAGAATAAGAAACAGAGCTCGTAACGGTGTGGGGGATTCTGACCAAATTCCACCAAGAACCGTGATGGATACAGTTGGTATAATTTTAAAGAACTTTGGGATCGAAGGAGCAAGACTTTATATAAACGAGGCATTTAATAAAGCTATAGAGAATATAAATGCTGATACCACTTTATCTGAGGACCAAAAAACGGCCCGTATCGCTGCAAATGAAGCGGCTAGAAAAAAGAACTTAAATGACAAAAAACTGCAAACGCCCAGTGAAGACCCTATTATTAGAAACATGGCAGAAGAGGATGATAAAACTCCTGCTGATATAGAAGCAGAACTTAATGAAAGTTTTGCTGAAGCTGGTGTCACACCTGTTACAGCTAAAGAATTAACTGAGCTTGGTATAAGACCAGAAGACTTAGCTAATGTTGATGTTATTGGGCAAACTACTTTGGTTACTGGTAGAAAAGCTGATGTTTTTAAAAGTATAGATGAAGCAACAATTAGTAAATTAAGTGAAAAAGCAGCTAATGAATTAAGAAACTTAAGAGCTGATGCTCAAAGTTTTGTAGTAAGTGCAGAGCTTACTAACTCCGGCGTTTTTTATGAGGATAGTGCAGGAGAGTTAAGTAAAATAAATGAACAGTTTGAAGTTTTAAATGAAGAATTAGATAAAAAAACATTTCTTTTTGACCAGCTAAATAGTCCTACTAATGATATTAAAAGAAAACTTAATGAATTAGCTTATGGTCAACAACGTGTAAAAACGTCAGAACCTGATACTACAAAACAATCCGGTGTCAGAGTTAAACGTATAAAAAAAGGCGAAAAAACTACCAAACCTACTTTTCAAGTTGATCGTACCTATGGAGCATTTGACCAAGAAGCCTTTCAATTAGCAGTATCACGAGATAATTTTTTAAGTGCTCGTTATCCAGAATATAAAAGGCAGAGAGATAAACTTAAAAAAAGAATTAAAGAGTTAAGGGATCTTAGAGATAACTTAGAACAACAAAGAGCCGAAGCACTTTCAAAAGCTAAGCCAGCACCCCCAAGTAGCCCAACCAGACTTTCAGTAGAAAGTTTATTGTTAGATGAAATAGGTGTTCCTAAACAACGCCGTCAAGCTATTTTACAAGGCTCTTCTGTAGAATTTTTAAGAGAATTAAATAGATTAAATTCACAAATAGAAGAAAGAATAATAACTGATGATACTGGTTTTGTTTTAGGCGAAGTAGCTAAAGACAAGATTAGATCCATGTTACATAAAGAAGCTTTAGAAATTAAACTCAACAATGCAGATATTTCACCAGAAGATGCAAAAAGATTATCACGCGAAAAGATTCTTGAGGAAGTTGAAGTAGGCGGTGTACCTTTAAGACAGTTTGGAGTAGATAGCGGGCCAGCTGTACGTTCAGTGTTGGCTGATTACATAGAAGAAGCAGAAATTTCTTTAGTTGATCCTGAAATACTTAAAGCTAATAGTTCTATTTTAAAAGCTTTCATTGCAGCACAAGAACAAGATCCTAACTCCGTGTACAAAATAGCTTCTACTCCAGTAATAATCCCAGGGAAAAATAATATTTTTAATACAGCAGGTTTTTCTAAAAATGCGATTTTAATTTTAGGTCCTACAGGGCCTCAAAGTTTTATTACTAGTTCTGCAGATAATTCTTATCCTATTCAACAAACTCTTGGTTTTTTAAATCAACTAAACGAATTAGTGAAAACAAAAGCTATCCCAACTGTTGTTTTAGAAGAACGCTTTGGCGCTAATGTAGCTAAAGAATTATTAGCGTTTGTTAAAGCTAATCAACAAGAACTGGGGTTAACTATAGAAGAAGGCTATCAAGCTATTTTTAAACAAAGAACTGCAGAGTCTAGACCTGAAATATATAATGAAAAATTTGCCGGTATGGCGCCTAGTGTTGCTGTGCAAACAGCTGTAACTACAGCCTTACAATCAGCTAATCTTAATAATAAAACTGGCACTACTAACATTAGGGAAAATAACCAAATTTATAACCCAATGGGTAGTAAAGAATCTGGTAAAGTTTTCTTTACTTGGGTTAAAAGAACTTATGATGGTCAAACTCCTAACGAACAAGTTTTATCTTTTAACGATGTCTTGGCGGCTGGAACAGCTATCTTTGATACTAAATTAGATAGCATTGAAAAAGGTTTGTTACCTTACAGTTATAGAATAGCGTTAGGTTTTAGCACTATGCTAGAACAAAAATTATTAAGTAATTTTGAAGATAAAAATGGCAAACCAGCTGAGATTGTTTTTAAGTATGATGTTGCTGGTAGAAAAAAACCAAAAGGCGAAGTAGTTATAAATAACTTAACCCAAAAACTTCCCGAAGAACTAACTGACTATCTTAATCCAGATGATTCAGTTCCTATATTTAGTGCAGCAAAAATAGCTGAGCTATCTACGCCAAAATTAGTAGCAGCTGCTAACGATGAAACTCAAGTTAAAGAACTTCTTATTGATGAGAAAGCTAGTAGATTTGATTTACTTAATTTACCTGTTTACTACGACAACGCTAGTAAAACCTATAAAAGTGCTAAAGATTTAGCAGCTAATAATTCTGTAACTCCTTTTTATGAAAAACAAGATAAGTTAAGAAGACCTAATATTATCAGAACAATATTAGATTTAGAGAAAAAAATAATGAATCCAAATATATCTGATATAGACCCTGTTGCAGGTAGAGACTTATCTATAGAACAATATAGTAGTAAACCTATTTATAGCAAAGAGGAACTAGATCAAAGAGTTCAAGCTCTTTACCGAGATAAGTATGCTCTCCCTAATAAGCTTGTACCTGCTTTTAATTTATCTGATTTAGTCTTAGACAAAATTATTACCGGGGGGCAGATTGGAGTAGATATGGCAGGAGCTAGAGTTGCTAAAAAATACAACTTAAAACAATCTGTATTTGTAGCCTCTTATCCAAAAGAATTTGGGGCGGACAGAAGTAAGGGTAGAACTTTAGTACCAGAAATAAGAGCCTTATTTCCTGACTTAGAAAACACTCCAGAATTAAAAAATTTAAAAGCAGAAGAAAAATTTTTAAAAGATTTATTTAAAGAGAACAAAGATGAAGTAGTAGTGCTTCAGGGACAGTCTGGCTTTAAAGCAAGAACTGAACTTGTTGTCAAAGCTTCAGATGGCTTAATTTTATTTGCTGAGACGGATGGTAAGATGAGCCCGGGCAGTCAATTAACTCAAACTTTAGCTGAACAAAATAATGTGCCCTTCCTAGTAAACCCTAAAACACCACAAGAAATTATAAGTTTTTTAACTACTAATAAAGTTAAAAATTTAAATATTGCTGGTGCCGGAGAATCAGCTCCTTCTTTTATTAAAAAGTTAGACTATGAAAAAATATTAGATGACACCTTTAGTTTGCTCGCTCCTTTAATTAAAACAAAAAAAGATGGAGAGTTATATAAAACAGCTGTGACTGCTAGAGAAAAATATGTAGCAGCAGCAATAAAAAATCCTGAATTATATTTTTTCCCTAGTTTAGAAGATAAGGTTGAGATTTTAGAAACTATTGCTAAAGAAGAAGATATTTTAACTCAAGACGATTATAGTAAAGAAGCTTTGTCTTTAAGTGAAATGGTAGGGGATGAAGAAGGAAAGCTTGATAAAGGTATGGGGGTTGCTGAAAGTGGGGCCTTTGGTGATGACGCAGCAGAACCATTTGACTTTATTAGGCAAAAATCTGCTACAACTTATGACCCAAAACTTATACGTCAAAATATAAATGGTGAAACAATATCTGGCAGAGTAGGGGCATTCGATGGGCCGGGTGTTTTTATAGAAGATCGAGTTAGCTCTCAATACCGAGACCTTGCTACTGCTGAAGGCGAAGGTGTTGGTAGAGAAATTTTAAGTTTACTTAGAAACAGAGGTAGAACACCAGCACAGAATGCGACTTTAAATAGATTAAAAAGAATAGGTGGAGATTTCCCAGATATTAGTGATCTTGTTGAATTAAGAAACATAATTGCTAATGACCAAGGTTTTAAACTAACTAAAGCAGCGCAACTTGTAGATCCCATAAAAACACTTACCGATGTAGCTGTTCAAACTTTAAGTTTACAAAACAGAAAGATTTACGTCATGTTTGCTAACAAACCAATTATCTTTGATGATCCAGCTTTAAATAAAAAAATTCAATCTCTAATACATGATATTCCTGAAGGTAAAGAAGTTTCATTTGTAGATGATGTATCAAGACCTGAAACAATGATGATTTATAAAGGGTTAGATATTATTGTTTTAAAAAGCCCAACAACTTACACTTCTTTACTAAATGCTACTCTTGAAAAATTTAATAAAGAAAAAGGCTTAAAACTAGAGTTAGCTGAAGTAGAAGGTATTGTTTTAGCAAGTTTATTACACGCGTACGGGCATTCTTTCTTTCATGAGTACCACAAAGGTAGAATAGACCCAAGCACAGAGCTAGGTAGAGCTTTGATGGATGAGCATGCAGCTCAAGTAAAAGACCCTAACGTTCCAGCACAATACAAAACTAAACACGGGTTTGAAGAAAAAATAGCAGATAGTATTGCGCAAGTAGTTACTAAACAAGCTACGACAGATTTATCTACACGTCAAAAAGCTTATGCTGCTGGAGTGATTGCAAAGATGAAAAAATACTACAACACTTCTAGAAGTAATTTTCTTAAAAGAATTATTGGTAGGGTTGTCGCTACACCATCTAATACTATAGAAAAATTAGTTACTGAAGTTGCTGAAGACTTTGCTGGTACTTATAGAGATAGAGGTAGTGGGGTACAAGAAAGTTTTAGGTTTGCTGAAGAACTAAAAAATGAAGACCCTATTTTGAGGGATATGAATGATGAAGATTTTGAAAAAGCTTTAGATGATATTGCTAAAGGAGATTTAAAGGATGTTAATAAACTTGTAAAAAGAATTAAAAGAAATGCACAAAAATATCTTAGTTCTAATATAAATTATTTGGAAGCCATCTTTAATGAGCCTGAGTTTATTAAAGGTATTTATCGTCAAACACAAACTAAAGGAGCGCCAGGTTTTATTCAGGAAAAAGATACGTTATATAACACTATTATTACTGGACTTTTAAAACCTTTATTAAAAGAACTTAATATACCTACTGGTAACATAGTTTTTGGTATGCAGATGGACGACAATGAAGTTAGTCCAGCGGGCAGGGCAGCTTTAGTAAAAGTTTTTAACCAGTATGCTGTTGATATGCAAAACTTAGGAGAAGATAGTATAGCAGCACAATTTAAAGACCCTAACTATGAAATACCTTCAAATGAGTATGCTATTAGTAGCGCCTCTAAAAAAATATATGATATAGAACGCAGAGTAAAAATATTTATGGAAAATGCTGGGTTACCTACTAGAAATAATTTTGACCTAACCAGGCACTATAATATTGATCTTATAACTAATAGTTCCCATGCTCGTAATGCTTTAATATTTTTATTAGAAGAATATAACGGAGATTTAGAAAAAGGTGCTGCAGCAAAAGTAGTAGATGAGATGTTGTATAACAGGGAAGCTTTAGAGTTTTTAGAAAAAGACGGTATCGAAGCAAATCCAATGGTTGCTTCTTTAGCTGTAGGTATGTCCCCATCAAGAAAAAAATATTTTGAAAATATTCCTACTGCTGCGTTATTGAATGTTAAAGGTTTAGATGAAGAGGGCTTACTAACTAATATTGTAAATTCTCAAATACATGGGCTTAGATCTATTATGAATAAAGTTGTCTTTAACGAAAAAATTAGATACAGAGTTTCTGATGCACAAATACTAGCAGCTCGTGATTTAGTAGCAAAAGGTACTTATGCTAATAAAACCGGTTCAGTAAAAACTAATCATCTAGAGTTTCTTGCTGAAACAGAAACCCGAATAGAACAAAGACAGAGGTTAGATGAAAATAATAGAGGTCTTCAACCAGTAGAACAATTACAATTTGATGAAGAAAAATACAATTTAAGGGGGTGGCGAGCAGCTACAGCTGCTGCTTGGGTAGGTAACAATAGAGACCCAATAGAAGCTACTGATGCTTTGAATTCTATATTTGGTAAAGCAGGTATGTCGATAAACACTATGCCTAATCTTAGAAACTTTCAAGCTGCCGCAGCTTTATTAAACCAAGTTACTTTCCTACCTTTAAGTGCTTTATCTACACTTCCTGAGTTAGTAGGACCAGCAATTCAGAGAGGTGGGCTAGAAGGTTTAGGTATGACTATAAAAGCAACCATGCAACAGTTTCAAAACAAAGAAGAAGTTAATGACATGGTAAGAGCCATGGGGCAGTTTGGACTTAGTCAATCAGTTGAATCTAGTCTTTATGCTGGAGATTTAGCTTGGATGACAGATACTACTGCGGCTTACTCTAAACTTTTCTTTAAAACTATTTTTATTACTAAGTTAATGAATTTTATAACTAGAAACGCTAGTTTAGTAGGTTTGTATGCAATTAAAACAGATGCTCAAAGAGGTAACAGAGGGGACCTAAAAGCTATTGAACGTTTAAATCTTATAAACTTAACACCCGCTGAAGCACAATATGCTTTAGATAAAATAAATTTTTTTAGTGGTTCACCAAAAACTTTTGAACAATACGATAAAGCTTTTAGAACTGACGCTACTACTATAAAACTTAGAGATGGTTTAAATAGTTTAGTGACAGAAATGATTTTAAAACCAAATGCTGCACAAAGAACACAATGGATGAACAACCCATTCTTCGCTATTTTTGCTCAGTTAAAACCTTTCTACTATTCTTTTGGAAAAGTGTTTGGGGAAAATGTTTACCAAAACGCAAAAAGAGAATATAAATACAATGGAACTATTGGCGCACTTACTCCGTTACTCTTGATTTTAGCTACTATGTTGCCTCTGGCAATGTTAGGTTTAGAATTAAGGGAGCTAGTAAAATACATTGCTCAAGGTGGTAATCCAGAAGTGTTCCGTTCAGATGATATGGACTGGCCTACGTATATGCTTGATGTTGCTGATAGGGCTGGGTTGCCAGGTAGGTATGGTTTATTACTACCTATGTTTGAAGCAGACTTGTATGGAGATACTTTCTTTACACCGTTACTTGGTCCTACTCCTGAAAGAATTATAGATATTATAGAAGGAGACGGTAATGTTTGGGACTACGTACCATATTTTGGCGCATTTGGTTACGATTAATATATAATGAGGTAATTATGGCATATTCAGATAAAATAAAATTAGTAGTAGGAGATACCCTACCAGTTTTAAATTTTACGTTAAAAGATAGTAATACTGCGGCTTCTGGTAAAACTTTAGATGCAGAAGATAATACTACTTGGGCACCAGTTGATATTTCTAATGGCACTGTCAAACTTAGAATTAGAAAAGTAGGTGAAACTACTGTTTTAAGCACTATAACGGCTAGCATTGTTAGTGGTAGTGCTGGTACTTGTACACTAGCTTGGCCTAGCGGTACTTGGACAGCTGCAGGTACTTATGAAGGTGAAATAGAATTTACTACTAGTGGATCTGCTATCCAAACAGTTCAAGATCTCATAAAGTTTCAAGTGCGTGATGATTTTGACTAATGGCATTTAAATTATTAATAACTCGAACTAAGCTAGCAGTAGTTTTTACTACCGTTGCCAACACTAAAGCTTTAGTTACGTATCAAAATTTATCTGCTGTTAATGTTTCTTTAGACTCTGATAGTAAAAATTTATTTTTTACTACTCAATATAATAGTCCAAATGCTTTAACAGTTACGCTTTCTGATGTTCCAGCAATAAGTTTTTCTACTTCAAGTTCAGACTCAGTAACAATTGCTGATGCCCCAGTTTTAAGTTTAGCTAAACCAGCTAGTGACAGTCTTTCAGTAACAGAAAGTTTTTCTAAAGTTGTTCAATATCAACGAACTTTTACTGATACCCCAACTATAAGTGAAGCAGCGGTTATAGCTTTTGCTACTACAATAACTGATACGGCAACTGTA
>CENH01023653.1_pt1 | contig 16619 bp, 9 predicted proteins | sample 530171 | NCBI WGS metagenome assembly CENH01 (sample SAMEA2591132, study PRJEB7988) | marine metagenome | biome: marine biome (ENVO:00000447); feature: deep chlorophyll maximum layer (ENVO:xxxxxxxx); material: saline water (ENVO:00002010), including plankton (ENVO:xxxxxxxx) | depth 70 m | reverse complement strand
CTTCACCATCTAAGAAAAAAGCGTTAGCGTCACCATTGCCTTCTATTCGGAAGTCTACATCGGCAGAATCTTCATTAAATACTGCACCACCATTTTGCGTCAATGCTCCAATTGCTACTGCACCAGTTGTAGTAATGGTAGATGATCCAGTATCGATGTTACCAAAGCCCGATGTAATTGTACCAGCGTTCAATGCACCAGTGCCTGTAACGCCAGTGTAAGAACCAGCAACTCGTGCTACTGGTACTGTGCCACTACTTAAATTATCAGCATTAAGTGATGCTACACTAAATGTACCAAAAGCTACAATATCAACTTCATCACCATTAGTAAGAGCTGAAGCAAACGTAACAGTATCACCTGATGTTACTGTCACATCAGCTGTACTCATTCTCACACCATTGAGATAAACGTCTACAAACCCAGCATCATAAGCAAGAGTATTACCAGCAGCGTCACTGCCTGTGACAGCTGTCGGTGTACCTGAAATATCATAGTGGTATCGTTGAGCTGTACCATTGACAGATGAACCAGCATTTTGCCAGCCACTTGCACCGTAAACATTCAACACATTAGTTGACGTATTAAAATAAAGATCACCAGCTGTCAGTGAGCTAGTCGGAGCTGAAGATGCTATTCGATACACATCAGCAAAATTATTTACCGCAGATAAATTAGATGCAACGGTATTAACATTAGAGATTGAACCACCAACATTATTAACATTAGTTACAGCTCCAGCCACAGTTGCAATATTAGCTACAACACCACTAGCATTTAAGTTAGCAATATTAGTTAAAACACCACTGGCATTAAGGTTAGCTATATTAGTTACGTTAGTAGAAGTAGCTAAGGTATTTAGATCAGAAACAAAATCAGATGTTGCTAGTAAATTTAAATCCGTAACAATATCAGATGTTGCTAGAGTATTGATGTCAGAAACAATATCGGATGTTGCAAGTGTATTTAAGTCACTAACAATGTCAGACGTTGCTAAAGTATTAATGTCTGAAACTATGTCAGACGTTGCTAAGGTATTTAAGTCTGAAACTATATCAGAAGTAGCTAGTGTATTGATGTCACTAATAACATCAGATACGGCTAATGCGTTCATATCCGATATAACGTCAGTAGTAGCAAGTAACGCCATATCTGCAATCACATCGGTTGTTGCAAGCAATGCCATATCCGCAATGACGGCACTAGCAGCTAGGGCAGAGATGTTAGAGTTTGCACCAGCAACAGTATCAATATTAGTTTGTTGTGCATCAGTTGGTCTGATGTCTTTCCAAGCCGAGCCATTGTAAACTTTCATGCCTGTACCATCAGTCTTAAAGTACAATGCACCAGTGGCTAAAGCATCACCATCATTATCAGTAGATGGATCAGAAGATTTAGCTCCTAAGTATCGATCATCAAATGAGTCATAACTAGCAGCAGCATTAGTTGCAGAAGTTGCAGCTTCACTTGCTTTAGTTGTAGCAGTAGTTGCAGATGTTGCAGCTGTTACGGCATCAACAATCAAAGTCCAATATGACGTATTAGTTAGAGCTGTGCCAACTGGAGATGCTTGGATGCAAATATAAATATTATTTAATTGTGCTGTAGTTGTGCTTTTTACAATATCTCTTTTCACATACGCAGCTGTTGTAGTTGTAGCACTGTCACCTTTAAATGTACCAAGTTCTTGCGTAACCGATAATTCACCTGAGCTGTCAAATGCTAGCACTTTAGAAGCACGATCCGTGGCTGAGTTGGTAAACTCAGTAGAGGTCATAGTATTCGTTCTTGATAACTTCATAGAACGATCAACTTCTTCTTGGACCTCCTGGATTTGCATCTGCAATTTGTCTAAAGCATCTTCATGGGTTTCAGCTGGGAAGGGATCATTTTCTACATAGTCAGTACCTTGTGTTAAACCAGTATCACGAATTAAAACTAAGGTAGTTCCAGAAGCAGGAGCTGTGACCATAGTCACTGTTCCGCCAGATGCTCCGTTGTCTACAATGCCATAATTAGCAGAACCTGTACCTTCACTTTTGATAGTCTCTGCTCCTGTAGCTGCTCTTTCAATAACTTTAATTTCTGATGTTGAGTTTATAGGAAATGAATACGTAAATGCAGTAGTGCTGCCATCTCCACTATAACTCTGAGAAACTGTAGTTGTGCTTATTGTCATCTATTTATATCCTTTTCAAATGCTTTGATTTGTTTTGTAAAATTTTTACTGGTTTCAGTTCCATTATTTTTGCTATACCCAGGAAAATTAAATTGTGAAACCATTGCATATTCTTGTAGTGCTTTTGCTAATTCAGTACCGTTGTAAACTTCGTTTTGATAAAACGCTATTTGCGTAGCTTTTTTATATTTTAACAATGCCGTTTCTAATACATACTTACGGTATTCATCTTGAGCAGATGCCACCTCATAACGATAATTAAAATTAGGCTGCCAGGCCTCGTATGATTTTGATGCAAGTGGTTGTTGATAAGACAAACTATTCATCACCATCCCTAAGTAATCTTGCAATGGCATTGTCAAACCAAATTGTGCCAGCTCTCCATTGTTGTTAGCTTGCATTGTATAAAAATTAATTGTTTGTGTTTGATTTAAACGTATCGTGCTAAACAACGTTGCGTTCTTATCTGTTACCATGCCATTCCACCCAATAGTAGCATGCAAACGCAGCAGCTCTAATCTTGTAGAATCTGGCTTTTCAGCATCGTAAATAGGTAAAGGCAGTAAAACATTTCTTACGTTATTCCATTTACCACGGTAACTATCTTTAGTTATTGTTTTACCAAATAAATCTACACGTCTTGGCGTATCACCTTTCCAAACTTTATAAGCATTGTGTATAATACGATCAAACTGGTTGTATGCAGAGTTAGGATTAAATTTGCCAAAGTCTGGATTTAATCTTCCTTCAAAATTATTTTCTGCAGTTGGTGGCTCTATCCACAGTTCTAAATCTTGATCATAATCTGGATCAGAAACTTTTAGTTCAGGATCAAGTGCGTTCATAATGCTTTTAGTTACACCAGCTCCCATAATTGCATTGATAGGATTGCCAATAATTTCACCAAAATCACGATCAAAAATAGATACTGGATCTTCTGTATATCGTGTACGTGGTGGTCCAGTAAATAAATTAGACAACGTTGCAAATCCTTTTAAAAATGGTTGGTCCATTGCGTACTCTTGCATAGAAGCTGCAACTGCCATTGGTATATATTTAAGCATCCAGCCATCAGGATCTTGCTTGCTGTAGTAAACCATAGCTTCCCAAGCAGCAACATTAATACCTAGCACTGCTGAGAATGGCTCAATCCGTGCAAAACTTCTATATACTAGATCACCATTTGGTAAACCATTTTTATCAAACTTTGGTCCTTCCCAATTACCTTTTTTAAATACAAAAGAAAATGGTTTTTTCTTTGCATCATAAAAAGCTGTACGTTCTTTTGTACTTTTTGGTGCAGGTCCAGTCATGTCACCATTTTCTAAATAATTCCATACCATAAGAGATACAGCTGTACTCATTAATACTCTTGCTTCCATTTTACCTTTAGCTGTTGGATCTCGTTTGGTCCGTTGCCAGCTTGCATAGTATTCAGGATAAGCTGTTATTAAAGAATCTTTTAAAAATTTACCTTCTTCTACAGCTAACGGTATTAATTGTATGCCTGGGGCATACGAACCAGTTACTTTCATTATATTCCAAATGGTGTCAAAAAATGGCATAATTAAAATACCACCAGGTACACGTTGTAAACCTTTTACAGATTGCCCAACAGGATCAAGCATAGATTGAAATGTGTAATAATCTGCAGCTTCGTCTAAATTTTTATCATACGTTCCATTAGGGTTTGCTAAAACAAAAGCTGCCTTTTCAACAGCTTGTTCTTTAGATCCACCTTTTTCTAATACGTTTGACATTTCTCGTGCTGCCAAGCTATGCAATTCAGCGTTACGAGCTATAGTTTTAAAAAATTCATCTCCACCTAGTAAACCACGACCAGGTACACTTAATACTTTACCTATAGCGTCAATCATCATGGAGACAACATTGCTGCCAGGTAAACCCTTAACTCTTTCTGGTAATAATTTATCACCAGTAAATGTGTCAAATTCACTTTTTTGTACTGGTGGCCTCATAATAAATTCAGACTCATCTAAGCCTATACGACTTCGACCAGAGCCTGATCGTTCACCTGTTTTCATAGCATGGTAAGCAACACGAAACGCTGCAGGTATTGCTTGCGTCATACCGTACAAACGTGTAGCTCCTTCACGAGCTTGTATGCCACCTTCCATTTCTTGCAGCATACCACCAACTAATTTTTGCCCAGGCATGTTAGTTAGTGCTAATAAATTATTAACCTTGCCTAACGTTTTCTTTTCTACGTTATTTAGTAAACCAGCAATAGTATATTCAATCGGTGCTATAGTTTGAAAACCTAAATTACCTAGTAGGTTGACCATTTGTGTAGCAGGGTTTGACAACATTGTGGCATAGTAAACTGTTTTAAAACCTGCCCACAATCTTTGCCCATAAGATGCTTCAGCAAACTTTTGGGTTTCAGCAAAACGATTACCTGGTTGTGTTTTGGCGTTGTTATATGCATTGATATAACCTTTACTTACGTTGCCTGTTTCACCACCAAACTCTTGTCCGATACGACCACTGGTATACAAAGACGTATCGGCTTCCAAAGTCTTTTTTAACTGTTTAAATATTTGTAAAGTACGACCAACTTCTGATCTTGCTCCCATAAAATAATTACGGATAGCAGCTTCCTTCATTAAGCCTTCACGTTGTTGCAACTCTAAAGCAGGAGTGCGTTTGTTAGGATCTTCTAATAACAATGACAAACGATAGTTTTCATCCTGGATAGCTTTCATTATTTCTGCAGCAGCTCTTACTTGTGCTGAATTTAAAATACCATTTTGTGCTAAAACAGTTGCAGGTATATCCATGCCATCAGCTAACATTTTTACAGCTTCACGATCTGTCTCTACATTCGATATAGGTCCTGGCTTATCAATATTAATGCCTGCATTTTTTTGTAAGAAAGCATCTAACTCTTTAGTGCTATCAAACTGCATTTGTGAAATACGTTCAGGTTGTTGTGCAGCAGCTTCAACTTGTTTTTTTATATCAGCAACCAGAGTAGGGGCAGCGTCCATAGTTGTTTTTGGTACAACAGGTTCTGGACTAATCTCATCAATTTTAGTTTCTTCTGTTGGATTAACAACAGGTGACGTTACCGTTTCAGGTGTTGGTTCAGCAACAGGTTCTATTTGTGGTTGTACTTGTTCTTCAGTTTTTTTAATTATTTCTGCAGCAACTGTCTCTTCAATATCTTTACGCTGAGTTTCTACAGCTTCTTTGACTGCAGGTGCTTTTTCTATTGCTTCTTTGTATGCAGGGCCTAATGCCGATTTAGCTACCTCGTCAACAACCTTCGTTGCCTCAACGATAGGCTTGACTATCTTTGCTTTTATTACCATGTAGGGAAAACTCCTGGCTACACATAGATAGCCGATTATATATTTCTATAATTGATTTGTTGTATATTGTGTAGCTTTATTTTTGATAAGATCCTAATTTACTTGGGCTGTTACCAAACAACGGTTGACCTAATTTTAAGACTCTATCTTTTAAGTTTTCAGGAATAGTCATAATATTAATGGTCCTTATTGTCTCAATTCCTTCATCACCTTTTTCTATATTAAAATCACGGACGTAATCATCATATAATTGAGATTGTATTTCAAAAAAAGCATCCGATTCCTGATCCATAAAATACTCGTAAGCACGATCTTGAGTATCACCCTCTAAGCGTGGTGGTACTCGTTCATACCCTTTTTCAACTGCAAATAGTTTTTCTAAAGGTGCTTCTATTTGGCGTTCATCTGCAATTTCAAATAATTTAGCCTCAACAACAAAATCATCTTGGACTAAGCCCCATATTTCATAACCTTCTTTTTTAATAACTTTATTATCAGGGTTACGTTTATTATAATCTTTTATTTGTTTTTCCGTTAATTCAGTAATATAAACTCTTTCATGTGCTTCGTACATAAGGTCATCTTGCATTTCTTCAAAGGGAGCTGGTTGTGCATCTTTTTCAGTTTGCAATTGAGATTGATAAAATTGTACTCCATCGTTTTTATACAATTTTTCTAATAATGATGGGATAAGTTTGTCGTAAAACCTATCCATTTTTTGACCACTGCCTAAATTTAAATCTAGTCCTGTAAAACTTAATCCAAATTTATTAAATTCATCTGGTGCTTCTTTTTCAGCTAACCTAATTTTATCAGCCAAAGATTTACCAACAGTTTCTTCTAATACATCTCTATATTCATTTTGACTTATAATAGTTTCATGGAAAACTACGCTATCACCTTGAATACCGTTTAAAATGTATGCATCTTTGTAACGTGGATCATTTGCTGGATATACCTTCAATTCATCAACATAGTTACCAATATCATACCGTTCATTTTGTATACGGCCAGAGGTCCAGGCTATTTGGTTGTAACCTTTTTTAGCAGCAAAATTTACCATTTCTTTCAGTGATAATGTTGCCCAGTCTTTCTCATTTTTAAATGGTGCATCAGGAACTTTGCCCTGGTTCATATCTACAATAACATCACGCTGGTCCATCAAATTAGAATATTCTTTTTGCAATTCATAAAATTCAGAACTTTTTATAGCAAAATCATCAGACACACTCCCAGGTGCGTAACCTGGAATTTCTTTGGCTCTAATTTTATCTAAACTTCCTGATATAGTTCTTAATTTTTCATTAATATCACTTATTCTAAGATTAAAATTTTTGTCATCTATGTAACCTTGTTTCATACCCAGCTGATGCCAGTCAGATTGTACTTCTTCTATAAAAAAAGTAGGCGTGCCATCAATGTCACGTTCTGTGGTACGAGTGTGTGCTAAAATATTTGGCTCACGAAAATGTGATGATTTAAAAGTTTGAGGAAAATCAGCTTTAATTTCTGCTAAAACTTCGTCATTATATTTATCTATTAATTTTAATTTTGCTTCTGCTTCAGTAGCAGGAAAATCACGAGCAACAGCAACATCACCTTCATATATCGTAAATTGATTTAAAGGCAAATTTTCACGAAACATACCATCAACAAAAAGCTCTGCATGGCTGTTTAAATAGTTAGGTAGACCAACCAAATCTTCATATTTAATATCATCACGATTATTGTCAGTAAAAGTAATATAATTATTATTTCCAAGTATAATCTTACGTTTTTCAAATTCTAACTGGATGTTTGGATTTGTTAGTGGCGTAAATGTAATTAAATGTTCTTTGTATTTATCATAGTCTCCTGGCGTAATATACTGTTCATAACGACCATAGGCTTCTTCCATTTCACCTGAGCCAGTGTCTGATCCCATAAGTCGTGTTCTCATTTTAACTTGTGAGCTAGGATACCATTCTTCTAACAACGCACTTTTAGTAATCTTGTCACCATCAAATTGACTAACAAACGATAGTAGCTCGGTTGCTTCAATTTCATCTTTTTTAATACCTTGCATATTGTTAATGGTATTAACAAATTGCTCTTTAGGCATTTCTTTAAAATTCATCTCAGATATTTTCTGAGCCAAAGTATCATAATAAATGTACTTTTGATTAGGCAATAAATCGATTGGGTTTGCAGGAAAGTAATCGTCACTTTTTAGAAACTCATCTTTATCTTCGTATACTTTCCATGAGTCAGGCTCATCATCACGTTTAATTAAAATCTTTTTATCCAACGGCATTTTAACTAAATCATCTGCAGTGATAGCAATCAGCTTGCCATCTTTAGCTACAGAAAAAAGTTTTTGGCCACCGTTTTGAAATATCTTTTGTAACGATTTATCCAGTACACCAGCTTCAGCATTATTGCCCATAAACGTGTACGCTGCACCTGCACCAATAAACAATCTTAATGCTGTTTTGTTAGTTAGCATCCGTTTGTACACATCCACTAATAAATTTTTAGCTTTTGTATAATCAGTGCGTGTCTCGTTTATAATACCAGAATATGCTCCATAATTTTTAGCATTGCTAATTTGTAATGGATCTAAGACTTGTCCTGTTTTGCCATAAACTTGATCGTCTAATTCTTTTAGAAAAGCATCATATCTTTTATTAAAATCACGTGGAGCTGTGCCTGTAAAGCCTGTCCGTAATTGGATTTTTGTAAATTCTCGTAATGCTGGTGTTTTCATGTACGCTGCAAACGCTTCAGCGTCTGTTGCATACGCTTGTTTAAATTTAGAAAATTTTACACCATGCTGTTGAGCTAAAGCTTTGTTTATATATTTTTCCTGAAAAGCTTTGTCACCACCAAAATATTTATAAAGACTTTTATATTGATGATAGAAAGAACTAAATGCACCACCAAACATACCGTCAACAATACCAGTATTAAATGCGTGATCTAATTTGTTTGCAAATATTTCTGCGTCATCATCATCTAAAAAACTATATTCTAAAATATCACGCAATCGATCATTGCTATCTGTAATACCTAAAATATCTTCAGTAGGTTTAAAACTTAAAAAATCATATTCGTTTGGATTAGCATCACCAAAAACAAAATCTGTGCCAGCTCCTGCAATAGTCCAACGATACATTTGTTCAACTACATCTCCATATTGTTTTAATTTAGTAGGAGCTTGTACTACTTTCATAGCACCCATAAACGGTACTAACACTTGACCAATTTCTGATACTACTTGCCCACCCACACTTACAGGTCTAGTGCGTTCTATATATTCATCAGCTGATACAGGTTCTTCATCTAACAACCTGCCTAATGCACGATATTGATCCCAAGCATAACGTAATGGACCTTTGCCAGAACCGCCTGCATTAAAATAAAAGTTTTTCTCATCTGGCAAGACAAAGCTGTCATTATACAATCTATTTGTTGGTAAGTATTTATTGGTATACCCAAAAACATTATCTATAAATCTAGCACCTGCTTCTACTGTTTCATAAGCAATATCTGCTGCTACAGTAGGCGTGCCTGTTATAATATCACCTGCTACTCTAATATCTCTTTTTATAGTTTCTGCATCTCTATCAGGATTTTGTATTTCGTAATTAATAGCTTCATCACGATTGTCACCAAAGATAACTACATTTTGTTTCGTTTTAGTTTTGTTGGCTTTGTTTATTTTTTCAACATTAGCAGGTTGATTACCAGTTGGCTCATTGTAATAATAAGAAGTATCGAGTTGCATTAGAAGCCCTCAAAAAATTCTTTATAATCACCCATGTATTGCATAATCATATTAGCAACTCTCATCACTTCAGATGCTTTTGCAGGACTTGTCATGCGTAAATCTTCAGCTGCTTTTTGTGCGTTTTCATACCAACCATTAACGTTGTTTACATTGAAGTCATACTCACCCATGGTATTATTTAAAATTGTATTTAAATAATCAGGATGGACAGGAGATTCATCTGGTATTTGATCTCGTTTATTATTAACAAATTCAATAAAAGCTATTTGCCTGATTGTAACACTATCGTCCTTAGCTTTTTTGATAGCTGCAGTTTTAAAAGCTGCAAATCCCATGCTAGCAACATCTTCACCATATTTTAATTTTAGATCATCAAAATCTTCGTTTAAGTAATCTAACAAATCATTTTCAGTTTCTCTTATTGTAGAGCCTATAGCAACATGACGTAGATCATCTTTATCTAGCAAACCTACTTCTATGTTAAAACCATTGTATAATTCTTTTCTAGCTCGTGTGAAATTCCTATTCTGTTGGTTTGTAATTCTAGTATAAAAATTATCATAATCACCTTTGGACAAGACTTCTTTAATATTTATTGTTTTGGCTACGCCATCTCTATCAAAAAACTGAAAGTCATTTTTTTCTAAATCAGCGTGTGTCAGTTGTGAATTGGAAAATTCATTTTCTAGGGCAAACAATAATTCTGTATCACTATCTACCGCAAACACTCCTGGATCAGTATATTTTTTTCTGTACCCATCAAATGCAGTTTGTGAAATATTACCTTGATAAAAAGCTTGCTCTATTAATTTAAAAGCATCGGTACGTGTAGCAAAGTCATTACTGTTTAAATCATTGACTAAATCTTTATTATCAATCGTCCAGGTTTTTTGTACACTTTCAATTAAATCTATTTGCTTTTTTTCTTCGTCAATTTTTCTTTTTAAATAATTATGATACACTGCATACGCTTCATCATCATTATTAAGTAAATCCAAAATTGGTGTGACAATATCGTGTTCCGTTGTGCCAGCTAATAAATTATTAAAATCATCTATGGATATTTCATCAGCAGATAAATTAATTGATGACGTGGTTTTAGATGTAGTTACTTCCTCTCCATCAACTATCCTGGTTGATGTTGTTGTAATACTGTTTTCGTAAGGTGCAATTGTTTCCAGAGCTTTCAATAACATTTTTTTTGACGTGTCTTGTGTCAAAGTAAATAAATCTTGACCACCCATCAAACCGTTATCTTCAATAAAACCAATTTCTTTATTTATGGTGTCAATGTTAAATAAAACACTTTTTGTATCTGTGTAATCAATATCATCTATTGATGTGTTAATATTTTTTAACGATGTGCTTAAGGCTTTTTCAATAATAATTTTATCAAAGGTATTAGTAACTCTGCTTAAATCTTGCAGTGTGTTAGCATTGTACGCATTTTGTGTTGATAGTTTTAAATTGTTACTAAAACCTAACGTATTGGCTGTAATAATATCTTTGCGTTTTTTTCGATAAATTTCAGTTTTTTCATTTTCATCTAAAGTTGCAAATTCACCATTAGGATCATTTAACAAAGACTCAAACTCAATCAATTCTTCTTTTGATTTTATAACGGCTGCGTCTTGCTTATTTTTATTATTAAGTTCTAATTTTTTAGCAAAAAATTTACCAACATCATTTACACCCTCTGCTACAGCTTTAATACCCTCAAAAGCATCTTGACCAAAATTACGATCTAACTTTGGTGTTTTAACAAACGAGCTTTGATTAGTTGCTTGTTTTTGTGATTCATATATTTTTATGGCCATATTATTTATTCCTAAGTTAATAAGTAAAATTGACCAGCTTCTGCACCACCACTTAAAAGTGTGCCAGCAGCTTCCATCTTTTTACCAAACTTGGTGTACTTAGCCATTTGTACCTCAGCTTGTCCACGGAAACGATCTGTGTCTGCTTGATTGCGTAGAGCTGCAGCTTCCACATCAGCATTATACTGAATAATATATTCATCATCTTTAGCTAAACGATAGTTTTGAGCTAATACTTCTATTGGTGTGCCTTCACTTATTTCTACGCCACGAAAAGCATAGCCGTGAACAACATCACTTTGTAAAGTTTTTATTTGTCGTCTAAAATTATTTTTTTGATGCTGGGCTTTTTCTAAAACAGTTTGTGCTTCTTGCTCTGCCATTTCAGCATCACGATCATACATCTGCTGATTAAATTTAGCATTGGCTTCTGCTTGTTTACCTTGGTTATAAGATGCTGATGCACCCATAACAGATGAGCCTACCATAGCTCCTATAATTGCTGCTTCCATTAAATAATCCTCACATATCTATAATAATTTTTTTTATCAGGTCCGTATTTATACATGGTGCTTTCTTTTACTAATCCAAACCATTCTGCAAATTGTTGGCCATTAGTAAAATCACAAGCTACGCCTGCTTGTATACGGTGATAATTATTTTTTTGTATTGTGTGTTCTAATTTCTTTTTTATATTTTTTAACATAAAAAATTTGTGACGGTTCATGCCTTGTTTCATAATAATCCAAACTTCAGCCACACCGTTCCACAAGGGATAAATACCACCACATACAATAGGATCACCCAAATAAAAACCTGTCCAAGAATCTTCACACAATAATTGTTGTGTAGCAAATTCATCTCTAAAATCTTCAACCTCACCGTAACTTAATATTATATTGGCATCTGCAGGTTTAAATTTCTTAATACTATATTTATCCATCAAAAGTGTTGGATCGTGCATAGATAGCAACCACATTTAAAGGTAAGGGAGAAGATTGACGAATTACAACAAATCCTTCTTTATTGTAATCACCACGAAACTCTGCATCTTTATCTCCTGTAAATAATCCCACAGCTCTACCCATTAGCATTGATGAATCACGAAATGGTATTATTTCCATGTTATCTAAATCACCACCTACTTCACAACCCAATGACTTATCCAATCTAATCGTTACATCATGTATACGCTTTATTTTACCTTGAGCTGCACCATCATCTGAACCAGCTTCAAGTCTCATAGTTTGTAAAATAGATTCGTAATTTAAACCCATGGTAGCTTTTTCTGCAGGCGTGTTAAGAGCCACATCACCTGAGCTAACAGTTATATTAACATGCTTTGCACCGTTAATTAAAATATCAACTGGCTCACCCTCTAAATGATCTAAACCTGATATTGTAGCATCGGCATCACCAGAGTAAGTAAGACCACTATCTACATAAAATGCATCCATCTGACTATCACCATAATCAAACGGTGTTAAGTATTCTACGTACCTGCGTGTAGCACCATTAATAAATCGATTTACTATAATATATAATTGATCTTCGTTTTCATCAGTTGGTATTACAGCCACGGTTTCTACTTTAGCATGTGTCAACCATTTATGTGTAGCGGCTGTTGTGCTTACGCTAGTTATAGTTGCATAAGTATTAAAGTTTTTTGATGTTGATATTTTAAATGTATTGTCAGTAATAACATCAACAAAATATTTTACATTTGTAGTTAATCCACCAAGAGCATCATTCGTGTTAGGCGGATAATAATATATAAAAGTATCATTACCAAAACCATGACTGCTTACATAAAAAGTTCCGTTTCTTACATTTACACCTTTATAAATATATTGTGTCGTTGCAGTGCCAGGAGCTGAGGTCAATGATACAGCTGTGCCTGCGGTTGCATCAGTAGATGTCAAAGCTAATTTAATTGTGTTGCTGTCAGTAGCAATAACAAAATAAAATATACCTTGTTTTAATCCACCAATATCATTGCTATCCGCATAGTAAGATACGACATCACCAGTTGACATTCCGTGTGATGATAACGTTATGGTATTGTTAGTTGTTGATACGGTAGTTGATGATGCTGAAAAACTAAATTTATCAGTCACCACAGATTTGCCAGTATCAGACTTACCACCAATAATATGTCGATGCCAAGCAACTACGTTTTCAGTACGCTGGTAAGTCATGCCTACTAATATGCCATCATCACGGCAAGCCCATAAAATACTATCAGGCTCTTGCTGATATGCCATGTCTACGATTGTGCTTTTACTAATATGCTCTGATAAAATTGTTAGATCAGGAGCAACATAGTTATCACTGTCATAATTATAAACCAGCTCTCTGACTTTTCTTTTTGCACGCTGTAAAAATAAAGTAACATTACCAACTGATATGGCATCTTTGTTAGCCGATCCATACGTTGATTGTTTACGAATATTAATATTTGTTGGTGACAATCCATCAACAGTATCAGAGCCTGTCACTAAAAACTCACCACCAACTGTACCTACAAGTAAGGACCTGGAGGCAGACAAGTAACGAATAGCATTAACCTGGTTAGATGCTATGGTAAATATCATGGCATCGTCAGCATCCGTACCTGCAGTAAAATTTTCATAATCACCTGATTTAGAAAACCATAAAGTTTGCGGATTATTGTTTGTATTAGCAAACACTAAACGTTGTTCAAAAAATGTTACACAAGATGGATAATTATCAGATGCATTGTTTAAATTAGGACTTGGTGATCCTGATATAGAAACATCTGCAATACTCCATGAGGTGTGTCCAGTACGAGTTATTTTACGTATTACATAAGTAGGATGAGTGATATACATAACATCCGCAGACTGTGCAAATTTTAATTCAAATAGATCAGCTGTAGCATAAGTGGTTGCTATTTCATAAATTTTAAATGCAGTACCAGCTGATGCATAGGTTGTTAAAGATGACGTATCAAAATTATTGCCATCCATATCTTGTAATGCAAACGTGTGTGTTGAAACACTGGCTACTTTAAATTGTCGACCATTTAATTCAGTCATGCCAACTATGCCAGATAAAATAACGTAATCACCGTTTGAATAACCATGAGATGTAGCTGTCACTACACCTGGGTTAGCTTTTGTAATAGCAGATATAGTTTTGCCTGTTTCAGTTATAATACCGTTGTCTTTGTAAAAACGAATATACTGATTACCAAACTCTAACATATATGTTTGTGTTGTTGAAAACTCAAACGGTATAAGTCTTGTTTTAGCTGAACTGTTTTTAACTTCTGATGCAAATCTTGTACCTGGTCGTCTTGATGCAGTACCGTGTGCATGCACAATCATGTTTTCTAAAGTCTTACAGCCTTTGTAATATTTTTCTAAATCAGTACGTCCATCTAATTTAGGTGATACCTCTCCAGCTACAAAACTTGTAAAAGCATAGGATGAACGAGCCATTAATACCTCGATGCAATAAATGGATAATCTGAATCAATCTCATCTGGCATGCCTTCTGTAGCATCTGCAAAACGAGCATCTTTTAGTTTGTCTTTATACTTTACTTCCATTAATTCTAAAACAGTAGTTGAACCTGTAATAGCATAAGCAATATCAGCAGCTAGAGCTGCCGATAAAGTTTCAGACAATGAAGTGTCGTATACAGATGTATCTGTAATACGAGCCACATATAAAATATAAACTTCACCTGAGTCTGTTAATAATTTTCCATTTTCTATTTTGTAATTAATATCATTACTTACTGCGTATGAAGTTGCTATATCAGCAAACTTTAAAATCCTTAGATTGTCTGAAGGTAACGTGTAGGCATAAGTAAATTCATAAGTAGGAGCTGTTGTGTCTTGTGCAAGTTTAGCTCTTTTAGTTAAACAGTTCCAAGGATGCTCTCTAAATACACGATCTCTTACAGCATTGTATCGTTGGTTCAGGATACGTGCATTTTTAGAATCTTCAGTTAAATTTAAAATTGTGGTTGCTCCGAGCTGGTTTAAAGCTCCGTTACATATTTCTACTTGTGATGCCATAAATATTTTCTTTTGATAAATGAAGGCAGGCCAAAGCCTGCCCTCATAATTAGTGCTTAGTTAACAACGTATTGAATGTTGAAAGACATATCACCAGCAGTACCACCGTCTGCTGCCATAGTAGCAGCAATGTAGTAATACGTGCTTGGATCTGAACTGTCTCCAGCAAGCTCATACATTTGTTGACCAGCTGTGTTGATGTCAGCAGCTTCAAAACGAACATCTGCCATTGCAGCAGCATCAGCTACCGCAGATGCAAATACATCTTCGTCTTTAACTACTCCAGCAGCAGTGTATATTCCAACATTGAAAGTACACGAACCGCCTAATGTATCACTACCTATAAAGATATGTGATACCACAGCATTACTTGGAATTGGTGCAAGCATAACAATATCATTGTTATCACTGTCACCAGTAGCAAGTGCTATAGTTCCTTGTGCCACACGAACAACACCGTGTAGAAGTCCAGCACTATTGGCAACTTGTGGTGTAGCTTCAAAATTAGCTACTAAGTCTGAGTTTTTAGTACCCATAATAACCTCCTAATGTTATTCGTTGCACGGAATTTGAAACACTTTGCTTTCTTGCATACGTACAGCACCCAAAGTCATACAAGTGTAAACTTGAGTAGCATACGATTTGTCAGCACGCACATCAATTTTAGATGTGATGTCCTTACCAATAGCTAATTTAATAGCGTCTTGGGTGAAAGCAAAAACGAGTCTGTCATCCGTGTTGGTTGCGTCAAAGCTTAATCTGTTAGACATAATGAATTTGAAACCCATAAAAGTATCAACTTCACCAGCTGCTAGAGCTTTAACTGTGTTAAAATCACTTGATGTTACTTGTGTCGTATTAAGTAAATCAGCAATCTGTGTAGCCCCACATACAATGTATCTAGGGATTGATGGATCAACGTCACCGAGATCAAAGAACTTTTTACTTGCAATCAGTTTTGCAATAGTTAGTCCGTCTGATTGGTCAGATGTTGCAAACTTACTACCTGAAGGTAGTGCAGTTGAAGTTGCACCAGCTACACCAGTAGCAGCTGTTCCACCTAGAGCAGTGATAATTACATCGTCCATGGATCTTCCAAGAGCAGCAGCAGCTGCTTTAGCATAGTTGCTTGTAGGATCGATCAAAGTACGAACTTTATCTTGCTCGTCTATAAGGTCGGCCCATTCGTAATCCGATAGACTAACCCTTCTTCTGCTGTGCGGAGTGTCGATTTGTGGGGTATCCGCATGTCTTGATGTTCTTTGAACAGCAGCTGTTACACCGATTTGATCAAAGAATGCGTTTTTACCAACCACAGATTCTACATCCACAGCTGCACGCAAACGGCTTCCCATTTGTTGTGCTAGCATACTAACGTTTGATGAATACTGTTCTACAAACGCAGTTGTTATTTGTGAACTCATAGAGTCCTCCTGTGTTAAGTTTATAAAAATAAACAGTCAATTATCCC
>CENH01026700.1_pt1 | contig 16790 bp, 18 predicted proteins | sample 530171 | NCBI WGS metagenome assembly CENH01 (sample SAMEA2591132, study PRJEB7988) | marine metagenome | biome: marine biome (ENVO:00000447); feature: deep chlorophyll maximum layer (ENVO:xxxxxxxx); material: saline water (ENVO:00002010), including plankton (ENVO:xxxxxxxx) | depth 70 m | reverse complement strand
AAGATTAAAAGATTCAACAGAGAAACCGATACCATGTCTTTTTTAATTGCACACCCAAATAAGCAGATAAGAAACCCTGACGGGAAATTCGTTGTAGATAGCCTCTACTCCATTTCAGGATCTGCACATTTCAACAATAAGGCTGATATTGGAATAATTGTAACAAGAGATTTTGAGCTACAACAGACTGATATTCGGATTGCTAAGGTTAGAGAAATAGATGTTTATGGGAATATCGGATCAGTAACTCTTAAATGGAATCCGAGACAAAGGTGTTACAACACACTTGATGAATATGAGAGTAATTACACAATCGTTGGGGGTAACAATATATTTTGAGAGTATTGGTGGCTTGTGAGTATTCAGGAATCGTGAGAGATGCGTTTGCAAAAAAAGGTCACGATGCGTGGTCGTGCGACATTTTGCCAACAGAATCAGAGGGTAATCATATTCAGGGTGATGTCTTAGAGATATTAGATCAGAAATGGGACTTGATGATTGCACATCCACCCTGCACACATTTGACAGTTACAGGGGCTAGATGGTTTACTGAGGGCAGAAAAGACTACCAACTACAAAGAGACGGGATTGCATTTGTGCAAAAATTGATGGATGCACCTATTGATAAGATCGCTATTGAAAACCCCGTCAGTGTAATATCTTCTTACATACGCCCGGCAGATCAATTAATAAATCCTTTTCAATATGGAGATGCGATTGCAAAACGCACTTGTCTTTGGTTGAAAAATCTTCCGAAATTGATGCCAACGCATAATCTTGAGGCTGAATATGTAACTCATAAAAGCGGGAAACGAATGTCTAAATGGTATTATGAAACAAGTAGTCTGCCACGCAAGAATGGTGAAAGGGCAAAGGCGAGGAGTAAATTTTTTCAAGGAATCGCTGATGCAATGGCAGAACAGTGGGGACATGATGAATTCCAACTTGTGCAACAGATTCAAATAGACTAGAATTTGACTCAATGAGTGATGGCGTTGAAAAGTGGGCAGTGCATAACCAGATCATTAAAAATATTGATGATTTGATCCCTTATGACACAAATCCGAGAGAACACGCACCCAAACAAATCAACCAAGTAGCTAAATCTATTCAAGAGTTCGGTTGGACTATGCCTATATTGATCGATGAAAAGAACGAGATCATAGCAGGTCATGGCAGATTATTAGCAGGAAAACAGCTCGGATTCACCACTGTACCTTGCATAGTTGCTAAGGGTTGGACTGAAGAGCAGAAGAAAGCTTATTGTATAGCTGATAATAAACTCACAGAGAACAGTACTTGGAAATATGATGAATTACGATTAAATATGGAGTTTTTAAATGATTCTGGATTCGATCTCACCAAAACAGGATTCTCATTCGGTGAAATAAACCGATTCATACCCGACTTCAATGTATTCGAGGGCAAGATCGATGAGAATTTTATACCTGAGCCACTTCCAGATCCAATAAGTAAACTCGGAGATATATGGGTGATCGGAAATCATAGGCTTATGTGTGGGGACTCAACGAGCAAAGATGATCTAGATAGCCTGATGAATGGGAGTCTTGCAGACATGGTTTTCACAGATCCACCTTGGAATGTCGACTTCGGTAATAATATTGCATATATGATTAAAAATAATAAATACAAGGAGCGAGGGATCAAAAACGATTCGATGACAACTGAGGAGTTTTCTTCATTTTTAGACAAGGCATTTGATCAAATGAGCAAACACTCAAAACCCGGTTGCCCTACTTATGTTGTCATGTCTTCACAAGAATGGGGAGCAAATATGCTTAAATTGGCAGAAAATGATTATCACTGGTCTAGCACGATTATTTGGAATAAACACTCTCATATCATCAGCAGAAAAGATTATAACACTAAATATGAGCCAATATGGTATGGATGGTTAAATGGCGCACCAAGACTTAAACCACTTGAAGATATGAAACAAAACGATGTGTGGGATTTTGATCGTCCGACAAAGTCTGATTTACATCCAACCATGAAGCCAGTGGATTTAGTAGGTCAGGCAATAAAGAACAGTTCAGAGGAAGGTGATTTGACACTCGATCTATTCGGAGGTGCAGGATCAACAATGTTAGCCTCTCATAAGAACAAGAGAGTAAATAATACAATGGAATTAGATCCTATATTTGTAGATGTGATTATACGAAGATTGCAAGAATATACAGGGGATAATGCTGTGTTAGAGTCGACTGGAGAATTATTCAACGATCTATTGAAATAAGTTTATTTTTACTCTATAAAAAAGATATATGCCTAAATTAGTAAATATTACAGATGAAGATAAGGAACTTGTCAGGAAACTGTCAGGATTGGGGATCACTCATAATCAGATATGCTCAATCATCAATATCACTAAACCAACCCTATATAAATACTATCAAACACAACTTGATCTGGGAAAAGCACAGGCAAATACAAAGGTTGCAGAGAATTTATTTCGTATGGCAACAGGCACAGGCAGAGAGGCAGTCACAAGCGCTATATTTTGGCTTAAAACACAGGCAGGTTGGCGTGAAACAGATGTCATTGAAATTCACAACGTAGAAGAGGAAAATGCAAAATTCAGAAAGCTTGTCGGAGATATTCGCTCACTTAGACTCCAAAAGGCAGAAGGCGACGACTCTTCTAGCTGATTGGTATAGGAAGGCTAGGGATTCACAATTAGTTGACGACAGTCCAGATCATAATATTCACTTATATCTTGCAGGTCGTGGTTGGGGCAAAACGCTCACAGGATCTTGGGACATAATTCAATATTGTCTTTTAAACGATAATGTCATGTGTGGTGTGATCGCACCGACTTATTCCGATCTCAAAAGGGTAGTATTTTCAGGTGATTCAGGGATCATGAATATTATTGACAAGGATCTATTGAGTGGCGAGGGTTATAATAAATCTTATAATGAGATCAATTTCTATAATGGATCTAAAATATTGGGATTCCCGGCTATCGAACCAGATCGTTTAAGAGGGGTGCAATTTCACAGGGCTTGGTGTGATGAATTGGCATCATGGAGATATAGAGAAACCTTTGATAACTTAATGATGGCATTGAGGTTGGGGCAAGATCCGAAGTGTATTATTACAACAACTCCAAGACCAACCAAATTAATTAAAGAATTAGTTAAGCGCAAAGACACTAAAATGATCAGGGGGACAACCTTTGAGAACATTGACAATCTTGCCAAGTCATCAATAGAAATGCTCAAGGAAAGATATCATGGGACAAGGATTGGTCGTCAGGAATTATATGCAGAGATCCTCGAAGACGTGGAAGGCGCTTTGTTTGATGCAGATATGATCGAAACAAATAGGGTGGAAGAGCCTCCCGAAATGCAAAGAATCGTTGTAGCAATTGATCCTGCAGTCACATCAAACGAGAACTCTGATGAAACAGGTATCATTGTCGCAGGTCGTGGAGTGGACGATCACTTCTATATTCTTAATGATTCAAGCCAGATCAGTAGTCCAGATATATGGATTTCTAAAGTTTTAAGTTTGTATCATCAGTATGACGCTGATAGAATAATTGCAGAGGTCAATAATGGTGGTGATCTCATAGAGAGATTATTAAGAACTAAAGAGACAAATGCATCCTATTCAAGTGTCAGAGCAACGAGAGGTAAGGTTGTGAGAGCCGAGCCTATATCAGCGCTTTATGAACAGAACAAAGTTCATCACGTTGGCTTCCATAAGGACTTAGAAGATCAGATGTGTCAATTCACAGGAAATAATGTACAATCTCATGATGATAGGGTAGATGCTCTTGTATGGGCTTTGACATCATTGCAAAGTTCAGGAAAAGCAATATTTAGAATTAGCTGAGGTATATTTTGGGTATATTAGACAAATTTTTTAAAAAACAAGAGCCAACGCAAAAAAAAGAAGCACCAAGAATTGTACTGAATAAACTTGATGCTTATGCAAGTAAGACAAATCGTAAATATAAAGATTACGCTAAAGAAGGGTATCAAGAGAATGCGATCGTTCATAGGTGCGTTCAATTAATTTCCAATAGTGCCTCAGCAGTCAAAATTGATGTATTTAGTGGAGATACAAAATTAGACAACCACGAATTAATATCTTTATTGCAAAGACCAAACCCATCTCAATCTGGGATCGAATTTTTTACATCATTGTATTCGTATTTAATGATATCAGGAAACTCTTATATTCTAAGAGATACTGATGCGCTAAGACCACCAAGAGAATTATATCTGTTAAGACCAGATCGTATGCAGGTAAAATCAGGATCAACAGTTATCCCGTCAAGCTATGAATATGTGATCGATGGGGTTACTGTCAACACCTATCCTGTAGATCAGACAAATGCAATTTCCCAGATCAAGCACATCAAACTTTGGAATCCGATTGATGATTACTATGGACTCTCACCGATTATGGCATCAGCCTACAATATTGATCAGCATAATTTGGCAGGATTGCACAATGTTGCTCTTCTTAAAAATGGAGCGACTCCATCTGGATATCTTAAATTCCAACCCACAGATGAAACAGGATTATCTACACAATTGACTGATGATCAACGTGCAAGGTTGTTAGAGGATCTAGAGTTTAGATTTCAAGGTACACATAATTCAGGCAGACCAATGTTACTCGAGGGTAACTTTGAATATAAACAACTAGGATTATCACCAAAAGATATGGACTTCTTAGAACTCCTCAACTTATCAGCAAGGGAAATAGCGCTGTGTTTTGGAGTTCCTGCACAAATGATCGGAATACCAGAGGCGAACACTTACTCTAATATGGAGACAGCAAAGCTAGGACTTTATGAAGAGACAATAATTCCACTTTTGAAAAGGGTTGAATCGGATCTCAACGAATATCTAGCACCCCTTTATAGTGGTGATATAAGAATTCAGTATGATCTGGATTCTATTCCTGCGATGGCAGAGAAAAGGAGACAAATCTATGAGAACGTTACGCAAGGTGTTCAGGCAGGTATCATCACTCGTAATGAGGCAAGAGAACGCTTGGGATTAGAAGAAGTATCAGGTGGAGATGATTTATATATTCCATCTAATTTATTCCCAATTGGTGAGACGATGGATTCAAATGATGACAACGAAAAACCTGTTGATCCAGATGAAGCTCAAAAAGATTATGAAACAGTATATGGCACAAAAGCAGAGGTTGATTCTGATACCTTTACGACAGAAGAAGAGGCAATTGACCGATCGGAGGAGATAGGATGTGTGGGAACGCACACTATTGATAAAGATGGACAGACTGTTTATATGCCTTGCAAAACACACGCAGAATATGAGAGCGCATTGCAGGATCAAAAAGCTTTAGATGATTTGGATTTAGTTCCAAACGACTCAATGGTGACAGAGGCAAAGCGAGGATTAGATTGGAGAAAAGAATTTAATCGTGGTGGAACACAAATTGGAGTGACAAGAGCAAACCAAATAGTTAATAAAACGAGATTATCACCCAACACAGTTTTGAGAATGTACTCGTTTTTCTCAAGGCATGAGGTAGATAAGCAAGGACAAGGATTTGATCGTGGCGATAAAGGATACCCTTCTGCAGGTAGAATCGCATGGTCGTTATGGGGTGGTGATGCAGGATTTTCGTGGAGTAAGACAAAGCGAAACCAGATCATGAGAGAAGAAGAGAAAGCAGAATCAGTTTCAGGCGTTTCAGGATCAACACTGAAGGGTTTGCAAGAAAAAGTAAAAGATCACAATGACAAGCATGGAGACAAAAAAGGTAAAAGGGTAACTGTCAGTATGTTAGCTAAAGTATTTAAAAGAGGCATTGGCGCATATCGTAACAACCCATCTTCAGTTAGACCGAGTGTGAGAGCATCAGGTGGTGAGGATCGTTGGGCTTTTGCGAGAGTTAATACATTTTTGAGTGCAGTTCGTACAGGCAGATTCAGTGGAGGTAAATTTGATTTAGATTTGCTCCCGAAGGATCACCCCTTATCATCTAAAGACTAAGGAGGCAATATGCCAAGCAGTAATCGATCGTCCATATCATTGGCAACAGCTCATGACATAGTCAGGGCATGGAATCTACCTAATATGAAAAGGCAAAAAGATGTCTTTGAATATCTAGGTTTATCAACAGACAGTGGAACAATGTCTTTTTATAGGCAACAAGCAGAAGAACTGACAGGTATACAACTGCTCCCACACGATAATAAATCCAATGAAATTGTTAGGATTGAGAGAGCAAATCTACCACCGCTCACAAATAAAGTTAATATCACCGATCACCCTTATTGTATGCTTGTCTTCTCTGATGCACATTTTGAGGGACATGAAACAGTATCATTCAAGATAATGTGTGAAGTTCTGAAAGATTTACTTAAAACAAGACAACTCAAGTGTGTTGTTGCAAATGGAGATATAATGGATCTCTCGATATTGTCATCCTTTGCAAAATTTCACACAGAGATAAGACCGAAGGAGAGAACTGTGCAGAAGGAGATATATGACTCCCAAGCCCAGATCAATAAAATTCAGAAGATTATCGATAAAGCGAAGTACCCGGTCAAACAATTAGCGACGTTCGGTAATCATGAAACTAGATTGTCAAAGATTGCAATGTCATGGGGCAGAGCCTTTGAGGATTTGGAGGCTTTTAAAATATCGAGTTTATTTCCAGATTGGGACTGGGCTATGTCTCACTTGGTTGATGACACTGTAATGGTCAAGCACAGAATGAGAGGTGGTATACACACTGCATATCAAAACTCCATGAGAGCAGGAATAAATATTGTTACAGGTCACACTCATCAGCTTAATATGAGAACATTTAATACTTATTCAACTACATCAATGTCAATACAAACAGGTCATTTATCAGAGCAGTACCACCCTTATCTCGAAGATAATGTAGCGAACGATTGGAATAATGGATTTGCAGTCATCACTGTTGATCCACAGGAAAAGACTGTCCACCCAGAACTTGTCCAAGTGAATAATCTGTATCGATCTGCATTTTTTAGAGGTAAGAAATATACTGTATGAGAATAGATGACGTGGCAAAAAAATATCCAATGGTGATGATAGATTGGCAGGATCACACTGCTGACGGATCATGGGTTGATAATATCAAAGATATTGATTATGAGATTGCCAGATCAATAGGATGGCTGATTGATGAAGATGACACAACATATAAGATCGCAAATGCCTTAACAAGGGATTCAGGTGTGGGTGGAGTTAGTGTTATACTAAAGTCATGTGTACTTGAATATTGGGAAATATATGAAGATTAAACAAAGAGCAAATGAAAAAGGCAGAAAAGGAACATTTAAGAAAAGTAGCTGAATTAGGTTGTATTATTTGCAGGAAGATGGGATATCCTGATTCTCCTGCTGAGATACATCATATCAAGAAAGGTATTATGAGTAAGCGATCAACTCATTTTGAAACAATACCTCTGTGTCCCTATCATCATAGAACGTCAAATGAGGCATATCATTTCAATTCAAAAACATTCACAGAAAAGTGGGGAACTCAAGAGCAATTGCTAGAAGAAACTAATATAATGATTTATGGCACGAATAAGGTTAGATAGGCGTAAAGATTACAAAGAACAGCTGAGATTGTTTGTCACACTCAGCAATGCCGTACGAATCCAGATCAGAGAATTATTTAAAAAATATTCAAACAGGGCATCAAGAGAATTCTTAAGGGATTTAAAGATATCTGATAATTACTACGTTGATTTTTATAACGATCTTTTAGATATACTCATAAGATCATCAACCAAAATAATAGAAGAGATCGATATAAGACTCAAAAGAACGAGAATGGTCAAACAAAATGAGGAGATTGATCCGATTGTAAGCGCATATATAAGCCAATTTACTGCCAATAATGTAGGAGATATCACAGAGACCACACGAAAATATATTAAAAAAGAAATAGAGTTAGGCATAGAAGCAGGTTTAGAAATAGGAACTATCGCAAGTAATATACGTAAATCGACAGCATTCAAGCCAACCAGATCAACTCTGATCGCAAGAACTGAATCACATCAAGCTATGAACTTTGGTAGCTTAGAAGTCGCCAAAAAGATGGGACTCAAGAAACCAATTAAGGAGTGGGCGAGTGCTTTAGATGAAAGAACACGATCATGGCACAGTACGATGAGTGGCAAAAGAGTCGATGTTGACAAAGATTTTACTGTTCAAACACCAGTGAAAGGTGGAGGAATAATAGAAAAACCAATGGCTTATCCGGGTGATGCGAAAGGAGGTGCAAGTAATGTGATCAATTGCAGGTGTTTTGTTTTATATTATGATTCAGACGATATCGTTGATTGATATTGTATTAACACATCTTTTATTGTTAGAATACGAATAATTATTGACAGGTTATTTTTATTATGGCAATTGAAACGATTAACAAAGAGGAATTAATGGAGACAAACACTTTGGATCTGTCGTGCGAATTCAAACGCATAGATACAGATGAAGATGGATCATTTGAGGGATATGGCAGTGTTTTCAACAATAAAGATTTAGGAAACGATGTTATAAGAAAGGGATCATTCACAAGAACAATTGCTGAAAAGAAACCTAACCAGATCAAACTATTATATCAACACAAAACTGATGAGCCTATTGGCGTAGTTGATGCCATAGAAGAAGATAGTAAAGGTTTAAAAATTAAAGGTCGCCTAGCAATGGGGACACAAAAAGGCAGGGAAGTATATGAGCTCATGAAAATGGGTGCATTAGATTCTATGTCAATCGGTTATCGTTTAGCGCCAGATGGATATAAATACGATGATAAAAACAAAAGGCGTGTAATCAAAGAGGTCGATCTCATGGAAATATCTATGGTCACCTTCCCAATGAATCCAAAAGCTAAAGTTACTAAAGTAAAACGTAGTGACTTTGATGAAATGGACGTAAGAGAAAAAGAAAACTATCTATGTGAAGTAGGTGGGATGTCTAATTCACTTGCAAAACACAGTGCGAGTATACTGCATAAATCTTTTAATAAAGAGCAATGTGATGTTGTCGATAGTATTAAGCATTTAATTAACATACTTAAATAGAGGACAAAAAATGTCAGAAGAAGTGAAAGAAGTCTTGGACAGTCTTGGATCTACATTTGAAGAGTTTAAATCTGAAAATGATAAAAGACTAAAAGAGATCGAAAGCAAAGGTCATGCTGATCCTATTCTTCAAGAAAAAGTTGATAAAATGTCAGAGGATGTTGCTAGTTTATGTGAAGCTAAACAGTCTATCGAAATTCAACAAAAAAACCTTGAAGATGCAACAGCAAAAATAGAAAAATTAGAAACAGTTATTAACAGACCAGAAGCAGGTGGATCTAAAGAAATAGATTACCAAAAACAAGTGTTTGATAAATGGCTAAGAAAAGGTGAAGTAGATCCTGAAGAGAGAAAGGCTTTGTATGAGTCAGATGATACTCTTGGTGGATTTTATGCGCCTACTGAGTACGTTGCAGATCTTATTAAGACTGTGACAGAAATATCTCCTATCCGTTCAATTGCGAGAGTAAGAACAACAGATAAGAGAGGGATTGAGATTCCAAAAAGAACTGGTCAGTTTTCTGCATCATTTGTTGCAGAGCAAGGTACTAGATCAGAGACAACTGGCTATACCACAGGTATGATGTCAATTGACGCTCATGAGTGTTTTGCAGAAGTTCATATCTCACAAGCTATGCTTGAAGATTCTGCGTTTAATTTAGAATCCGAAATGGGTACTGAATTTGCAGAACAGTTTGCGAAACTTGAAGGTACTTCTTTTGTTTCAGGCAATGGTGTCGGGAAACCTTTAGGCTTCACCGATAGCACTGCAGGAGTTGGATCAACTAACTCTGGATCTGGAAGCGCTCTAACTGCCAATGGTATATTAGACTTAGTTTATGCAATTAAATCTGATTATCTAAGCAACGCACGTTTTGTGATGAATAGAACAACTCTTGCTAAACTTCTACAATTAGAAGATGGCGAAGGACAAAAAATATTCCACGTTGGTTTAAACCTTGTAAATGGCGCACCTACTACAATTGCAGGTCATCCATATACATTAGCTACTGATATGCCTAATATAGGTGGTAGTGCTAAACCGATCGCTTTCGGAGACTTCTCTAAAGCGTACACAATCGTGGATAGAGTTAACATCTCTATAATGAGAGATCCATACTCACAAGCTTCTTCAGGTAACATTAAATACCTAGCAAGAAAAAGGGTCGGGGGAACAGTAGTTCTACCTGAAGCAATTAGACTACAAAACATTAGTGCATAAGGAGGCATAGCATGAGAGATATTTCAAATAGAACAAAAGCTGTCACCTGTCAAGATGCCAAAGTTTTTACTGCTGATGCCAATGGTACAACAGTAGATACACAAGGTTTTGAAAGTGTGATGTTCGTAGTAAATAGTGGTATAGAAGGAGATACATTATCAGGTAGTGTGAAGTTTGATTTCATTCTTCAAGAATCTGATGATGATTCATCATTCTCTGCTGTTACATCTTCAACAAGTGTGACAGAAGGAAGTGTGGATTCATCTGGTATTTTCTTAACACTCGACGCTAATGGCGAGACACCTCAAACTAGCCAAATAGGTTACATAGGTGGCAAACGTTATGTTAGAGTTAAAATCGATGCAACAGGAACCCATAGCAATGGGACACCTATTAGTGTTCAAGGAATCTTAGGAAATCCTAGTGATTCAGAGGATGCTTAATTAGTCTAGTTATCTAGACAATCGAGGGTAGGGTTTGCTCATTGTCCCTGCCCTCACCTAGAGGTGAATATGTGTAACAGCACACCATACTCGCATAAAGAGATAGCAATAATTAAGGCTATCTACAGGATTGATCCTAAAGCGAAATTTCGTGTGAAGGGATCTTTAGAGAATCGTATTGACTTTTTATATGGTGGAATCGAATGGGAATCAGAGCCTATTGCTTGGGAAGAAGTGGTAGAAAAAATGTATGAATTAGAGGTTAACAAATGAACATTAAAATAATTAAAGATACAGTGGCTAGTTGTAATGAAAGCGGTAATGCTACTAAAGTTTACAAACAAGATGAAATTATAGAGTGCGATAAGCAGTGGCAAATCGATCTAGCTAACAATTTAGTCGCATCTGGATTGGCGATGGAATGTAAAACAGTAGCACCGAAGGAAACAAAAAAGGCTGAAAAGAAAGCTACAGCGCCAAAAGTTAAAAGAAAAAAATCAGTTAAGAAGGACTAGATGTCCAGATCAATTGGATCAGATTTTTCTAGTCAGTTATCTGCAGGTATAAACCGACCATTTTATGCCCTGTCGGTTGCATTTAAAGATTCAACATTAAGATTATGGACTGGCATTGGCGATCTATTTTTCGACGGCAACACTTTCATCGGATCTGGTAATTTACTCTCTATTTCAAACGTGAATGAAACAGCTGATATAAGGGCATCAGGTATTAAAGTGTCATTATCAGGTCTTGACTCATCTATTCTAAGCTCATCAATATCTCAGGACTCAGAGGGTGGAGTTGTTAAGCTTTATTTTGGTGTTTTAAAAACAGAAGATAATCGAACACAAGTGGTAGACAGCCCATATCAATTATTTGAGGGATCATTAGACACAATTCAAATATCAGAGACAGGTGAATCTGCTATGATTACAGTTACTGTTGAAAATAAACTGATCATGTTAGAAATACCAAGAAACAGAAGATATACAGATCAAGATCAAAAAAATTTATTTGCAGGAGATAAAGGATTAGAATTTGTAGATGATTTACAAGACAAGGAGTTAATCTGGGGTGGTGGATCAAGATAAGGGACGAATATACGAAGTTATAAATTTTTATAAACAATTTCATCAATATTCGTACAACACAGAGAGTGAGCTATATTTTCATATATATCCATCATTCGTTCATGGTCAATATAGGATATATCGTGATGGTAACGATATAATCGGTTTTTGTAATTGGTGCTTTTTAAACGATCTAACCCAAGCTAAATTCATCAAATCAGGCATCATAAGTCCAGATCAATGGAAGTCAGGTCAAAATTTATGGATTCATGATTTAGTTGCATCCAAAAATACTGTTAGAATAGCCAAAGATATAAAAAAAATGGCTTTGATCATGATAGGTAACAGAAAGGATATGAATTATTTAAGAATTAAGAACAGCGAGATATTTGCAAAGCGCACATTCCAAACTAAAAATCACTGGGGTAAATAATGGGTGGATTAGTAAGCAGTATTGGAAAAGCGATAGGATCAATAGCAAGTACTGTTGGATCAGTCGTATCTAGCGCAGTATCTGGATTTAGTACAGGAAATTTTTTAACAGGTATTGCTATATCAATTGTAGGTGGTCTTCTAGCTCCTAAGCGAAGAATTCCAAACTCATCAACACAACAATCTGCAAATGATTCTCAAATGAACAGCAGAACTGTTATGGCAAAAAGCCCGATTACATCGAGAGAAACAGTTTATGGTGAGTCTAAGAAGTCAGGATCTATCATTTTCATGGAAGCGACCAATAATAATAAATTTATACATCTTGTAGTTCAAATCGCATCGCATGAAATTCAATCATTTGACACAATATATTTCAATGATGAAGCACTAACTCTTACTGCACAACCTCTCAGTGGTACTGATGCACGAGGATTCACAAGATTCGTGCCAACATCACCTACAAAATATGCAAAGTCATCAGATGTTAATCCTTTGCAAACGAAAGTAAGAATAAAACAACACTTAGGTGGTGATAACCAACTAGCAGATGCAGACTTACAAGGAGAAGTTGCAAAATGGACATCAGCACATAGATTAAGAGGTATAGCGTATCTCTATATAAGAATGGAATATGATGCAGACATGTTTCCAAATGGAATTCCAAATATAAGCGCTGAAATTAAAGGGAAGAAACTTTTCGATTTCAGAGATTCATCTACTGCTTTTTCAAAAAATCCTGCTCTCGCTTTATATGATTATTTATCAGACACAAGAATAGGGCTTGGTGTCAGCACGAGTGATATTGACACAACATCCTTCACCTCAATCGCTAATATTTGCGATCAAAATATAACTCTGTCTGCAGGTGGAACAGAAAAAAAATATGAGTGTCATGGAGTCGTATACTCTGATATATCTCCAATGGAAATAATAAACGATTTGCTTTCATCTTTTGCAGGAGTTTTAACCTACAGCAATGGTAAGTTCGTTTTAAAGGGTGGGGCTTTTTCATCTCCATCGATAACTTTGAATGAGAGTGATTTCATTGGTGGTTTCAATCTTCTCACTAAAACATCGAGGAAAGATTTATTTAACACAGTAAAAGGAATATTCACGTCTGATGAGACAAATTGGCAACCTTCAGATTATCCACCTGTGACAAGCACAACATTTTCAGATGCAGACGGGGAAACAATAACCGCTGATGTAAACCTACCATTCACCAAATCGAGTAGTATGGCGCAAAGAATCGCAAAGATAACGCTATTTAAGAACAGACAACAGATGATTCTGTCAGCAAGATTGAGGTTGACTGCATTCACTTTGCAGGTTGGTGATACAGTCCAGATCAATAACACAAGATTTGGATTCAGTAATAAAGTATTTGAGGTAGCAGATTGGACATTTGTTGGAGAATCAGAAGAGATCGGTATTGATGTTATTTTAAAAGAAACATCATCATCTGTTTATGATTGGAATGCAGAAGAGACATCATTTTTATTAGACAACACGACTCTCCCAACAGCTCAGGATGTAAGCCCACCCTCAATCGTGGTGACAGATGAATTAAGACTGTATGCAGAAACACCGATAACTGTGATGAAAGTTGTATGCTCAAGCAGTCAGGGAACGACTAATGAATTTGAAGTTGAGGCACAAAACACGAATGAAGCAGGGAGCGATTTTATCACGCTCGGAAGAAGTAAGGGCAGTGTGTTTGAACTAGTAAATGCAGAGGATGGATCAATATATAATGTGAGAGCCAGATCAATAAATGCTTTTAACGTGCATTCATCATTTATCACTACAACTCACGAAGTTGTTGGTAAAACAGCACCACCAGATGATGTGACTAATTTTTCAAGTAATGTCGTGGGTGATATTGTGCATCTCAATTGGACACCTGTAAGTAACTTGGATCTCTCTCATTATATAATCAGACACTCACCTTTAACGACGAGTCAAAAATTCCAAGAAGGTTTAATTGTAGCTAAAAAAATTGGTAAACCAGCAAACACAATCACACTTCCTGCGCAAACAGGCACTTATATGATTAAAGCTATCGATGTGTTAGGGCTTGAGAGTGAGAACTCAGCAAAGACTGTGATTATAAAAAATGCAATAAGTAGAGATTTCAATGCAGTCACAAGTTCAACTCAGTCTCCTAATTTCACAGGTGGTACGATGGGTACTGATCTGGAAGTGGTTACGAGAGACACTGTCAAATATCTGCAACTCATCGAGGGTGTTTTGTTTGATGATGCTTCAGGTAATTTTGATGATATGACAGGTAACTTCGATTCAGGTGGTACAGCTACATTCAATAGTGAAGGAGTGTATGATTTCCCAATATTTAACTTAGGTGGCATTTATAACAGCAGGGTAACTTTCACTTGTAAATTCAACAGATTTGATACTGCTAGTCTATTTGATAGTATATTAGGATTATTCGATTCACAGACGGGTAATTTTGAAGGTGGATATACAGAGCATAATGATGTAAATGTGGAGCTGTTGATTGCAACATCGACTGATGGCACGAATTATAATGATTATAGAAATTATGTACTAGGAGACTACACAGCTAGTCACATAAAATTAAGAGTAAAACTCACTTGTGATGTGGATACAGTAACACCTGCGATCTATGAACTCTCAGCAAGTGTGGATATGCCTGATAGAACGACAGCAGAAGATGACGTAGCATCAGGCACAGCTAGTGGTGGGAAAGCAGTCACATTCTCACCTGCATTTAAAGAATTACAAGGTTTAGGAATATCAGCTCAAAGTCTCGCTACAGGTGATTTTTATGAGCTCACGAGTAAATCAGCCACAGGCTTCACAATTAAATTCAAAAATTCTAGTGGGAGTGTGGTAAATAGAAGTTTTGATTATGTAGCAAAAGGCTACGGATATGTAGAAAGCGCTTAAATGATATGTTATATTTAATTCAATTTAATAAGAGGATCTTATGAGTCAACACGATTTAGATATTGCAAACCAACTGTTTCCTGCTACAAGAACAGATTTAAACAACGCACTAAAAGCCCTTGGATCAACATCATCTGGAACTTCTGCACCCTCAACTACTTATGCTAATCAATTGTGGTATGACACTGCAAACAACAAGCTTTATATAAGAAATGAGGATAATGATGCCAATATAGAAATATTGGTGTTAGATCAATCAAATGACACAGTAGAATATTTCAAATCAGACTCAATTAGAACAGCATTGATCGAATTCACAGATGGAGATGATGCGATCACCATAAATGATGGTGGATCAATTACCACATCTGGAGATGCAACAGTGACCGGGAATTTGGCTTTAGGTGGATCGAACACCGAGCTTAGATTTATGGAAGGATCGAATTATGTAGGTTTTGAAGCACCTGCATTATCGGGAAATCAAATATGGGTTTTACCGAGCTCAGATGGATCAGCAGATCAATTCTTAAAAACCAATGGATCTGGAACTTTATCATTTGGGACATTAACAGGTGGTGCAACAGGTGGTGGATCGGATACAATCTTCGTAGAAAACAGCAGAGTAATGACAACCAATTATACTTTATCAACAGGTAAGAGTGCTTCAATGGTTGGAACATTAACGATAAATTCTGGAGTTACTTTAACAATACCGAGTGGAGAGAGGTTAGTAATACTATGACAACTAAGATAAATTCTGATACAAGTGATGGACTAAAAATTACATCTGATACAAGTGGTATCTTAGATATTCAATCAGCAGGTACAACAAAAATGACTGTTGGCACTACGATTGATATTCAAGGAAACGAATTAGTATTAGATGCTGATGGGGACAGCTCAATCCACAGCTCAGTAGATGACCAAATAGATTTTAAAACAGGTGGTACTGATAGATTTGAAATCAATGCTAGTGGTAATGTAGAAGTATTAAATGGTAACTTTACAATAGATAAATCATCATCACCTAATCTTTTATTTAATGTAAATGGCACAGAAAAAGGATATGTAAGGCAAAATGCTAATGATTTAGAACTTAACTCTGCTTCAGGAAATGTTTTATTCAGAACAGGTGGCACAGAAAGATTTAGGTTAGATAGTGCAGGTAAATTATATGCAGGGTCAGATACACCTTGGCTTGTTGGTAGTGGTGGTGCTTTAGCAGTATCATTAGGTCAGGGTAGTTTTCCCTTAACAGTAACAAATCCGAGCAATGTCGTAGCAATATTCAATAGAGTAACTTCAACAGGTACAATTATTGAAATAAAATACAATGCTAATGTAGTTGGATCAATTTCAACAAATGGTAGTTCTACAGCTTATAACACATCTTCTGATTACAGACTTAAAGAAAATGTAACTTATACATTTGATGCAACGACAGAACTTAAAAAACTAAAACCTTGTAAATTTAATTTCAAAGGAACATCAGAAACAGTAGAGGGATTTATTGCACATGAAGTTTCAGATGTTGTTCCTCTAGCAGTCAATGGAACGAAAGATGCAGTAGATGATAATGGTGATGCTGTGTATCAAGGAATC
>CENH01007392.1_pt1 | contig 17345 bp, 12 predicted proteins | sample 530171 | NCBI WGS metagenome assembly CENH01 (sample SAMEA2591132, study PRJEB7988) | marine metagenome | biome: marine biome (ENVO:00000447); feature: deep chlorophyll maximum layer (ENVO:xxxxxxxx); material: saline water (ENVO:00002010), including plankton (ENVO:xxxxxxxx) | depth 70 m | reverse complement strand
TAGGAACAAGATCAAAATCAAAACTAAAACTTCTTAACTGAACTCCACCAAATAATAATTCCATATTTGGATTTAATATAGATCCAGTTTGTCTTGCAAGGACGCCTCCAGCACTTGTGTTACCACCTAAAGCGTTGACTGCCATCGATGCGAAAGTTGAATTAATAGCTTGTATTGTCATATTATCAGACAATAAATCACCAACAGCTTCTTTAGTTTCACCAGTTAGTGCTTTTACTGCTTCTGTACTACTTTCTGCTGTAATAGTTTTCAACCCAATTCCAAGAGCACTAGCGGCAAGTCCATTTAAACTATCTTCACCCCAAGTTACACCATTAGAATCCAAAATAGATTCTGGAATAGGAAGAAAAATAGTTCCTAATGGATTCTCAATATTTTTCTGAAGTGATTCTGAACTTGTTTTTAATCGAAGAGATTGTCCAGTGCCACTTTTATCAAATCCTGGTGCCTTATATTCTACAATTTTTATTTCAAGATAGTCACTATCATTATCCAATCTTGCCATTGGATACCTAAAACTCCCAAATTTTCGTTTGTTACCCTTTGCCATTATTGTTTTTTAGTTATTTAGCATGATATTTACAAAAGGTAACTCTCTTACATCTGCCAACTCATCCGAGTTGACTTCGTATAGTTGCCCAATTAGTTCATTGTAGGTGTAATTTCGATATTGACCGACGTGTAGATTGATACCACGAAAACCCCATTCAAATACATCAGTAACCGCAACTAATGGATTAGAGTCATATTGTATGTTAGGAGTTTTAGCACTGTATACAAATACATAATATTTTCCAGCACTTGGAGATGATGTGACTGTCGTACCCAAATTATCCATTAACTCAATCATTATATCATCAGGGTTTTCTGTACCAATGAGTGAATCTACTACAGATCTTACACGATTTTCATTGTCGTCAGTTGGATAACTGTTCATTTCTTGATACCTAATTCGTCTTCCGTTAATACTTTAAACTCCCACATACGATCCTTACAAAATTCTTCTGCTGCTTTCCATTTTGCTTGATTTTTTGCATATTCATAGACTTCGTAAATATATCCCTTTGTTTTTCTCTTCTTCATCTTTGGTTCTACTGTCTGTTTCTTAGGTTTGATTTCAATAATATATCTTTTGATATTACCATTGAATTCTCTAACTTTAATATAAAAGTCTGGAAAATAACGATGTACTTTATTATCAATAGGTGATCGGTAAGGTAGGACTATTTCTTCACTTCCCCATTCAAGTATTTTAGTATTGTTGTCACAATAGACCATGAACTTTCTTTCCCAGAGTGACCGATAAATTATATTTGATGGGTTACCCTTATACTTTTTTGGATTAGATGGTCTATATCTTCCCTTATATGACATCTAAATAGATATAAGATAAAATATAAAGTATTTAGATGGTTCGTCCTAAGAAAATATCTGATATAAAACCAATACTGACAAATGTAGCACAAACATCTCATTATCAGGTGTTTTTTGATGGGTTGTCATCATCTCTTTTTAGATTTCTTGGAGATAAAGGAGTTAATAAAAGATTTATTACAGAAAATGCTGGACTTTTATGTAGTTCTGCATCAATACCTGGTAGTTCACTAGGTACAACTGATGTCTTTGGTAACTTCACTGGTGTTCAAGAAAAGTTTGCACACTCAAGAATATTTACAGAATTAACATTAGAATTTTATGTCGATAAAGACTATAAGATGATTAAATTATTTGAGCATTGGATAGATTATATTGCAAGTGGTTCTGAAAAAAATACTATTATTGATAAAAGAGATCTAGGTTACTTCTATCGTATGAGATATCCTCGTGGAAACTCAGGATATAAATGTGACAAAACAAAAATTGTAAAGTTCAATATTGATTATCGTTCAGAAATCGAGTACACTTTCTTTGGACTATTTCCAATTAACTTCTCATCTACACCAGTACAATATGGGAGTTCTGATGTGTTAAGAGCAAGTGTGACATTTAGTTATGAAAGATATATTGCAGGTGAGGAAACAAGTCTATCATTTAATAGAGGAAGAAGTGAGAATCTTCGTTCAGGATTAGCTATTTTATAAACAAAAATGAACTTTTAATTCCAAAAATCGGGCAAAAAAAACTCCGTAAATTTTTGCTCTGTCAGGATTTCAAAAAAGTGCTATAAATAAAGATACTGAAGTGCTATAAACATTATGCCATTACCAAAAATTGCAACACCAACATATGAGTTGGTTCTTCCTTCTTCTGATCGAAAAATAAAATATCGACCATTTTTAGTTAAAGAAGAGAAAATTCTGATTATTGCGATGGAATCTGAAGATCAGAAGCAGATAACTAACGCTATCAAATCTGTAATTAATAATTGTATAATAACAAGAGGTATCAAAGTTGATAAATTATCTACTTTTGATATTGAATATCTTTTCTTAAATATAAGAGGAAAATCTGTTGGTGAGAATGTAGAAGTTCTTATTACATGTCCTGATGATGAAAAAACACAAGTTCCTGTAATGATTCCACTTGATGAAATAAAAATTCAAAAACATCCTGATCATAATAAAGATATTAAATTAGACGATAATTTGATATTGAGAATGAAATATCCCTCTTTATCAGAATTCATAAAAAGTAATTTTGATTTGACTGGTGGTATTGGAGTTCAGGAGTCATTTGATCTAATTATTTCATGTATTGATCAAATATACAATGAAGAAGAATCTTGGACATCTGCGGATTGTACAAAAAAGGAGATGATTGATTTTTTAGATCAATTAAATTCAAAACAATTTAAAGAAATTGAAAATTTCTTTGATACCATGCCTAAATTGTCTCATACTGTTAAAGTGACCAATCCAGAAACAAAGGTAAAAAGTGATATTGTCTTAGAAGGGTTATCGTCTTTTTTCGAGTAGGTATGGCTCATGCAAGTTTAGAGTCATACTATAAGATCAACTTTGCCTTGATGCAGCACCATAAATATTCATTAACTGAGATTGAAAACATGATACCATGGGAAAAGGATGTATATATTGCTCTTTTAGAACAATATATTGAAGAGGAAAATTTAAAACAAAAACAACAAAGTAATGGATAATTCTCCAGCATTTGAAAATTTTAATAATAAGATGTCTTCAATGCGAGGTGGTGGTGTTGGTGGTAGCCCTATTTTAAAGAGAAGAAAAATAAATGCAAATAAAGTTTTTAATAGAGAGGGATCAGATCCTCTTGCCAAGCAAATACAAAAAAACTCAAGAGAAATAGTATTATTAAAAAATGTTGTCATATTAAACACTAATCGAGTTTCTCAGATATTAGTAAATGACGCTGAGAGAGAAAAGTCAATACAGAGGGAAGCACAAAGAAAACAGATATTAAAAGATGAGAAAGATAAATCTAAGAAAAAAGAAGGACTTTTAGAAGGTGTTGGTAAATCAATAAGTAAAACTCTGCTTAAACCTGTAGAGGCAGTTGGTAAAACTGTTAAGGGTGTATTAGGTAGATTAGCTGATGCTTTTATGGCACTTTTTGGTGGATTCATAGCAAATAAAGGAATTAAAATGATTCAGGCACAAATGTCTGGTGATACTGAAACCTTCAAAAAGATGAGAAATACGATAATTAAGTCAGTCGCAGTGGTTGGTGGTATATTTCTTGCTTTAAATGGTGGTTTACTAGCATTACCTGGTATTATATCTGGTGTGGTAAGTGCTGTTATTTCTATTGGTGGTGCGATACTGGGATTTCTGGCAAGTCCAGCAGGATTGATCGCTCTTGGACTGGCAGCGGGAGTTGGTGTGTTGTTTGCTATGAAAAAGGGTGTTGATGCTGCTTCAACCAAACTCGCTGGTGGTAGTAAATTTCAGCAAAAATTTGATGATCTTAAAGGTCCTCTAACAGAAGCTGGTATTACGGTAACAGGTACAGGTAAAGATGAAAAGTTTTTTGTTGGGGATACAAAGAGTCAAGGTGGATCTTCGAGTAAAAAAACTGTAGAAAAGGTAGGAACACCAGAACAAAAAGAAATAGTTGCAAATTATATTATGAAAAGAGATAAAGTAATAGGTGTAAGAGATAATATGAGAGCTGATATGAAAGCAGCGGAGAGTGAATTGAGAGAAAATGCTAGTAAAAAGTCTTTAAGAGATGGTACATTCAGTGACGCAATGGATAAAGAAAAAAAAGTAATAAGAGAGAAGTATGAAGCACAAATTAATGGTATGACGGCATCTCCTAAAATAAATTCTAATCCTAATAAAAAAGTGAGTGTTTCTACACTTAATGAAGCACCTCCAAATATTGTGGATGCAACTACGAATGTGGGTGGTGGTTCAGTCGGAACTTCTGGTGGAAAAGGTATGGCTACATCATTACCAAATATATCTGCATCAAATTCTGATAATAATTTTACATTATATTCAAAAACCCAATATAACGTTTTAGTATAACATGGCAGCATCAGCAGTTTTAAAAATAGGAGCAAAAATAGCATCTAAGTCTGCAGGTGCGATGAAGGGTGTCGCTAAAAGTAGTAAGAGATTAACAAAATCTGTACAGAAAAATATTAAAATTAAGAAAAGACTTAGAGCAACCTCTGAAAGATTCGAAAAATTTAGGGAGGAGAGAAAAAAAAGACAGGAAAAAGAATCTCTTTTAGAACAAGAAAAATCTCAAAAAAAGGGAGAGCAACAAAAATCAACGGGATCTGGAAAAGGACCATTAGAAAGATTAATATCTCTCATTCAAATACTTTTGGTTGGGTTTATAGTTAATAAATTACCTCAAATTATTGATTTTATTAAAAAAGTAATCAAAGTAATTCGTGATATTGTAGATAAATTCAAGGAATTCTTTGATGGTGTGATTGGATTTTTTAAATCCATTGGTAAAGTGATTGGAAAAGCTTTTGATACCATATCAAACTTAAATTTTAATGATATTGGAGATACAATTAAGGGAGCATTTGGAAAACTAAAAGATGCATTTAATGGTATAAAGGATAAACTTTTAGATGGTGTGAAAAGTTTTCTTGGATTGAAGAAGAAAAAAGTAAAAAAAGAAATCAATCGAGAATTGACAGATAAAGATTTAAAGGATAAAGAACTTAAATCAAGTGTCAGTGATGTTCAAAAAACTATGGCATCAAAATCTGAGGAGTTTAATGATACAATAAAAACAATTGAAAAAGCGGGAACAGGTGTTGATATTGTAGGTCCTGAAAATGCTAATCTAACTGAGCAAGTTCAATCAACTGTCACTAAAGAAAGTGATGAAAAACCAAGTCCACAGGTAAGTGGACAAAGAGGTAATAGACCAGATATGAAAGGTGGAATTGATATTAAAATTCAAAAACCAATGGGAGGAGCTCAGGGTAGAACAAAAAGACCAACTCCTAAACCAAGTAATACAGATGCTTCTGGTGGGTCTTCTGGTGGATCTGAAAAAATTAAAAATTCCACAAAAACTGGTGGAACATCTGGTTCTACAGTAAATAGTTCAGTATCAAAAACTGGTGATGCGTTAAATATTAGTAAATCTAAAAAAATAGTGAGTACGACCACAATTACACCAGAAAGAAAATCTAAAAATACTGTAATGATTGTTGGAAATAAAGGTGGTCAGTCTCAATCACAGGGAGGAATGGGATCTAAAGGTAGATCTATTGTGATTGAAGAAGACAATAGTCTTAAAGATCAATTTGCCTTATCTCTATTTTAATATATGTCAGCATCAGAAGCAGCTAGTTTTGAAGAATTATTCATTGAATCAAATGATCAGGAGAGAACCGCTGATCTAAAGGCAGGTATTGTTTCTGTTGATTACTATGAGGATATTCTTTCACCTACAGTTACTGCTAAAATTAGAGTAATAAACACAGGTGATAGTATTTCACCTAAAGATCCTCAAGATCCAAAGAAAACCGACGGTCCTAAACAATCAATTTACAATGGACTTCCTCTTCGTGGTGGTGAAAGATTAGTTATGAAAATTTTAGATCAAGGTAAAACATTTAAAGGTGATGATAAAACTGGACTTGATTTTTCATCTGATCCTAAAAAATATTTGTATGTGTCAAGTATTACTCAGGTTCTTCAGGAGACACAAAGGGAAAGTTTTTTACTTAATTTGGTGTCAAGAGAGGCAATTACGAATGAAACTACCAGAGTAATGAAAAGATATAACGGAACAATTAGTAGTTCTGTAACTAAAATATTAAAAGATGTTTTAATGATGGATGAATCAAGATATACAATAGAAAATACAAGAGGATCATATGATTTTATTGGTAATTTAAGAAAACCTTTCTCAACATTAATTACATTAGCATCTAAATCAGTTCCTGATGTTTCAAAAGATGCAACAGCTGGATTTGTGTTTTTTCAAAATCAAGATGGATTTAAATTTGCATCCATTGATTCTTTAATTAAGGAACCTTCGAAAGCAACATATAGATATACAGATGTGAATGAGAGCTCAACGACTAGAAATAATGATTATAAAATTCTACAATATAGTGTAGATAAGAATCAAAATCTAATTGAAAATTTAAGAATGGGAACATACTCATTTGTGAGATTAGCATTTAATCCATTAACATTAGGTTTTTCACAAACAAAATATAATTATGGGGCAAAAGAAGGTATAAAAAATCTTGGTAGAGATCTAGAATTACCAAAAATATCTGATGATTCAAGTCAAACTTTAGATCAACTTCCGACAAGAGCTATATCTCAAATTGTTGATGTCGGTGCAGGAACGACAATATCTAAAGACACAAATTACGGTGCTGAAAAATATCAAGGGCAAAATATTGTTAGATATAATTTATTGATGACACAATCTGTGAGTATGATGGTTCCTTGTAATACAGACTTGAAAGCTGGTGATGTCATTACTTGCGAATTTCCTAAAATATCAAGAGAAGATAAAAATGAAATAGATACTGAAACAAGTGGTAAGTACATGATAAAAGAATTGTGCCATCATTTTGAGGCAAAAAGATCATTCACATCCATGACATTAGTTAGAGATACATTTGGATTATATGGGGGAAATTAAATGATAGATGAATCACTTTTAAAAACTAATTTTGTAGGAAAAGATGGTTTCCGTTGGTGGGTGGGTCAAATCGCACCTGCAAATGTTCAGGGTGAGCAACTTGCACCAAAGAAAGATGTTGACTCTTGGGGTAATCGTCTCAAAGTCCGTATTATGGGATATCATCCTTTCTCAAAAGCAGACTTAGCAGATGAGGATTTACCTTGGGCAAATATTATGCTCCCTTCTACATCAGGAACAGGTGCATCAAATTTTTCAAAATCTGTTATGTTAAGACCAGGTGATGTAGTAATAGGATTTTTTCTTGATGGTGAAACAGCACAACAACCCATAATATTAGGTTCTTTTTCAAGAACAAATGATGTCCTACAAGATTTACCATCCGAATCTATTGGATTTATACCATTCACAGGATACACCGATAAAATACCAGTACCAAATGGAACATTGAAAGCTGATGAATCTGGTGATACAACGACAACAGCACAAAAATCTCCTGTCACAAGAAAAGTAGGTGAAGGTGAAGATAATATATCAGTATCATCTACTTTTGGAAAAGCAGAAATACCTGCTGATGCTTGTGCCGATAATTTTATAGGAAAGGTATCTGCAAGTTTAGATAATTTATTGTCAGTCGCAGGTGAGGGCACAGATTTTTTATTAGATGTTGCAAATGTAACTAAAAAAATACAAAATCTATCAAATAGTGCAGTTTCAACAATGATGGAATCTGCATATTCTAAAATGATTCCAGAACTTCAAGGTGGATTACAATCTTTATATGATAAAACTTATGGAACTGTTTTTGCTGCGACTCAAAATAGTTCTCTTGCATCATTAGCTGGTATTGAAGCACAAAAAGCTCAAATATCAAAAGTGGCATCTCTTCAAGGTGATTTAAATTGTTTGCCAGGTAAAATTGTTGCTGGTTTGGGAGAGACTATTAGAGGGATGATTGAATCTGCAGTTCTTGAAGTGGTAGATACTGGATTTTGCATTACAGAACAACTTGCTGGATCATTATTAAATGGAATTACAAATGATATATCTGATGCACTTGATGCACCACTTGCTGGATTGAGTGAGATCGTTCCAAAAGCTTTTAAAGTTCAGGATTTCCTTCGAAGTTCTTCTAATACATTTAAATCTATTGGAGGACTCATAGATTGTAATCAAAGTGATGGTAAATGTGTGGGACAGGTTAAGAAATTTACTCTTGGATATGGTCCTGCGAGAACTTTTGATTTGCAAGATGCTTATGATAATGTCTTGAAAAATATGAATATTGCAGATACACTCGGTGCTAATAGTGGTCCTATAACAAAACCAGATTGTGCATCTAAAACTTTTTGCGGACCTCCAACTGTCAGTTTCTTTGGTGGTGATGGTATTGGTGGATTTGGTAGGATAATATTGGGTGGAATTGTAGATAATACAGATGGATTATCTGATGTCACTGCAGATCTAAGTAGAACTGCAAGTATTATTGGTGTAGAAATTACAGATCCTGGTTCATCATATTTTTCAACTCCTCCTGTTGTAAGTTTTGAAGATCCATGTAGACAAGGATATGGTGCTATTGGTAGAGCGATTGTTGATTATGATCCAAATTCATCTACCCATGGACAAATTATAGGTGTTGATATTATATCTGATGGTGAAAATTATCCGAGTGTAAATACTGATGAGATTATAAATTCTGATGAAATTCCTGTAGGTGTTGTTGGTACTAAAATAACAGATGGTGGACAAGGATATATCGATGCATTTGCTGATGGATATAACTTAACAATCGAAAATGGGAAAATTATTTCTGCAACACCGATAAATAATATACGTATAACTGAACTACCTAGAATAATTGTGTCTTCTTCAACTGGAACAGGTGCATTAATAAAACCAATTATTGGTAGACTACCACTCACACCACAAGGAGAAATTATTCAGGTCATAGATTGTGTTGGACCTGAAACTAATCAAATAATAGGATATGTTAATGGTAAATCATATTATGGACCTTATCATTTACACCCTAAAACAGGAGAAAAAATGGTGGGTGCCGTACATACTTCAATACCACATCAAATAATATACGATACTCCAGAACAAAGTTTCCCAACAAATAATGTTAGCACAGCATCCACATCAACTCAACAAGTTACCACAGACCAACCAATTATAACTCCTACATCAACAATGACAAATAATACAGATACTACACCACCAAGTAGTCCACCACCAAGTGCTCCACCTTCAGGTGGTGGTGGATATGGAGGAGGATACTAATGGCAGAAAAATCGAATCAGAATTGGGAACATAGAGTAATTGATAGTAGAGGACCTAAGTTTAGAATTGATGTGAATAATCCACAGATGGGTGCCGATGGTCCGAATACATGGTTAGAGTATGCAGTTACCGACAATAAAGATAAACAATTTTGTGCATTAAGTGAGTCTGGAGTATTTCGAGTTCATAATGAAAGAATGATTGAAGTTGTTGCAGGGTCTAAAAATAGTGGGAGTGATACTTCGGTTAAAATTAGTTCTGTGGAGGGAGATATTACAATAACTGTAATGGGAAATGGACAAATAAGAATATCTGGAGGTAACGTTGTAGTACAAGCAGATGAAGATATTAATTTGAAAGCTGGAAGAAATATTTCATTAAATGCTGCATCATCAATAACTTTGAACGCAACCAAAGTTCAGGCAAGAGGTCTTATTGGAAATTTGATTGAAAGAACTGTAGGGAGTTTTGTGCAAAGAGTTTTTAAAGGTAGTTATGTTGGAGAGGACTATCTTAAAAATCCTCCATCAGGTGATAAGTTTATATCAAAATCAGTTGTGTCTGGAACTGGAGATGTTCCAGATGTTGGGGGTGGGTGATGTCAAACATATCTATCACTGGAAACGAGGCACAATTTAATGAAAAGGTAACTTTCCTTAAAGACGTTGATATTAAAGGCACATTATTAGTACCTGATCAGGAATTAACACTAACAAAATTAACTACTCCATTAATTGTAGGTAATCCACAATTAACAATAAATGGTGAAACCACATTTACAGATACTGTTAATTTCCAAGATGCATTATCATTTCCAGATTTAGAAATTAGAGACAGACTTCAGGTTGGATCTGGTGGCACTGTATTGACCATAGATACATCCTTTAATCCTGGTAAGGTTGGAATTGCAAGCACCCAACCAACAGAGTTATTAGATGTATTTGGAAAAGCAAAAATAAAAGATTTAGAATTAGAAAATCTTTTAGTCACAGGAATTTCAACATTTCAGGGTAAAATTTTTACTGGTGTTGGTGCAACAGTTGGATTAAGCACTCATGTATATTTTAAAGATAGAGTAGAAGCAGTGTTTGGAGATGATCTTCGTATCTATAGTTATAATAATGATGGTTATATAGATTCTGGGCTTTCATCTGATATAAATTTGAGAAGTATTGGTACACAATCAAAGATAAGTCTTCGTTATGGTCTAGGAGCATTTGGTGAAATTGGAGATGAAGTTTTAGCAAATTTTATTCCAAATAGTAAAGTTGAATTATTTTATAATGGATTATCTAAATTTGAAACTACTGGAGTTGGTGCTTCAGTTCTTGGAGAGTTTGTAGTTGATAATGATGGTTCCAGATTAGGTAGAGTTGGAATCGGAACCACAAGCATAACGCCTGTTGGAGGTTTAAGTAATTTAAATGATGGTGCGAATGGGGTATTAAGATTAGTCGCTGATGGTAGTATTTCAGTTGCCAGAAACATATATGACTCCGCTGGATCTCCAGGTCAAAATGGATACTTTATGAATCGAGATGCTAACGGAATAAGATGGGTATCTTTTGAACCATCTTTTACCGAAGGTATTTTTATTCAAGATGAGGGAACATATGTTCCTACTGTTGGTGTAGCACAATCATTTACTATTTTAAATTTCGTTCAATCTAACAGTCTTGGTCTTGGAACTGATACTCTCATTCCTACAGCGCAAAATGATACCACACAAACTGGTTTTTCAACTATATTCACTAAAGATTTATGGGGATATAGTGGAACTGGAGATAATGCTGAAATCTATAGAATGACAAATGTTGGAATTGGAACTAATAATCCAGCATTTCCATCTGGATCAGGATTGGAAATACATGATAGTGCAAATCCAAGACTTAAATTATCAAATACTGCATCAGGTGTTGGTGATGCAGATGGAACTCAATTATATCTAGCTAGTGATGGTACAACTATACTTGATAATAAAGATGGTCAGGCAATAAGAGTCGATACAAATGCTAGTCAGAGACTTGGTATCACACCAACTGGTGAAGTAAACATTGGTGGTGATTATAATCAAACAACTAAGAAATTTAAAGTCACTGGTGTTGCGGAAATTGATGGTAATCTTGATGTAACTACTAATTTAGATGTAGATGGTCATACAGAATTAGATAATGTTAATATATCTGGTATTTCAACATTTGTAGGAAATGCTGAGTTTAATGCTAGAGTTGAAATGAAAGGTGATACAAATATTGGTGATTCGCCCTCTGACTCATTACTTGTAAGTGCAGGATCCACTTTTAATGCAGGTATAAATGTCAATCAACACACTGAATTAGATGATGTAAATGTCACAGGTGTAACAACATTTAATAACGATGTTCAATTTATTGGTAATTCTTCGAATATAACATTTGATAAAGTTAATAGTTCTTTGGATTTTTCTGATAATTCAACAGCAGTATTTGGAGACAATGGTGATTTAACAGTAAAACATAATAATTCAACAACTAACACTGAAGTAACTAATATTAATGGAAATTTAGAAGTTTCAACAAATCAATTACAAATTAAAAGTGTAAATGGTAGTAAATCATACTTGGAAGCATCTCTTGGTTATGGTGTAACTTTGTTCACAGATAATTCGAAAAAATTAGAAACTAATAGTTTAGGGATAGATGTCACTGGGTTAACTGATACCGATACTTTAAATGTATCAACAACGTCTACATTTAGTGGAAACATAGATGCTAATTCTAATTTAGATGTGCAGGGAAATGCTGGTATTGGTAGTTTGAATGTAGTTGGTGTTTCTACATTTATAGGAATATCTACATTTAAAGAAGAAGTAGGTATTGCTAAAACTCTTAATTTAGGTTCTCATATTAAAGATATAAACAATAGTGTAGCTTCTGGAAAAACAGATTATCGTTTATCATCAGTTGGAACAGGTGTATCATGGAGACCATCTGGTGTACAAACAAAGAGAACAATATGGGTATCCAAAAATGGTAATGATAGTAATAGTGGATTGCTAGAGGGAGATGCAAAGGCAACTATTGGAGGAGCAGCTGCAGTTGCAATCGAAACTGATACAATAAAAGTAAGACCTGGAATATATGTTGAAAATAATCCAATTGGTTTAAGAACAGATGTTACAGTTACAGGTGAGGATTTAAGATTAGTTATCATACAATCTCAAAACCCAACAAAAGATGTTTTTCATGTAAGAAGAGGGTGTTTGGTTGAGAATCTCAACTTTGGTGGATCTAATGTTGGTGTAAGTCATCAAGGTGGTGCTTGTGTTGCATTCCCTACACCATCTGGTTCTAATTCTGCAGTATCAGGATATACTGAACCTGGACCTGCGACTGAAGGTCCTAGTGGCAGATGGAGATCTCCATATGTTAGAAACTGTACTAATTTTATGACAGCAAGTGTTGGTATGAGAATAGATGGAAATGATGCGACTGCATCAACAGTTGGTGCAGATCTTAAATCAATGGTATGTGACTCTTTTACACAATATAATGAAGCAGGTATAGGTGTCTCTTTAACTAATGATGCGTACGCACAGTTAGTTTCAATATTCACAATTAATACTGATATTGGAATCTATGCTGCCACTGGTGCACAATGTGATTTAACTAACTCAAATTCTTCTTTTGGTAATTTTGGATTAGTTGCAGCTGGATTGGGATCAACAACATTCACTGGTATTGTAAGTAATACAAATACAGCAGGTGATATCATCACTAGTACAAATGCTGAAGAGCAAGACACAGTTGTTGCTGTCGGTCTTACTGATTTTTCTAATACTGTTAGAAGACCTTTTGATGGACAGGCATTATATTTTAAAATTGATTTGGATAATTATCCAGATACACCTGGTGGTGGAAGAATCACAGCACCCCTTCAACAGTTAGCATCTGTAAAATTAATTAGTCCAAATTTGAGTGGATTTAGTGCAATAGATCCTCCTAATGTTCTTATTAGAGATTTTGATGGATCACAGGAACCAAAAGGACCTCAAGGAATTATTGCAGAGGCGACCGCAAGTGTGAGTGCTTCTGGAGTTTTAACTGAAATTAATGTTGTTGCACAGGGTAGAAATTATCTTCCGACACAAAATATAATTGTTGATATTGAGGGAAACACTGGTCTTGCCACAGCAGTAATGAGTCCAATATATTACACTGTAGAATCTGCAACTAATCCAGTTCCAGTTAGTGGTATTACAACGATTACATTTAATGAATTTATTCCTTATGAGATATTTGCTGACGATCCATTTACTTTACAAAGAATTAGTCGAATACTAACTAGTTCTCATTCTTTTGAATATGTTGGTACTGGAACGGATATAAATATTTCGACACCCCTACAAGGTGCAATTCCGATAAAGGCTAATGAAGTCGTAGCTACAGATGGTGCACAGATTCCATTCACATCTACAGACCAAAAAGGTAATTTTGATATCGGTGAAGGTTTACAAATTAATCAAACAACCTCTACAATTTCTGGAAGAGATTTTAGTAGATCACTTCAAGCAGAAGTAACACCATTAATACTAGCATTGAGATAATATGGCAATCGCACCACTAAATAAATTTTTGACAATTGCTGTTCCCGTTGCACCAGGTGAACAGACAATATATAAAGCTCCAGTGGGAACATCTGCGATTGTGTTGTATGCACAGGTAGCTAACGTTGGAATAAACACTTTCCCAACTGTAACCTTTACACATCGAAGAACGAGTGTTGCAACAAGAACAGCAGGAAATATTCGAAATAACAGAATAATTAAAGATGGTGAGATACCTCCAAATGATTCTCTTGTTTTGATTGATGGTAGATTAGTTTTAGAAAGAACAGCACTTGTTTCTGATTCGATTGTAATAATGGGAACACAAGTTGGAATCACAACAATTAGTGATGTAAAATATGATCACATTACAGGATTAACGACAGTTACCACTTCAGTTGCTCATGGACTAAGTGTTAATGATCAGATCACAATGGCTGGTATTGCATTTACTTGCCCATCAACTGCGGGAATAACAAGTGCTATTTTCCCAGCTCCACAAGTATCATTTACAATTGAAAATATTGTTGGTGTTAATACCTTTGAAACTAATACGGGTATTGTAAAAACTTTACCACATACATTTACACCATCCTTACACAAGTTTATTAGAGCATCTAAAGACGCAATAAGTGTTACAAGTGGAGGTGCAAGTGGAACTAAAATTACTCCTGCAAGAGGAACGACATATGATGGTGTGACAGGTATACTTTCAGTCACAGCAGCTGCAGCACATAATCTTTCAACTGGACATAATATTCAATTTACTAATAATTCTTTGGTTTTTAAATGTTCACAGGATAATTATTTTGCGGAAAAAACTTATCCTCGTAGCACTGATCCAGCAGCAAATGGTAATAACAAATCTGTAACAGTTGTCGGCATTAATACTTTTACCGTTAATGTTGGAGTAACAACAACAGGTGGATTAGTCGCACCACTCCAAATGGAATTTATTTGTAGTATTCTAGAGAATAGCACGACATAATATGCCAAAGTATTTAAGTGGTAGAGTTAAAAGAACCCCACAAGGTTCATTAACAACAGACAGATATCAATATCTTGGATTAGAACAAGCAGAACCTAATTTAGGTGATCCTCTAAACCCATTACCAAATCCACCAGGTGGATCTCAATTTCAAATAATATCTTTAAGAGAATATCCTGGCCAAAGATTTTGGATCCCTCTGACTGGTGGTATACAACCAGGCGCAATCACAGTAAGGGAGGAGGGAGTTGTTGTTCCTGCTTCTGGAATTAATAGTACATCAGATGTTGACTTCAAGGGTGCTGCGATTACTGTTACGGGGTATGTTGAGGATAATGGAAATCCTGGTACTGCAGTTACAGTTACAGTAGCTGCACCAGGTATTGACCATGGGGTATTATTTAATGATCAAGGAGAATTTGCGACATCTCAATATTTTACTTTTGATAATACAACAGGTATTGGATCGGTTGGAATTGGGACTACATCACCAACTCAAAACTTACATGTAGTTGGTAACGTAAAATTAGATAAAACAATATATGGTGAGGATAATGAACCTGGCAGTACAGGAGATTTATTAGCAAAAACTGCAACTGGTGGAGTTACATGGGTTGAACAACGTACTGTTACTGCTGGTGCAGGTGGTACTATTTCTCAAATTCAGTTTCATGGAACCACTGGTCTTGTTGATGGTGCAGAGAACTTTGTGTTTGACACCGCAAATAAACGTATTGGTATTGGATCTACTCAACCTGATAGATTATTGGATGTTCTTGGAGATTCTAGATTTGATGGTGGAATTGGTATTGCAGACTCAATATTTCATTTAGATGATACAGACACTGCTATAAAATTTTCTGACAATGAATTTTCAGTAGAAACAGCAGGTTCTGAGAGACTTAAAATTACGTCTAATGGTGAAGTTGCTATACAAAATTCTGGAAAATTAACAATTGATACAAATCCAGATTTTACTTATGGTGTATCAGAGGCAATTAGAATAGACAATGTTAATGAAGTAGACGACAGGCAGTTACAAATTTTTGAATTACAAAATTCAGGAGGTAGATATCATCTGCTTACTCATAATGTTAATGTTGGAAGATATTGGAATGGGTCTGCATTTACATCATTTAAATATACTCAAGGTAAGTATACTGGTTCTCAAATTCATGAGTATGCTGGAGGAACATACAAAATATTCACTAATAAGCAATTTAGTGTTGGTAATACAGGAGATTATGTTCCAAGCGAGAGACTTCGCATTACTGATTTAGGTCTTGTTGGTATTGGAAGTGCAACTCCACAAAATATCTTAGATGTAGGTGGTGATATAGGTGTTACTGGTATTGGAAATACTGCTGTTGTTTCGATTGGAAAGACGGATAATTTACGTTTACTTCATAATAGCACTGAAAGTGTTATCGAAAATAATTCTGGAGAATTAGTATTTGATGGAAAAGGTGGTGGTGCGATTGTTTTCAAAACTTCTGTATCTCAGGTGGAAAGATTACGTATTCATGGTGATGGAAAAATTCAAATTAATGGAGATGATATTTCAAATATCTATAGTGGTGCCAATGATTTAATCATAGGAGAAAATGGAGAATCATCGGAAAAGGGAATCACGATTGCAAACAATAGCACTGCTTCAATTCGATTTAATGATGGTTCTGATGCAGGACAAATTGGATACAATCACCCTGATGACTTAATGCAGTTTTTTGCAGGTGGGAGTGAAGGTATTAGAATTGATGGATCAGGTAATGTTAATATAACTGGTATTACTACAGTTGGTGCAGCATTAACGGTTGCTTCAAATCTTGAAGTTAATGGTAACATACTACCCAAAACCCATAAGGGTGGAAATATTGGAGAGAGTGGTGGTTTTAGTTGGAATAAAATTTATGCTGATGAATTTATAGGTCAGATCAATACGTTACAAGAAAATTTAGAAGTTAATCAATTAAGAGTTACAGGAGTCTCTACATTTGTAGGGTTGTCAACTTTTAATAATGGTATATTAGTTCAATCTGGAATATCAACATTCAATGATGATATAAAGGGAAATGGGACTACAAATATATCTGGCATCAGTTCTGTAAGTGCTGATAAGGTATTGGTTGGTAGTTCTATAGAACACCGAATACTTGTTGGTATGATTCCAGCTGTTCAGGTAAAAGGATTAACAAATCAAAATTCTACTCTTGCAATTTATAGGTATGGTAATGATGGTGGATCTTCAAATTTAATATTTGTTAAAAGTAGGAATAGTTCGATTGGTGGTATTGGGAGAGTCCTTAATGGGGATATAATAGGTAGAATTCAATGGAATGGAAGTGACAGTGGTGATATAGCAAACACTGGAGCAGAAATTTATGCAAGAGTATCGGGGAGTATATC
>CENH01003772.1_pt1 | contig 17688 bp, 9 predicted proteins | sample 530171 | NCBI WGS metagenome assembly CENH01 (sample SAMEA2591132, study PRJEB7988) | marine metagenome | biome: marine biome (ENVO:00000447); feature: deep chlorophyll maximum layer (ENVO:xxxxxxxx); material: saline water (ENVO:00002010), including plankton (ENVO:xxxxxxxx) | depth 70 m | reverse complement strand
CACCAGACTTGGTTGGTCGCTTGTGACCTCCCCCTATGGTGTGACCTTTCATTGTACCCTTCTTAGTCATTTTGACCTGCCATGTAACCAGATACAACACCAATGATACCAGTTATACTCATTTGAAGCAACTCAACAACATTTGTATCTAATTCTGTTCCATGCTCCATAGCCACCATAAATTCATCTACGACTATTAAGCCTAGTAAGGACATAAGTCCTATAACTAGTATAAGTATTGAAACATCTTTTATTCTCATAAATACTCCTATGACTCTCTAATTTTTTTAAGTATATCATCAACTCGTCTTGCCGTTGCATTTCTTCTTGTTATTAAAGATTTAAGTCTTTCTTCTTTTTCATTGCCTGACATTTTTTCATCAAGCCTAACTCTTCTAATCTGCGCATTTACATTTTGAAGTTGCTTGTTAATGTTGTTAAGAACAGACCTAAACCTAATCTTATCTCTATGTTTTTCAAACAAATCTCTAGCTTGGTCTAGTCTACCATCTTTTTTTAGTCTATTTACTGTTGAGTAAATTGTGTCAACCTCTTTCTTCAGCTCATAAAATTCACCAACAAAACGATTTGACGGGTCAGGAACAGTTTTTCTAAAACGTGTAAAACCTAGAGCCTCTGCAAATTTAGCAGGTATAGTTTCTCCAAAAACACCAGTTGGTCTATTTGGTATCAACCCCATTTCAGAAGCCGCAACATCAAAAGCTGTTAAAGCATAGCCACCCAAAGTACCAAGATATCCGTTTACCAACTGTGATATTTGATTGGGAGAAAGAGTATCCTGACTTGCCTTTGACAATAACCTAGTTGCTTCTGGTGTGGTCGGACCTACTCTCTCTGAAGGAAGGTATCGTCTTTGTGATGCCGTATCCAATTCCCTTCCTGTAAAGAAATCATAATTTGACGTAACCTCAATCGCAGGAATTAAAGCTTGTGGTATTGGATTGAACGAGAACGTATTAATAAATGTGTGTTTCATCCCATCAGCGATATAACCTCCACCTTCTTCTCTTATGCCATCTATGAACAACTCAGGTATTGATGTAAACAAAGCCCCTATCTCAAAGGCTCTTGGGATAAGGATTGGTTCAGCGCCAAGAGCATCCTCTAGTCCCAACATGTTTGGATATATAATATGGTAAGCAAGTTTTCTGTGCATAGGCTCTTCTCTCCACCTGTCATCTTGTGACATGAGAGAATACAATGCCAAGTTAGCACCCATTAATATTAAACCTTTACCAATAGTTTTGCCCCTATCAGCTTGTTTGCCAGAAACCATAGGTTCAAAAGTTCTGTACAAACCTTGAAATCTTGCGTTTAAGAACGGAACAAGAGGTAACAATGAGTTTACAAAAAGACCAACACTAGTTTGTGATGCGCCCCTTCTGTTAAAGTTAATTACGTTCAAGGCTTCGTATGCGGCATCAGCCTTTGACATGCCACCATCAACAAGTTTTCTATAAATAGCTTCACGAGTTGCAAGCTCAGTTGCCTCGCCAACTTTAGTTAACTGACCCCATGCACCCCTTATTAAATCAGTAACACCTTTTGGATTGGTTATTACTTTGTAGCCCTGATGTCTCATTCGCATCTGTCGTTTTAGCGCTCTGGCTGAGTCACGATAGTCATCACCCATAGCATAACCACCAACCCCAGCTATCAGTTTCATTTCTTTGATTGTTTCTGTTTCTTGGAAAGCGTTTTTCAAACCGCCAAGTGTATCAACCATAGGAATTAAAGGCGCATCGACTGTAACCACACCTGCCATATCACCCCTGATTAAGTTAGCAATCATAAATGGTGGTGCGTGCGTAATGCCCTCACGAAAGATTTTACCAAGTCTTTCCATGACGTTAAACAAACCTGTTGTTTGCCTTGGAGTCATTGCTGCCAAAGCTGCATACACATGGGGGTCTTCTGACACGTCATAATGTATTTGCCTGTTAACCACTGTGCCGTCTTTTAACTTGACGTTTCTTCTAAAGCTTAAAACTTTCCCACCTTGCGATGCCTTTATTATAGAAGCCTCTTGGTTTGTCACTCTTTCGCCAACCTCAGCCATCTCCATAACTTTTACAGCTTTTTGCATCGCTTTGTTTTTCATGGCTGTTGAAACAAATGCTTGAGTATTCCTAAAGATATTCTCAAGCAAATCACCTATTGGTTTCTGACCACCCTTGTACTCTTGTATAAACTTTTGTGGGTTGTTGAGAACGTTAGTAATGTTCGGGCCTTCCACAGCAGACTTAAACAAAACTCCTGCCTTGTAGGTGTCCTCTTCTATTATTCTATAAAAAGGGATGTAATCATACTTTGCTAAGTTGTTTCTTTGTTTTGTATCTAACATTCCAGAGTCAACCATAAAGTCAAGCATGGCTCTGTTATAGGTTTGATAATCGTTAAAAGCATCAGCAAATTTTTCTGTTTCTTTGCTTAATCCTTGTTGTATTAAACTAGGCGAAATAAACTGTTCTTTTTCACCCAAAGCCTTTGCTCTTTTAGCCAATGCATACTCAGTAAAATCTCTATACTCATCTATTGTAAAATCTTTAAATATTTCAAAAATACCCTTTGTGTCTTTTCTTATGCTTACTCCACCATCCGCATCCATCTGTGGTGCGCCATACTTCATAATCATCTCGACACGCCCAGCGGTGTTCATAACCATTTCCATAAAACGTTGCGCACCCTCTGCAACATTCAGTCTTTGTTTTACACCTTTGGTTTTTAAACTAGCAATTTCTTCTAACTCACCGATAGGTTCTGTTGAATTTACAAACTCTGTTATAAACCTATCTTTCATAGAGTATACTTTTTTAAGACCAGTCAAAAAGCTGTTTTTAATGCTGTCATCCTGCGTTGTGATAACCTCATCAAAAGATTGAGCAAAGCCTCTTCTTGATGCCTCATAATCTGGTGCATCGTGATATTTTACTTCTGACTGAGCATCGCCTTCTTGTTTAGGTGCGTCATCTTGATTCCAATACTCTATTTCTCCTTTAACAAAAACATTGGTGTTTTGGTGAACACCTGTTCCATTGTATGATTTAACGGCGTATCCGTTGCCGTCAACAAACAAGTGATATAACTTTGGGTTAAATTTTATAACGTGGTCTGCATTTTGTATTATGTCTTGTGCTTCCTCTTGTGATAACTGAGCGTAACCACCCACCGCACCAGCCATTGGGTCTTTATCAAGAATGCCCTTGGCAATGCCATCCCTCTTCTTTTGATTTACATTAAACTCAATTTCACCACGTTGCGAAACAATGTGGTCATAACCTATCACTGTTCCATACTTGCCACCCTTTTGACTGTGTACGGAGTGTGTAAGAATGGGAGGTCCATCATCCTTTAGCCAACCATTTAGATTTGGTCTTAAAGTAACTTTAGTTCCGTCTGGTAAATCTCTGTTTAGTAATAATTTGTCCTTGCCAGTTCTGTCTTTACCCTTAAAACCTGATTTTACAAAACTACCTTTAATAATTTTTTTAAATTCAGCATTTCTAAACTGTTCGTCAGTTATTGCTATACTACGAGAGGATGCCTCGTATTCATCATCTACTCTGGGTTGAGACGTAGTTCCTTTGGTAACTGTTCCTCCAGTTCTGCCGTCATCTCTGGCACTCCGTCTGGATATGCCATCTCTAGGTAGTTGTCTCTCGTAACTGGAATTTTGTGGTATTCCATTGCCTCTACCAGAGGGTCTTTCCCAATCTGGTGAACCAAAGAGTTCGGTTTCTGTTTTTGAGTTTGCATAATCTATTACCTCTTGTCTTGTTTGATCTAATGTTTTTTCGCCTGCTCTGTAACTGTCCCATATTTCTGTAATCTTTGCAACATTCTCTTTTGTTTTAAACTGAGGAGTAAACAGACCTCTTACGGCTTCCCAAGTTATGGATTGCATTTCTCTTGGCAAAACATTACGTTCTTGAGCGGCTAGTATATAAGCCTCAAGATTTATCCCATACATGCCCTTAGAACCAAACGCACCAACTTTAGCCGCACCTTCCACGCCTTTTGTCGCCATAACACCAAAGTTGTGACTTACAGGAATTGATTTACCAGAATATGGTTGGAAATGCAAAGCACCGACAGCATGTGTGTCTATAGTACCAGAACCCTTATCATCCATTGGGTCATTGATATTGTTGAAGAAACTTCTAATTTTATGACCTTCACCCAACTCTTGAGATATAGTATCTAAATTATCGTTTTCATACATTGTAACGGCTTTGGCTATTTCTACCAAACTGCCCCATCCAGTTCCCTTTTTGTCGCCTAGTTGTCCAAGTCTTTGTTGTTTTTTTGTTGGTGCTTTTCTTGCAAATCCCAAAAAATCACCTTCTGGTGAAACAATTCTATGACCACGATCATTGTAGGTTTCATCATATATTCTTAGCCACATAGCTCTGTATTGGGGATGGTATGGTTTTTTTGTTTCTATGTTAAACTCTAACTCAGCTAAAGTTTTATCTTGCACCTCATTAAGCATTGGGCGATATTTTTTCTTACCAAAAATTCTTTTGGCAGTTTTGCGCATTTCTTCAGTGTATTGAAAGTTTTGTTTGCCTGTTAAAATATCTATAACTCGCTCTGCAAGAGATGCGTTTTGAAACCAATCCTTTTGAGGGCTAAGAGCAGCCAAAATACCAGAAGTTTGCTCAATACTAAGGTTTTTGTTTTTGCCATAGTCTCTAATTGGTATTTCAGAAAATCTTTGTGCTATCCTATTTGCACCAACATACCACAGTCTTGATCTGTTTCTTGTAGACTCAGCAACATTATCAAATATATAAAGTAAGTTTTCTTTGCCCCTTTGTATATACAGATCAAGTATTTCATTTTCCGTAAGGTTTTGGGTTTCTTCAGCTTGAAGTATATTGTATTCAGCGAGTTGCCTTGCTGTCTTTGCTAAGGCTTGTGGGCTTTGTCTTATAGCTTGCGAATTAATGCCAAAAAATCCTGTCAATGGATTAAAAGCTTTATTATTTCCTGTTGGAAACGCTGTGCTTACGTTTGTTCCTGCTTTGACTGGGATTTCTCTGGCTGAGGATTCAACGCCTTTTGTTCTTCTGTACTCCTCAATGTCTGCTACAGTAGCCTTTTCAGCTTGTTGAACCTGTCTTCTCTCTATTCTCTCTGCCTCAAGCAATCTTTTTTTCTCTCTATCTTGATACAGTTTTGACTCGTCTCTAGCATAGGCATTCATAACCTTTAGAAAGGTTGGGTTCTGACTGTCTTGTTCAAGTACAACAACACCTCTTTGTTTATAATCTTGTGGCTTGTGTTGATAAATAATTTTGCCGTCTTGAAAACTTCTTTTGCCATTTTGCACAACCTCTTGTATAAAAGGTATCAACTCTTGATGCGGTGTATTTAGTTTTATCTGGTTTACGTTCTCCTGATCAGCAGCCATTCTTGCGCCATGACCAACCATTCTTTCTTCAAAATTATCAAACATTTTCTCGCCAAAGGTTAAACCAACGTTCTTTTTCTTTTGATCTTTTGCAAGTTGTACTTTGGTTATTATTGGACTTCCGTTATTTATAGGAACATATCTATTTGCGTTTGGTGGCGTTGCATATTCTAGACCACCTTCTCTTTCAAGATACCTTCCTCTTCCAAATTGTCTGGATGATGCCTCAGCATCCACCTCTTGATTAGGAGACACTGTTTGTTCTGAAAGTGTTTTAGTGCTAAAACTTTTAGCCGCAGTTCCAGTTGACACAGCTTCAAAAACACTTTGTGCATCTTTAAATCCCATGCCTTGAAAATAATTTCCAAGTTTAGCAAGAAGCCTAGATACAAAATTAAAATACCTTGCTAGACCACCAGCCATAACTGGCGTGTTTCCTTCTGCTCTAGCCCTGTCATAAGCACTAAATGCATAAGCTTGCAACTCTCGCCCTGTAAGGTCTTTTTGTTTTAACAACTGATCATGCAAAGGTCTGTTCGTTCTTTTAAGCCATTTAGCAGTTTTACTATTTGCATAATCAATTTTTTGATTGTTTTTTTCGGTAGAACCAAACTCTGAATCTAATATTTTTTTAGATGTAGGGTCATATTGCAAAAAGAAATCTTGCATTACATGAAACGCCTCGTGACTAGCTGTTTCACCCATAACTTCTTCGCTAAAAATTAATTGTTCCTTGCCGTCTTTGTCTTTGATTGGAACAGTCTTTAGGGCTAATTGAATTAAATTTGCACTTGCATCTCTGCTTCCTTGTTCTTTCCCATTTTTTAAAGAGTTTACAAATTTTAAAGCATGACCTGACGATTCTGGCAGTATCGTTGACATTACATCAGAAACTTGAAATGCAGATACCATTTCCCCTAAAGTTAAATTTAAGCTCTTGTCGTTTAACAAGGTTCTCAAGCCATCTGAAATTAATTTACCTTGTTCGCCCTTAGATGCAATGTCATTAATTTTATTTTCTACATAATCAAATGCATCTTTGTATTCTTGTGAAGATTTTGTTATAGGCTGGAGAGGCGCAACTTCAACGTCATCTTTTGCCTCATCTGCAAAACGCTCTGTTTGTCTTGATGATGCCTCATAATAATCACTCTCTTTTAACTGACCAGTCAAAAGTAACTTTTGTGCCTCTTTAGTGGATAGTATTTTTCTTTTACCTAACGGCTGACCTAATAAAACTTTTTTCCTTTGTTCAGCTATGATCTTTTGATCTTCTTCTATAGTTTCAGATCGTGGCAATGTTTTAATAGGTTTTTTACCAGTGTATACACTGTCCCCAAGTTGATCTTGTATTTTAAAATTTTCAGGATTTTGTTGCTCTTGCACCCAAGATGTTGCTTCATCTATATTAGCAAACGGCGCAACGTTTTGTGCCTTGCCTTTCTGGTCTATAATTCTATATTCAGTGGGTCTTGCATCTGGTAAACGCACTTCTTTTTTGTTTACATCAATATTAAGTGCTTTGTTTACTTGGTCTACTTCTTTATCAAAAGCGGTTGTAATATCTAGTCTTGCCAACTCTTTTTGTTGAAATTTTTTAAAGATGTCTAGTTTTCTTGGTGTTGCAATATCTTTGCTATCAAGTATCTTTTTAATTGGGTGTCGTAAAGGCAACGTTCTTGTTGCTACCTTTCTTATTTCCTTTAATGTTTTTTCAGTGTTTGTTGCGTTGGGGTCAAACTCTATTTGCAACAAAGGCGGAGTTTCGTCTCCGAGTTGGATTATTTTTGCATTTTCAATTAATTCATCAGCAACGCCTGCATCTTTAAGAAACTTCTCGCCAGCCTTTTCAACTTCTGTTTTTGGTTGTACTTGTTCGTCTAATTTCTTTTGTATTGCAATAACTTTGTCTAGCTTTTGTTTTGCAGGCAAATCCATGTTAAGGATTTTTTTAATTTCTTTTGGTAAGTTTTTTTGTTTTCTAAGTCTTGATAACTCAGACTCCGCATTCGTGTATTCTTCATCAACCCCCAACAAAAGCTGTTCGCCTTGTGCTGTGTTCAATATGTTTAAAGCAGATACTAAAGCGTCATCTTTTTCTGTCTTAACTCTGTTTGCTTTTTGTGTCTCTGTTTCTGAGAACGCACCACCAACACCACCAAAAAATTTACCACCTAATGAACCTCTTAAGGTTGCATCTAAAATACGAGTAAAGTCCTCTCCTTCCCAAAATTCTGGGTTCTCGTCTAATATTCTTGAGGCAGTAAGTTGGTTAAATTCTTGTGTACCTTCTGTCAAACCCTCTATTACGCCACTTTTTAAAGCTCCTTTGACTATAGCGCCTTTTCTTGTCTTTGCTGTGGTAGTGCCAAGTTTTTGTAAAGTTTTAGCTAAAAGGTTTTTAGCAACCTCTTCTCTGCCTTCTTTTCCTAAACGTGTTAAAAAGGCGGCAGGAAGTATACTGTCTAGTGCGGCGTTAAAAGAACCAACTAAAACTGAAGCCCCTAATTTGGGATCGCCAGTCTCCTCTTCAAGAGTAGCATAAGCTTCTGGTATAGTCTGCACGCCTGAGCCAGCAAAAGCACCACTGATTTGACCAGTCCTAACTGCATTTTGCGAATATTTTTTTGCAGCTTCTACGGCAAGCTTTTTAGCTCCTTGCTTGGCTACTTGTTGTCCTATAAAACCACCAATACCACCAGTGCCTATTGATGTGGCAATGGATGGCAAAAATTGACCAACTGTTTCAAGAGTATATTTAGAAAAATCTGCAATTCCATCAATGTCTTTGTAGGTAGGCACAAGAGATGGAGCTTCCTCTTCCATCTTGCGCATTCGGTCAAGATACTCTTTCATTTGCTTGTCACGATATTCATCAGCACCAAAAGCTTGACCGACCATAGCAGGGAGAACGTCACCTAATAGTCCAGCAGTTTGCCTTACTCCTCTGGTTACCCCACGACCAAAAGCACCAGCAATACCAACTTCATCACGCTTGCGCTCTATCTCTGCAAGTCTATTTCTCTCTTTGTCCTGTTCAACAAGTTTTTCATTTTCATTAACATATTTGCGTATTTCAGAACGAGGCATATCATCTGGAAAAGCTACAACTCTTCCATCTGGCATTCTTACATTTGGCATATTATTTACTCGCTTTATAAATCTTTATAATCAATTACTGGTTGTTGATCACCTGACACGCCCATCATCGTTGAACCAACAGAAAAATAATAATGTTGATACAATGCTGCGCCGTTTACACTTCCGTTAGGATTTTTGACCTTATTGTACAAAGCTTCGCCCAGTGTATCTATAGCGGCTTTTTGGTCGTTACCATTGTCTGCAATTATTTTAAGCTCCGCAGAAGCTAGACCTCTAGCTGTGACATCAGGCGATGCACCACTTTTCGTAGCAGTGGATATGCTTGCAAGGTATCTTTCTCGTGCAGGTTCAGTTAGATTTTCAGCAAACATAAACTCTTTTACAGAATTAGGAATGTATGCAAGTTTAATTCTTTCCCTATCCAAAGCGTTGTTTGCAAGAGCTAAATCATTTGCAAATTTTTGTTGCTGTTGTTCATTTTGAAAAGATGCTATGTCAAAAAGCGTTTGCTGTTCTTGGTTGCTTAGTTCCATAAGAGCAAGGTTGCCTTTTGTTAACATATTTTGAAAATTCATTCTATTGTTTTGCTGAGTTTGGTTAAGTTGGAAAATACCTGTATTGTAAGCCATTTCATCGTTTACTTCTTCTATTGACACATTTCTTAGAGTATCAAATTGAGCTATTTTTTTGCCGTAAAGCTGAGACTTCATATCAAAAGCTTTCATTTTGTTTTCTCTCTTTGCTTGCTCAAACTCAATCATTAATTTGGCTTGGTCAACAAAATTTTGTTTTGCTGCTTCGTTGTCAAATTTAAAATCTTTCAATGCACTAGATATAGCTTCACCACCTGCGGCTAAAAATGTTTCCCTGTCCGAACCCATGATGTCAGCGCCTATTTGAGCAACATACCCAAAAAACTTTTGGGCCGGAGTTGATTTGTCCTTCATTGCCTCAAGTAAATTTTGTTGAGCATCAACAATTCTTTTATCGTTTTCTATGAACTCTATAGCTTTGTCATAGTGTGCATTGGCATTGTCATACAAACTTTTTAACTCATCTGTGTTAAATAACTTTGATTTTTTTTCTTGAGTGTTTTTCAAATAATTTTTATGTTGGTCTAGTTCTTTTTCTTGTTGGCTTTGCATTGTCCTAATGCCTTCTTTTTGCTCGCCAATTAATTTTTTAGAATTTGATATGTTTTCTGTAACCTGTTCGGACAAATTTTTAATTGTCTCATTCATGGCGGTATTGTCAGGCAAAGTTACGCTTGTGTTTACGTTTGCGTTTCCAATACCTTCTGGGTAAATCCCATCCATAGCTTCTTTGGATGTCATTCTAATTTTTTGCCCAGAAACAATGCCAGAATCACTTTCATATTCATCTTCCGTGTATTGTTGTGTAACTGATTCATCCTCTTTTATAGGCTCAACAGCATATGCAGATTCAAAACCTTTTTGCAAATCTTCCCCTCTATCTTGAAGTCTTTGTTTGTCTGCTTGAGAAGCCCCTTTAGCAAACCCCCCCATAACTGAAAACGGCGAAGTTATAGTTTGATATCCTTTTGCAATTTGACTTGGGATGCCACTTAAAGTTTTCGCCCCACCCAAGCTAAAAGGTGGATGTGGTGGAGGACCACCATGAGACATGCCAATAGGCGGACTGTTTTGTTGATTATTTTGCATTTGACTAGTCATAGGCTGGTTTTTGGACATTTCTGCCTGTTGTGCGAGTCGCATCTGCCTACGTCTTGCAATCTCTTGCTGTATAAACATGGATGGTATCTTGTCAGGTCTTTTAAGCATCTCCATAAGTTGCTGGTCTGACGCTTGTTGTAGTACTGATTGTATTTTTGCTGGGTTAATTCCGCCTACCATATGTATCTCCTAGCCGTATGGGAATAAGTTACTAAAACTAAAACCGCCATCAAAACCACCGCCCTGACCATAAAGACCTAGTGCGTTAATTCCCAAGCCAGCTAACCTTGCTGTATTGCTTAATGTTGGTGTTTGTCCAGTTGTTGTTGTTGTTCCCGGTATCATCGATGATGGAAAGCCTTGTAATCCACCCATAAAATAATTAAGTTGTTCGTATGGGAACATACGTTGTCTCTCAAAATCGGAGTAAGCCATGTCTAGTCCTGCTTGTCCCATCTGCTGTTGTGCGCCACCGACACCTGACAGCATTCCTAACTGTTGACCGGTCAAAGCTTGACCTTGACCAAGCAGACCACCTATCCCAGCCGATGCCTTTAGTCCCAAGCCAGCACCTGATAGTCCTGCAGCTTGGTTGGCTCTTTGTGCAGTTATATCTGATTTTTGTGTTTGCATGTCACCTTGAAGATTTGCAATGTCACCTCGCAAACCAAGTTCGTCTGTCTTAAGCCCAGCAGCTTGATTAGCCCTTTGTGCCGTTAATGACCTGTCAGCATCTGTTTTAAAAATGTTTGCACCTGATTGATAGGCTTGTGCTAAAGCTTGGGCTTCTTGGTCAGCCATTCTGTCTTGCAAGTTTTTAGCTGCCTCTGCCTCTACAACACCCTGTCTGCTACCACCAAACGCACCAGACTGAACCGCTCTTGCATCCCTTCCTTGTCTGGCAATGTCGTCTGCACGGAACATTCTTTCTCTCTGTCTGTCAAGAACGTTTTCTATGTAGGGGTTCATGTACTGTTGTGCGGCTTGTGAATCGAAAGCCCCAGCAGTTGTTTGTTGTGGCGTAAAGTCTGTTCCCACTTGACCTAGCTCTCTTATGCCCACTCTCTCTGGGGTGTATCTTTGTAGCTCCTGCATTCTGTCCGTAGCAGACTTAACAGCATCAGCGCCATAACCTTGCAATTCCCTAACTTTTTCCATGTAAGCAAGTTGATCAGGAGTAAAGTCTTGTATCCTTTGACCCTCGTAAGGCTGATAACCTTGGTCGTAAAGAGTGCCAAGTTCTCTAATTATTTTTTCGATTGGGTCAAGAAATAGAGGGTCTAAATCTCGTCTTGTGGTTTCTGTTGTTGTTCTTGTTGCCACTTTGTTCTCCTATGCAAAATTGCTTAATGCGTTCATACGATCTTGCTCTAATCGCTTAACGCCTGTTTCGTAGTTACCGCCACCATACATTCTTATTTGTTCATTTGGTAAAACGTACTCTTTGTTTGAAAGCATGAACGGACCTACTAAGTCATCTTTAGGTCCTCCAGCCCCTGTAACCTCACCTGCATCACCTCTAGGTACATTTGCCGAACCCCCATCTTTAGCAAAAAAACTATATTCGCCACCTAGTCTTCCGTACATATTTAAAGGAACATCACCAGCCATTCCTTCAGGTCTGTATTGATTTAAATACGCCTGCATTGATTGTGGGTTTTGTGCAAAAATGTTTTTAATTTCTTCTTGCTCTTTTGCAACAGGAACGCACTGTTGAAGCACTGGATCAAGCCTAAAATTTGGTGGACACGGATCAAGTGGTGTTTGTTGTGCCATCTGCACTGGGTCTTTTTCTCTGGCTCTATCAAGTCTTTGTCGTGCTAAATTGCTTTGTGTGGCTTGATAAAACTTCGCCATGTTTGCCAAGTTTGGCGTTCCATCTTTGTTGTATGTAGGCATTCCTTGAATACTAGAACCAAACCTTGCTAAGGGGCTTAATATTCTAGAAGGCAAAGAACCTATACCCTCTGTTGGTTGACCAAAAAAAGACTTGTAAGCATCCTCTGCCATCTTTTTGTCTCCACCAAATTGTTCTTCAAAGTATTTTGTTACTTCAGTCTTCTTGTTTAATGGTGGGTCTATAACCTTACTATCCATTGTGCCTTCAGACCTGTCAGGACCTGTTTGATCAAAATAACTAAATGGATCATCTTTAGGTTGTAGTGGCGCACCATAATCTTCATCTCTATAGGGGGTGTAACTTTCGCTAGTATCGTACTTGCCTCTATCTCTTACCAAGTCTCGTATTTGATTTATTCTTGTTTGGTCGTACCCCAACCCCCGATAACCTCTATCAAACGGGTCTTCAATATCTTGTCGCATGCTTACTTTTGGCGTTGATCCCCTTCCTAAAAATCTTTGATCTACCTGTGATATTGGACTTCCCAAGTCTAGTGCAACCAACCTTTCAAACATGTCTTCTTTGCTTTCTGTCGGTACACTCCTTATGCCTTGAGCTTGAGCTTGCAATGCATTTCTCATAGCTATGTTTTCTTGTTGAGCGTATTGACCTTCTCTTGGATCAAGGCTTGGTTGGCGAGGAGTTTCTGCAAACCTTCTGCCCTGCATTGTGTTTAGCCTGTCATACTCATCTCTGGATATAATACGACTTCTGCCATCATCAGTTGGCATGGTTGCTATGCGACCAGTATCATCTGTTTGTATGACAGTGCCTCTTTTTTCTTTCTTTAAAAAATCAAACATTACGCTAATATCCCCTTATTTCTTAATGCTTCAATTACAGTACACAACACATTTGCAACTGCCGCTGTGTTAGCTGTTCCTGCATTAAGGCTCTTTGTTTTTGTAAAATTAGTTGGTGCAAAATTTTCTGTAGCAGTGCCAGTATTAGCAGCTTGGTTAATCTTTTCAATTTCGTTCTCCAATTCATCTACCAATCGGTCAGCCCAACTCTTGGTATCTTCTTCTAGTCTTGGCAATGTAGCCATTATCTTTCTCCGTCAGGTTGTAAATCTAGTCGTGTTGCGCCGAGTCGCCAGTCTGTATCAACGGCTGTGCTTTCAAAGCGTACTGCCATTTGCCTACCTCTAGCTCTTGGGTTAACTTTTGTTGTTGAGCTTGTCATTGGGAAAGCTCCCTTTTCTGTGTACGAATCAGCAGGAGACTTTCTTGTCTTTATAAAAGAATTTAATGTTCCAGTAATTGTAGCATCAGGTATCATTCTGTGAACAAACGAAATGTTTTGACCATCACCAATATCAATGTCACCTGACTGCACAAAAGATGTCATTGCACTTCCATCATCATTACTGCCAATCTCATGGTTGTACAAATACCCATTTGAACTTGCGCCAATGTTGTTTGTAAAAGTTGATGCATCAGTCCACGCTGTTCTCACCATAGTACCAACATCCCATACTTGCTCACGATAGTTATACTTAACATACTTATCGTTCTCACTTGAACTTGCTGATGGATAGAACCAAAATATTTCATTGTGTTGTTTGTTCAGTCCAGCAACAACCTTTTCTATTTGTGATAAGTTAAAGTCGTCAAACACATGATTGTTAACAGTTCCTATCAAAGGTCTTACTGACCCGTCAAATACAAAAAACTGATTTATACTCATCCAAAACACAAGTCCGCCTGTCTCGACAACAGCATTAGGACCGCCCAGTCCACACCCTGTTGCTAGTTCACGAAATCCAAATGTGTATGGTGGACCTCTGAACGTCATTGAGTGCAAGTTAGTGTCAGTCCATATTAGTATCTGACCTCTTGTTCTTTTTGCGCCAACTATCTTTGAGCCACCAGTCAATAGCTGACTGCCTGCTGTATTAGTTGCTGAGGCTGTCCAAGTTCCTACTGTCTCTTGTGATGCAAACTGAACCTTTAGAGGATCGTCTGCTCCCAAAGCAACAATGTGTCTATCAGGTGTAGATACGATTACACTACGAACTGTGTCAGGTGTTTGGTTGTCAGTGTACGTTCCTGTCGCTGTTCCTGTCGTGTCGTTAATAAACACTGCCCTTGTACTAACCCCTGCTGAGGCATCCCAATATATTAATGGTTGACCAATAACAGACGCAACAAGGTCTTCTCCAAACGTATCAAAAGACCAAGTCCTCGCATCAACCTCGACACCAGTTCCTGAACTTGCTACGTTCCAACCCTCATCACTATCTCTTGGTGTATCCCATGTTCCAGTACCCCAACCAAATTCAAACACTGATGTTTGCTGACCGCTTGGCATAAGTAAAAAATAAACTACGTTTGCAACAGTTGGAGTGCTACTTGCATTAGCATTTGTTGATGCTGTTATTTTAAAGTTGTTAGAGTCTGTAACCGAAGTTACTGTAAACTCTGTGTTAGCATCCCAAGATATGTTGTTTTGGCTAAACGCTGTTCCAAATATAACTCTGTCGCCAGCTACAGCACCATGTGACGATATATTGACTGTGACTAAAGGCGAACCACTTACAGTTGTAAAGTAGTTATCTAACGTTGTTGCTGTTTTTCTAACAGGAGTGACATCATAAAGAATACCGCCTTTGTAAATATACAAGTGTGTGTTAGTTCCAACAGCAAGCAGAGCATTGCCAGAGAGATCACGCCACTGAAACAAGCCTCTGCAAGTTCCTGAGAACGTAGTGGACAATAGTTTTTGCCAGCCACCTATCTTTTCTGCTTTGCCATTCCAAAACCTAATCTTATCTGAGTCAACCCAACCACCTTCTGAACTATAGATAGTATCGTCTTTTATAATGCCGGGATTAAGTTTTAACGTTTGTAAAGGCATCAAGTATTCTCCGCACTATAAAAGTCATCAATTTGTATTTGACCTGATGCAGGCACGCCAGTGTTTATATCCGACAACCTGCTAATAGAACCATTTTTGGTGCTTATGTGTAAATCATATAATATACACTGATTAAATGTATCCATAGTAATAGTGATAACATCATCCTCTACAACAACAATCGAAGCTCTTAAAGCTGAACTACTGCCAATAGTAGTTTCTGACAAGTTACCTGAATCTGCGCCAGAGACAGTTAATTTTCCTTGACTATCAAACTCTGAAGCCCATACATAATACGTTCCTGCTTTTGCAAAAGTAACTTCTATTACAGGTGCATGACCACTGTTACTATCTATTCGACAAGAAAGTATTCCTGACAGTGAAGACGGAACTGGGTTTTTACCTGATACACTTGCACTAGGGCTTGTGTTGTTAAATAAATAACCATTACTCTGTGAATGATAACGGCTATCAGCAACTGCTGTAGCTGTTGACAAATCTCCATAGTTGTATCTTACACCGCCATAACCTATGTAACCAAATCCTGAAGGCGACACACCTGTGATAGCGTCTGTTAGTGTTTTTTCTGTCGGTATGTTATCACCGCCTCTGTATAAATCTGACATGGATATAGCTCCACTCATGCCAAACTCTGTCCTTATATCAGATAAACTTATTGCGCCACTTGCCGTAAGAGCCATGACTTAACCTCCACAACAACAATTACTTTTCACAACGTCTAATTCATCTTTTAATTCTTTTATAGCCTCTATCAATAAAGGCACTAGCTTTTCGTAAGCTACAGCTTTTGACCCGTCAGGTCTATCACGCACAACTTCTGGTAACACAGCCTCGACCTCTTGAGCTATAACACCAATATCGTTCTTTCTTAAGAAGTACCCATCCTCTCCGCCGTTTTTAAATATATACTCGTCAGTCCAGTCATAGTTCACGCCGTTAAGTGCCTGTACTTTGGAGACAGCGTCTGGAATGTTTGTAATGTTTTCTTTAAATTTTTTGTCAGAAGAGTAGAACGCTGTAACATTGTTGGTAGCTCTTATCTCTCCAGTTGTCCCACTAGCCGCTGTCCCAACACCTAAAGAATCTATCTGAATATCAGTGTTTACAGAACTCACAACGACATCAGCTAAAGCCGTTCCATTTACTGTAATGGCATCAGCCTCTAAAGTGCCATCAATATCGGCATTGCCTGATATATCTAACGTAGCCGCATCTAACTCACCAGATATTGTAATGTTAGTACCACCTGTTATAGCACCATCCATAGCAACAGCGCCATTGATGTCTATTGTTGTGGCTGTCAGGTCTATCTCGTCAGTTGCTCCAAGAGCCAATACAGTTGCACTAGAACCTTGAATAAACTGGCTTGCATCATTAAACATTATCTTGTTTGTAGAGTTTAAAGTTAAACCACTTCCATCTGTGTGTGTAAGCGTTGTGTCAGAGTCAGCACCAAAAGACACTACAGCAGAATCTGACAAGAGCTTAAGATCATCTCCTAGCACTGTGTCTTTTGCTACAGACAAACCACCATCTGTTTGTAATGACCCGTCAGTAGTTGATGTAGCCTCTGTTGTGTCGTCAGTAATAAGTCTGCCACCAGCAGTTGCTGATCCTGAAACTGTTAAATGACCTTCATGAGCAAGTCTCATCTTTTCTGATGCCGCTCCAGAAGACCCTACTTTAAATACTAAATCGGTATTATTAGCGTCTGCCGCAAATGTCGCATCTGCTTCTGCAACGATTGCCGCTGCTGTTGTGATAGCGTCAGTCCCACTTGCCTCGCTAGGTGCAGAAAATTGTAACGCCCCTATGGTGTCTCCGTCAGCAACTGTTGTGTCAGATGTTTGTAGTGTAAGTAGACCGCCGTCACTAGTTTTAACAGTAACGTCAGATTGAAAATCTGGTGTACCACCTATTTTGTAAACATTAGCTGACCCGTCTGAGTGTATTATGCTTGACTCACCATCAACGATACTAGCTGTTGTAGTTGTTGTTGAGTTTTGAAACGTAATTGTTTGACCAGTTGAATTAATAATATTGTAAATAATTTTAACACTAGCAGGCAATGTAACTGTAATAGCTCCTGATGCTGAACCTGTATACTTGATGGTAGCGTACCTTGTGGTTTCACCTGATGTTCCATCGCTAGGCGCTGAAATAGATTGCGATGCACTTGTAGAAGTTATCGTACTTATCTCAGACAATCTCTCGTCTATCATAGTTAAATTTGTATTAGTTTTATCTCCCCAAGTATTAGCGTTCTCGCCAGTAGCCTGAAGTTCTAATCCTAAATTTGAATATGTGCTTGCCATTGTTACCTCGTAAAGTCAGACCAAGTTTCAACGTCAGTCTGTGTGTTTAAATCTGACCAAGTCTCTGTGCTAGAGTCTGTTGACAGGTCAGACCATGTTTCTGGAATTATCTGTTGCTGTAAGTCCTGCCAAACAATTCCTGCATTTCTGTTGTCAACAGTTTGATTTACCCCTGCTGACGATTTAATAAATTCTGATGATATAGATGCACCAGCACCAGTAACCAAAATACCTGCTGATGTTTTAGTAAAGTTAGACGATATACTTGTAGAACCCACCAATGTGCCTGCTGCTGCTGATAATTGTGTTGCTATCGCACTAAGGCTTGAAGAGCCTGTTTGAACAATAATGCCTCCAGCT
>CENH01009250.1_pt1 | contig 17824 bp, 19 predicted proteins | sample 530171 | NCBI WGS metagenome assembly CENH01 (sample SAMEA2591132, study PRJEB7988) | marine metagenome | biome: marine biome (ENVO:00000447); feature: deep chlorophyll maximum layer (ENVO:xxxxxxxx); material: saline water (ENVO:00002010), including plankton (ENVO:xxxxxxxx) | depth 70 m | reverse complement strand
GTCCCTTTGTATTCTATGGCTTGACCCATAAATATTGTTTTGGGATGGGCTCCCAGTAGTTCCATCGCTTTGTATACTTCTTCTTTATAAGTTGACATTTAAAACTCCACAAAAACGCCAGTACCTGAATGAGGATAGGACATTTCATACTTATAGTAAATTATATCTGTCTCTGATTTCTCAGACAAGTTTTTATATATTTCATATATAGATTCTGTTGGTATAGAGCCCCAACTGGCTTCTGTGGGAGTTCCCACTGATTTACCGTTATCTTCTACTATAAAGGTAATTGGTAGATCTTTTCCTATTGAGTAAACGATTGATTCGTGAGAGATACCAGTTCGAAAACCCATATCGCCCAAAAAGCAATATACTCTATCTTGTTTCCCTTGTCTCTTAAGAGCCATGGCCGTACCTACGGCGATGGGAGAAATACCACCAACGATTGCAGAGCTATAAAAATTATGGTCTGCATAATGAAGAGTGATAGAGCGTCCCTCTAAAATATCTTGTTTAATACGATCTTGAGGTATACCTTTTAACAAGGCGTGTAAATGACTTGCCCAAGTTGAATAAACATAGTCTTCTCGTGTAATGTTCAGTTCAGAGAAAATATCTACAAGATTCTGTTCATTACCATCACGAAGATGCACAGGTGCTTTTATAAGTCCCGACTCGTAGATTTCCGCTATTTCTTCTTCGAATTTTATTAAATCATTTGCTGTTAACATGTTCTTTTAACTCCTGCAAGGTTTGGGCACTTTCATCCCTGTCTGATACTATATTATGAAATGTTGTGGCCCATTGTGGCTTTATGGTGCTATCGTTGTAATGCACGCTCCACTGGTCTTCGGGGCCGGTGTACAATTCACTCCACTTGTAGTAAAAAATACAATTAGAACTCAAACATTGATGGGCATTCAAAGTTCTAGGAGGAACAAGCACTGATTTGACAAAATGATCATCACCGTTTAACATATATGTGCTTTTCTTATCTGTGTCTATATTGTAAGTTACAAGCTTTACTTTACCATGCAAACATGTAATCAGTTTCCAAGTTTTGTTGTCTCCGTGGAAACCACGAATTACTCCTTGGAATGATTTTGAAATCTTGTCTTGAACGAACGTTACACCTTCAGGCATCTCTTCTTGTTTGAAAATAGTGTAAATATTACCTCTTTTTTCAAAATACTTACCCTCAAAAAACACAATATCATCGTACATTGTTTATATACCACTCCGAAGTTCTCTTCAAGCCTTCCTCAACAGATATTTTTGGTTCCCATCCAAGATCATTCTTTGCTTTGTCGCAATTCAGAATGACGGTGGTTGGGATATCTGGCTTAGTTAAGTCAAACTTAAATTCTAAATCTTTACCATTCAGCGTCATGATTGTTTTCGCCAACTCCAAGATAGGGTATGCTTGGCCAGCGCCACAATTATAAAGCTCATATTTACTTTCTTGATTCTCAATACATTTGTCGATAAAGTCTATCAAATCGTCAATGTAAATAATATCTCTGGATGCTCTTCCTTGTCCCCAAATCTCAAGAACTTCGTCTGCATTGATTACTTTATTAACAAATGCGGGGACAACATGACACTTATCAAGATCAAATTTATCATATGGACCATAAACGTTTGAATGGCGGAAAGCAGTAAACTTCGTCTCACCAATTCTAGAATAGAAGTCACACATTTTCTCACAAAACACTTTCATGTTACCCACACCAAAATAAGCAGGATAGATTTCATCAAGAGGGCTCCAGTCTGCTTCTGATTGTGGATGATCTTTTGGTTGATACATCACAGTGCAACTTGGAAACAACAAGTGTCCAACCTTAGTACGCATTGCTTCTCGAAAGATCCAAGAGTTCATCACAGAATTATCTGTAACATGAACATAGGGTCGCTCAACTACGTCTTTAGCGCCGGTGGTTGTCGCAGCGGCCTGAAGAACAACATCGAATCCATTGCTCTCAAAAAGATCAATAACCTCAGATTCTACTCTCAGATCGATTGAAACATACTCAACTCCCTCAACAACGCCTCTTTGGGGAACATCTTTGTTGAAAATAGTAGCAGTGATATCGTAACGATCTTTGAAATAATCAAGAGCGGTTTTACCAATGAAACCATCAGCACCGCAAATCAGCATCTTTTGCTTCATTCTTCCCCCTTGATAATATAAGCAATACCAACCTCAGCAGAGTACGAAATAAACGTCCAATCAAAGCCGGATTCTCTTATAACACGAGGACTACCATATCGCTCGCCTTCAAAGTTAACATCGTGCATAGCAATAATGCCGCCGGGCTTTACTTTTGACCAGTAGTTTTCTAAATCCATTTTTACATATTCGTATGAGTGGTTACCATCAATAAAAACAGCGTCATACTCTTCGTCTTTGATAAGTTCGTGCGCTTGGGTTGAATCACCCTGAATTATTGTTTCATGATCCAAGTCCATCTCAGGCAAATATCTTTCAATGAATTCCTTATCGTACTCAATAGTAGTCATATGGTTCAATAAAAGACTAAGCATAAAGTGAGTTGAGCCCCAATGTCCCAGACCAATTTGGAGCATATGTTTTACATCATTATCGATAAGTAATTGCAGAAAATCGGATATTTCTTCCCTCACCTGTTGGGTTACTTGGGGATGACTGTTGACGATATCAACATCTGGGTTGATGTAGAGGTCTTTGTACCAATCATTAGCAGCCAATATATCTCTAGAGCGCTGCTCGGAAATAGCCAAAACAGCTTCGACGGTTGATAGTGCTGTTTGGTCTTTTATATATCGTCTTATAAATTTTTTATTAATCATTATTCTCTCCAACATAGTAAGGGTTAAATCGGCCTTTTGTCGGTCCATTTTTAACATACCAGTCATAAGTCTCTTTAAGACCTTCCTCTAGGCTAACGGAAACTTCAAAGCCGTGACCCTTTAGGCGATCTGTAATAGGTACTCTGAATTGGTCACCAGTTGGCTTAGTAAGGTCATGGGTAATTTCAAGATCTTTTCCTGAAACCTTAACCAATGCTTCAATGACTGATTTAATGGTGAATGTTCTTCCATTACCCACATTCATTGGCTCGGAAATTTGATTCTCAACTGCAAAGATAGCAGCGCGGGCAACGTCACGAGCATGAATAATATCACGCCCAGCTTCTCCGGTTCCCCATATTTCCACACTGTCTGTTGCTTCAGCAACTTTTCGAGTCAATGATGGTATCAAAGTGGAGGTCCGGAGATCAAAATTATCAAATTTTCCATAAATGTTAGCGGGCTTGATAATAGACATCCTTGCTGTCTCATATTGTTCATCGTATGCGTTAATTTGAACTTCACCCATTCGCTTAGACCAACCGGCATACCAGTCGTTTGGAGACGGATTTTGTGTCCATAAGTCTTCCTCTTTGAACGTTCTAGCGGGCCCATACGTACCAATAGTGCTAGTGTACAAGCCCCATTTAATTGATGGCGTATTGTAAATCGCATCGATCATGTTAGTGTTCATCATAATGAAATCTCTAAAGATCTGATATTGGAACGTCTTCATAACAACAGGAGATCCTTTGATGCCTGCAATGTGGAATACATAATCCATGCCTTCACACAATTTGTGACAGTTTTCTTTTGAGCGAAGATCCATCTTGATATATTTCGCTCCCCATGCAGGGTCCAGATTGTTTTCGTCTAACGACACAGAGGTCACATCGGCGCCTCGTTTAGTCATCAGTTCTACTAGTTCGCGACCGACAAGACCGGTACCACCAGTAATTAATACTTTTTTGTTTTCAAACATGTTTATTACTCCAAGTGATTAGTGAATTATCGTCAGTCTGAATATAACGATAGATTTTTTCAACTGTATAATTTAAACTTCTCTGATACGCTGCCTCTATTATGTCTGTGTAATTTTTAAAGTTACTATTAACATCGTCAAGTATATCATTTAATTCATCGAAGTTTTCAAAATATATAAATTCTTTATCTGGTGTATAGAAGTCCTCGACCAGATTCCAAGGATCTTTCTTTACAATCATTAGAGACTTGCAACTTGCAATCTCATGAGTTCGCACTTTAAATTGAGGCATAATACCGTCTTCAAAGTGCATAAACGCATCGCCATCATTTTTTATTGATGAAGGGCTCATGTAAATCATGTTAAAGCTCAAAGATGATCTACATTTACTTAGTTCGATCAACTTTTCATCATTAGTAAGCATAACATGTGTGCATTTAAAATATTCATATGGATGCTTCATCCACGTGTTCTTTTGTGAGGTCATAAATTTATACTTATGCCTCATCAAGCTCTCGATCCCTTTTATGTGATCATCGCCGTGAATTGATCCCATCCAAGACGAAACAGCATCATAGTTACCAAATTCTTTCACAGTTATGTTGGTATATGGGTATGGTATATATTTAAACTTCTCATATCCATAGTGTTCGTTCATAAACTTACAAGTGAATGGACAAACACAATAAACATGTGTAAACCAATCGTAATGGTCAAAGTGATAATAGCCTGATTTGGCTGTAAATTCACAAGGGCTCCAAAGAGCCAATAAACACTTTCTTTTATAATCAATAAAGGGTTCTTTTATATTGTTTCTGTAAATCCAAGCAGCACCATTCATCAGTGCTTCCTCAGTTGATTCGTCACCTAATGGCTGCAAGCTTTTATGCATATATGGTACGACTCCCCATTGTGAGTCATCAGACCAATCACCAACTATCTTCATTTTATCTCCAGCCTCTCATTCTGCAATCGATATTAAATTCATCGATAATGCTCTTCATTTCATTTGGATATTCAGATAAATTCCATTGACCTTTGACAACAGCAGTTGCAATACAAGGATAAATATTTGAATCATGGTGGTGTATACCTCTTCTAGGAGTCCCGCCATAATGCAGGAGACCTCGAATTCCAAGTTGTCTACACACATCTCCGCCGTTTGGCTCGTGCTGCATTCGTGTATTTTCACTTGGAGCGGTACGAAAGATACTTTCAAACGCTCGGGTGTCCCAGAGGGATGCTTGCTGAGCAAACAGGTTAGGACTATCATAATCTATTATATAAAGATCACTCTTATAATACTCCACTTTTTCTGGTCCTTTTATAAATTTGCAAAAACTATATTCTGTGTTGTCTAGAACCTCAGAAATCTCTTCTATTTTTTCTTGTTGAACAAAATCATATAAATAATAATCTTCGCTTGTATAAATTATGTATTGCTCTTTGATTTGCTCAATGCAAGATAGGAACTGATTTCTGTAAGAAACATTATTGTCATAAGTTATAGGAGTAATGTTAGCTGGAATATCTTTAACCGTGTCTGTAAAAGCATATTTTTTAATCCCACTAGCGTAGCGTTCAAGCCTCCCAAAACAAGGAGGCCAGACATCAGAGTAGTTCGAATTGGTATCAATAATAAGGGCTATGTTGTCTTTCATTTTTTTAAAACCGGAATGTTTTTAAAGAGCTCAAACTCAGTCAAATCTCTATATGGTGGATCTTCTGGAATGTCGGGCATGTGCTCAGGATAGTTCTGCATTAGTGTTAATCCTCGGGCAGCTTGTTCAGGCGTCATGTACATGTTCCAGCCCTCTTCGTCGATCATATCTTCGTGGTATTTTTTGCCGTCGGTGCGGCCTTCATATCGACGTGCTTTAAACCATTTTGCAGCCTCAGCATCGTCGCATAAAATGAGTCCACCCTTACCAATCTTGAGATGTTTTTTAATGTGAAAACTGAGGCACATGAAGGTGTCGGGGATGTACATTCCGGAGGTCAATCTCTTCGCCGCATCATAGATCGGATGGGGCTTCAATTGATAAATTCCTTTCCAATCGATGTCCTCAAAAATTAAATTTCCACCGGCTTGTTGGATGGATTGTGGAGGTGAAAGATAGGTCTGTTTTGGAATGATTACATCTTTGTTTTTAACATCAACCCATAGGCACGAAAGGAAGATTGCGTTGGTACAGCTGTTGAGTGAAACAGCGTATTTTGAGCCGCAATAATCAGCCATTGTTTCTTCAAACATTTTAACAATTTTGTAAGGGTTGTGACGCATTTAAACTCCAATAATATTATAACCTATTTGGCTTCACTTGTCAAGTAAAATATATAGAAATAAATTTTTATTCTTTCTGCAAAAGATAATACTTCTTCTTAAAGTTACACTTTTCAAATAAACGCAAACTTGCTTCGTTTTCTATCTTGACTTTGGCTGTTGCGGTAGGAAAAAATTTCATTATTTCTGTGATCATGTAGGTCCCAACCCCCATTCCTTGAAAATTTGGATGAGTTGCAACTCTAATATCTCCGCGTATAACGCCAACATATCCCGCTGGTTCGTCATTAACCAAACAAAGATAAAAGCAATTTCCCCACGCTTCCATGTACATTTTATGATGAGATTTTTCTATGTATACTTGCTCGATGAAACCTTCTTTGACTCCATCCATATTACGCAAATTGCGGATAAACTCCCAGTAATCGGGATTATTTTGAACAAATGTCTTTGTTACCATACGTCAACTTGCCTCCCAAAAGGGCTTCCAGAGTTCATCCAATAGGACGTTAGATAGCCTCTCGTGTATTTCCAGCCTTCCAAGTCCAGCAGAGGATTTAAGCACGATCCGATGTCTAAAAAGGTGTTATTTTGGTTCATTTTGAAGCATTCATGTATCACAAAGTTGGAAAGTGATGCAGCAGAGCATAAAACTATTGCATTATTAACATCTTTTGCTTCGATGTAATCCATTACTTCTTGCACGACATTGTAATTATTTACCATGCAATTTGATCCGATTATGAATGATTTTTCAACAGAGAATGGAAGTTTTATTACGTTTGCATTTTCATTTACGATATAAAGCACTTTTCGGGAGCCCAACAGAGGAACAACCTCTTCAACGAATCTTGAGTAGTTTGCATTTATGAGTAGATTTGCGAACGTTAAATTGGCGTGATCTCCGCCATGAAAATCGATCATCCAATCGAAGTTCTGTCTTCCAACGTGGCCATCAGTAGCAGTGCAAATGCCTTTAAAATAATTTTTCTGATTGTGTTTGAACGAGTCAATTAGCTTCTGTCGGTAGAAAGAATGCTGCTCTGGATAGAACTCTTTTTGCTCTTCTTTCGTGTAGATATTTGGACCCGAAACATCACCTGTGACGTAGTGCTTTTCAGCGAGTACAACGGTCTTATTTTGGAGGATAAAAAGCTCGCCATCTGAGAATCTAGAGAAGGCAAAATTCTCTCCCTCTTTTATCATTCGAACGAGTTCGTCAAAGTCTTTATGAAAATTTTTAAACACTACAAAAGCTCCTTGAGGACATCAGAAATTTTATACGATGCAAAGCCGTCGCCATAGGGACAATCACCGAACGGCACTGGGTCTTTTTGCAACTCGTGAAACAACATTTCAATCTTGTCTGGATTGGTTAAAAATGAAAACACGCCAACGCTCTCAGTCCTCTCAGTGTGCTCTCTGCATACGATGCATTTCTTGTTGAAAAAAGATGACTCCTCTTGGATACCTCCGGAGTCAGTGATCACCAATTTGCACTTCGCCAAACGTCTAATAAATTTCTTATATGGAATCGGGTCAACAACGTTCACATGCTTCAAAAGATGTGCATGTTTTTTGACTCGCGGGTTGGGGTGAAGCGGGATGGTGAAAGTGTACTCTGGGTAGTTTGATGCGATCCTGTCTAGCGTCTCAAACCAAACGTCCATCGAGTCATGATTTTCACGGCGGTGCAAAGTGATGATTACCTCGTCACCATATTCTGTCTCGATCCCAGACAAGTTGTCGAGCACTGTGTTGCCGACAAGATAAACGTTCTCAAAAATATTCTCAGCATGCAAAGCATCCATTGCTTTCTGAGTTGGGCAGAAATGAATATCGGCCATACATGAAACCGCTCGTCTATTGAACTCTTCGGGATACGGATGACTCTTGTTGTAAGTTCTCAGCCCTGCTTCAAGATGAATTATTTTTATGCCTCGATGAAAAGCTGCAAGAGCCATAGCAAAAACAGAACTGGTGTCGCCTTGTACAAATATGCTGGTGATCTCTTCGAAAATTTCTTCTTGGTTCATCATGCTTTGGACTATCGAGTCCAACCTGTTTGCGCCATCAGAAACTTCAAGCCTCGTGACCTCTTCGTCTATGGAATCCAGAATATCCAGATGCTGGCCTGTGAATAATAACCTGTATGGTATATCACCTCGTATAACATCGACAACTGGTTTTATTTTAATCCACTCGGGTCGGGTTCCAAAACAAATCAGCATCATAGCGAAATATCCTTAACTGTTTTCCATCCCTTTGAAAGCCCAGTCTGCACACATAAATCTCTTTCACTGAAGAATTGTTGATGCGAGACGGCGCTGTTGGTAGAAGTGGCTTTTGAGTCTATACCTAATTCGTTTCCTAAAATAGAACCATGCATCTCTTTATCAGAGGGAGGATGTGGGGGACAATATGTCGGGATGCCGCCATGAATCTTCGCCATGAAAGCAAATTGAATGTCTTCCCCATTATCCCATGTCGTGGGCTTCTCTTGCCATAAATATCTTAACCATTCTCTTTTAAAAAACCAAGCATGACCAACAAGGTCAACTTCTGTAACTTCAGGGTTCTGAGTGGGCCATCCGCAACGATCGTGCTGCACATAGCGATTGCCTTTTAAAATAATTCCTGCTGATCCCAGTATTCCCTCGTGAGTCTTCATTGTATTCAGGCAATTCTCATGCCATTTAGATCCGGGGACCGTATCATCATCATAAATAGCCACATATTCTGTGTCTGCTAATAAAGAAGCTGCGAATCTTCCATAGAATTTCCAATTGAAATCATTTTTGAATACTCGGTCAACATCAAGACCAGAGGGATCAAAATTTTCATTATCCTCATGGTGATTGATCCACAGCCATATCTGGGCTGGTTTAACGGTTTGGCTTCTCAAAGCCGCTATTTGCATTTCAAGATTGTAGGGGCGTCTATAACAGTTCAAAATTACAGTAATATCGCCTTCTTTTTGGTCTTGGTTTCTTTCTTGATTAAGACACTCTTCGACCTTCGAGACAACCAAATCTCTTTGACTATCCACAAAATTTATTAACTCTTCGCCCTTATATTGCTTGAACCACGGCTCGTATGTGCAGCCGTTCAACTTATTGGTCGCCAACTTGCATCCGAGCATCCTTGCTTCAAGGATAACGCGACAAAAGGTTTCAAGGGTCTTTGGAAAAAAAACAAACCTTTCATACTTTGCTAACTCAGTAATAAAAGATTTGTAACTTGTCTTTGGTAAAATGTCGTATTCAAGCCCTTTAGAGGTGCAATGCTTTATTGCTTCTGGGAGTCCCTTGATCGGGTTTCTGTCTCCGGAAATAAAAGACTTGTTATTCTTTGTCGTTATGTTTGATCTTATAAAATTGAGTTGCTCTTTTGACCATAGCGAGCACCCTAGATTGATAACATTGTCAATCCCAAGATTTGATTCTAGAACCTCTTTGTGTTTTGACGACTGGCAAAAGACAAACTTTGCTGAAGCATAAAAGTCTCGATTCACAATCTCTTGAGGCGGGGCCATGAAATTTGTGAACAATGCAGGATTACGATTCACAAGATATTTGTGGTCGTGCTCCATAATGCAATATTCATATTGACCAAGCTGAAGATATTTTCTACAGTTTTCTGCAATACCCATAAAGTTAGAAATAATAAATTTAAAACCCATCTTACCATAAAGCAAAATGTGCTTGCTCGTGAACTCTTGGCTCTTGAACTTACACACTTTGTAACCTTTGGTTTCTAACTCTGATATTAAAATATCATCACATATCTCTGCTCCGCCGTTTATCTCATTCACAAAGAAGTCAGAAATAAAAACGATTTTCTTCATTAATCAAACTCCATCACAGCAGGTTCATCTTCTTGTTTCGCCAACATAGAGCTATCAAAACCAAGCACCCCATCTACAAATTTTTTCTCTATTACTTCACGAGAAAATGTAGTTTCCAATATTGCTTGTAATTCTGTGGCTTTAGATTTATGAGATTCCCAGTTTTTCAATACATCTCTCAAGGCCATTTTGTAGGAGCCTTGATCAGCGTAAGCCCACGAAGCATCGGGGCGGATGACCCCATTCCAGACTGCTTCTTGTTGCACTGGTCTTAATTCGTGCTTAACAGCCTTAAAATAATTAACTCCGTCATGAGACAAGAAATCTAATTGCCCAGACCACGGAACCGTAATAATCGGTAAGCCCTCTCTGGCTGCTTCAAAAAGAGGAAGACCAAAGCCCTCTCCGTGAGATATATTAATCATACTCTTAACTTTATCATGATTATACAACCAAGTTAGCTGGCCTCTGTCTAAATCACCATGTAACAAATACACCTTGCATTTACGATCAGCGTATTCCTCTAGTGTTTTCTTGAGGGCACCATAACTTCGGTTTGAATCGCCTATACTGTTTCCACCGTGATTTGTTTTTACAATCAATCCCACTTCTTGATCGTGGAACTCTTCAACCCACCATTTGATTGTATTATCTAAATTCTTTCTTGGTCCAGCCTGAGATACAACTAAGAAATTAAAATCACACTCTGGTTCAAATTCTTCAATTGGTTGTGGGTCAACTCGCAGGACATGTTCGTGGACAATTTCGACAGGTGTCTCTAGTTTATAATTAACAACTTCACCTGTTTGGTTGTTGGTGGCCTGAACTGTTGTATTTTCATAAGAATCTTTTGAGTGTTTAGAAGTTACTAGTATTTTGTCTACTTGTTCGTTACCTGCTTGTAGCCACTCGCCTGCAACAACGCTTGCTTCCATACCAGCAGTGTAACCAATATTAACTGGGCACATACGCTTAAATTCGTTTGGTATGGTAATCTGGAGGGAAATATCGGGTTGCAATTGTTTATTTTGCATTAGTACTTGGGTCTCGCCAATTCTTTGATCTAGCCAGTCTCTAAATTCGGACTTTTCCCAAATCCAGCCAGTGTTGCCCCAAGTAATAGGTACAACGTAAATATCAAATAAATCTTCACGACTACGAAGAGCACGAAGAGCAAAACGGCTTTGTTCACCGTATCCTGATTGAGAGAGTACTGGGCCTCTTACAAATATTTTCTTTTTCACGCGACCTCCAAGAATGTAATTCCATTATAATTTGTTCTAGTTTCCCATGAGCCTTCATCTTCATGAAGCTTGGTCATAATATCAACCCATTGTTTGTTAAAGGTCTCAAAGTTATAATTCTTCATAACGTGTTCTCGGCCTTTTAATCCTAGCTCTTTTCTTTCTTCAGGGGTCATCACAAACATCTTTTCTAGAGCAGAAACAACCTGCCCTTCACTTATACGATCTTCATATATATAAGGGACATCTTGCGACCCGATCACCGCCTTTGACTCTGGGAACAAAGGTATCCCGAAAAGGTCACTGCCCGACCTAATCTGTTCTTGTAATCCGCCAGTCATATTCGCTATGATAGGCGTTCCGCACGACAGTGATTCCAAGGTCGCAAGACCGAATCCTTCCGCATCAGATATGTTGATCGTGCAGTCAACCATATTGTATATTACGGCAAGGTCACCCTGATTTATTTTTTGAGTAGAGAATAATACTTGATTTTGCGTATTCAGACCAAGATGATCGGCTATATGAACCAAATCTTGCCCATGGACATCTTTCGGGTTGGTATGCATAATCAAGCATGCTTTATCGTGACCTACTTTGTCTAGAAACTTTTTAAACCAAAACAGCAAAGAACCAGATTGTTTTCTTCTTGCGTTTCTATTATTCCAAAAGAATATAAATTTATCTCGGTCGTCTTCTTTGAGTGATCTAATTCGAGAATCTTTTATTTCTTCTTCTGGATGAGGTCTGAATACATCTGAATCGACAGCATGAGGTACATAATCAAGATCCACTTCTGGTGCAACTTCTGCAACAATATCATGGGTAACTTTTGAAATTGCACAAATCTTGTCGTTTGAAAGATAAAAGCCACGGTTAAAGTGAGGCGCTGGAAAATTATCCCAAACGTGATAATATATCATTGGAACAAGTGGCCTTATTTCATTTTCAATAGCCCAAAGCCACGTATAGAAACGAGGATCAGTCATAAAATAAAGAATGTCCGGCTTTTCTGTTCTCAGAATCGAACGGATCATCTCTTGGCTACCATAACCATCAACTGGAATTATTCTCCATTCTGTTCCATAGGGCTCTACATTCATTACTCTGTAGTCTTCATGTTTAACGGCGCCACCCAAGGATATAACCTCAAACTTGTCGCTTTTTAGAAGTGCTTCAATCACATATTTTGTTTGCGTCCCAACACCCGATGGAGAAAGGGGATGATCAGAAAGCGTCAATACTTTTATTTTTTTAGACATAACTATCCTTTTTTGTTATATTATAACACCCTAAAGAAGATTTGTCAAGTATTTTTTTTATTTTTCTACTGTTTTTATTCCCTCAAGATACTCCATATGCTTCATAGAGCAGGCTGCTGCGAGGTCTTTGAATTTTTGTATATCTATATCAGGGGTTGCTTTTATTACACAAGAAGATCCGGGCATGTAAACTGCTTGCCCTTGGTTTATTTGGTTTTCTTGTCTCACACTCTCAACTGCTGTGCTTAAGTTTCCGAACTGGTAAAACATACCAAGTAACAGAGCAACATATGCAGTTATAAGAAGAATGATTCCGGCTATTTTATTCATGAACAATGCTCCGTTTTTCTAAAGTCACAATAGCGACAAGACATGCGGTTTTTAATTTTAATACCTCGGTGAATGTTTGTTACTGCTTTAATGAGAAACTTGGTTGCATTCTCTGTCTTGCGAGGACCAGAGGTCACACGAAAGATCTCAACATTATCTTTCTTTGCTGTTCTCTTAAGAAGGCCGAAGTGAGTCTCAACCATTGAGGGGTCAACACCATGCTTCTCACACCAGAACTTTTTGTAAAGAGTAAGCTGATAGGTAGTCATGCGGTCCGACTTTCTTTGAGCATCCCAGCCCCAAGAGCAGGTCTTCCAATCTAGAATGTGATACTTACCATCTGAAGTCTTCACAACAAGGTCAATGAAGCCTTTAAATTCGCATGTATCTGCTGTAAACTCTGTGATTGGTTCAAACAATTTCTCTTCAACCGCATGGACCTCATAGTCACCAAAGTATTTGTCCAAGGCACCCAAAACTTGTGAATGTATGGGTTCTGCTTGGGTCTTCATCTCTTCAACAAGATTCTCTCGGAGAACAACCTTAGCAGGTAAGCCATCAAGTTCTTTCTCAAAGACTGCTTGAAAATGATCCTCAAAGTCAATCTTATCTAATACCCCAACGACTCCGAACTCACAAACAGAATGAAGAGCAGTTCCGAAGCATGTGTATTCATTGCCTTCGAAACCAGAGATCTTGTCAATGTAGACAAGCTTATGTTTATAAGGGCATTCATTCCAAAGTTTAATTTCTGAATAAGAGACATGTTTCACTTTTCCTCCTCGAATAACTCTTCTAATAATCTAAAGAGAGCAGGGCAATTTTTAGATAGATATTTGCGCTCACCAAAAACATATTCTTCAAAACCTCTAGCAAAATATTCATTGAGAGAAGTAGCAGCATATGCAGACACAAATATTCCGTTGACTAAATCGTTCATAATTTCATATCCTACCTCTTCATAAAAGTAGCTATCTAATTCTTCGTTATAAGAAGTGTCTGTTATCATTATTTTCGGAGGATCTAATTCGTGCGATTTCATTGTCCGATAAATCACTTGGCGCTTTGCAAAAAACTCTTTCTCAAGTGTATTATCTGAGTAGATAAAATCGTTGTATCTTTCTTCAACGCCGTGAGCAATCTCGTGAACGATATCATCAATCATATCTTTGTCGTCGTCTTGATTGTTTGTAACAAAAATTGCCCCACTATCGTAATAAGCATTAATATCGCGTCTCTTGAAATCTGGAAAGTCTCCAACATAAATAACATCTACAGATTCTAACAATTTGTTTGGGACCCGAGCCATAATATAATCAAACACAAAATTTAAATTAATGTGTTTGCCTACAGGGTCTTGAATGTAGATATCGGTGCCTCGCATAGAATATTTATCCTTTAATCTGCGAGACCGCTTGGCGCTTTCAGTAATCCATTTCATAACGGTCTCCTTTTGTATATATAATATAACACCGCTACAACTTTTTGTCAAGGTATTTTTTTCTAGTACCGAAGATATAGTCGGCTATAGGTAGAACAACATTCATATTCTTGTTCGAGTATCGCATGTGATGATCATAATGCCATGGGATCCATTTCTTACACCATTCTGGGTCTTTGTGGGAGTAGTTGTGCATAACCGAAAACAAAGCCGCATACAAAGATGCCCCGATGTAAAAAGCGGGGCATATCCAATATAAGGGCAAGTGAATCACGATGGCGAATAGCGAGCCGCCCCATTCCAATTTGGATATTTTGTGGTCGTAAAAGTCGTTTTTGATACAATGGGCGTGGTGTTCGCGTAAATGAAAAGCGAACATGCTATTTCTTTTTTTACCCCAGCCATGGAAAACATACTTGTGGATTATCCACTCAACAATGGAACCGTAGATCAGGGCCAACATAAACCATAAAATGTGTCCCATACTTTAATTATGCTGGACTTATAGAATTTGAGAGGCAATTGTAGCTAATTTTGATCTTTCGCCTTTCTTAAAGGTTACATGACCAGCAATTTTCTCATGCTTAAACTTTTCAACCGCGTAAGTTAGTCCGTTGGAGGTTTCGTTGGTATAGATATTATCAATCTGTTCTATATCACCAGTGAGTATGATCTTGGTATTGTCTCCAACACGGGTAAGGATAGTCTTAACCTCATGAGCCGTAAGGTTCTGTGCTTCATCGATAATCATGAAAGCATTAGAAATTGAACGACCACGAATATATGTTAGTGCTTCTATTTCCAGCTTTCCTTGATCCAAATAATACTCCATAAGGTTACCCTCTTCTTCTGAGGTAACATTATCAATGTTATCAGCAATTGGTTTAAGCCAAGGAAGCATCTTCTCTTCCATAGTGCCGGGCAGAAACCCGATGTCTTTACCGAGAGGCTGAACAGGTCGTGAGATAATAATCTTTTTGTATTTTGGTTTACCGTTTCCAACAGTTTGTTCCAGACCGGCTGCGATAGCAAGAAGAGTCTTACCAGATCCAGCACGACCAATCAGTGAGACAAAGTTCACATCATCATTAAAAAGCAAATCGTAGGCAAATGATTGTTCTTTATTTCTTGGAGAAACACCCCATCGTAAATCATTGGTTTGGTTTACTATTTTTTGAAGTTTTGTGCCGTGACTCCAAAATCTTCCAAGACAAGTTTTCTTAGGATTACTTGAGGACACCAACATAATAAACTGATTAGGGTACAAGTTTGGATAATCCTCTTTATCTAAAAATACAGGCTTGTCTTCGTAAAAGCGATCAATGACCTCATCATCCATTACGATTTCTTCAAAGCCTGTGTAGATTTTATCCTTCGCAGTAACGACTTTTATATTTTCATATTCTTCAGCAGGTAAGTCCACACCTTGTGCAATCACACGAAGATTGATATCCCTAGAAACAAGAATAACTTTTCTCTTGGGGTTTTGCTCTTTAATAGTAAGAGCGGTGGCTAATATGATATGATCTGGGTTTCTAGGATCAAGGTCTCTTGGAAGAGTACTATACTCAATTTCATCAAGTCCAACAAACTTGACCAAGCCCTTGCCTTGTGCTATTCGCACGCCCTTCTTGAGATTGCCTTTTTGTCTCAAATGATCAAAAATTTTAATAATCTGTCTTGCATGAAAACCAACAGAATCTTGCCGCTTTTTATGCTTGTCTATTTCTTCGAGAACCTTAAGAGGAACAATAATATCATTGTTTGCAAACCTAGTAAGACATTCTGAATCTGAAAGATAGACGGAGGTATCAATTACGAACCATTTTTTTGCCATTGAGCATCCTTAATTCATCTTTAATTAGTTTTTCAAGAAGATTTTGCGTCTCTTGAAGTTGTGTTTCTTCATTCTCTAGACTTTTTGTCTGTTTAACGATATCCTGTTTTAATGCTTGTAACTTTTCTAGTTCAGCGCTCAAATCCATCTCGTCAAATAAGTCATTAATTTCCCTACTTGCCTTAACAAGAGCTATATCAATAATTTTATAAAAGTTATGTAAGTCCTTAGCTATTTTCCTTACCAGTGTAGCATTTTTCTCAAACCAAGAAAGGTCTTTATTTTTTACTAATGATACAAATTCAAGAAATTTTTCTTGATATGTTTTTTGTTCATTTAAATTAAGATCTTCGAGTTGTTCTAATGCATCTCGAAGAAAAACAAAATCAATCTCTTCCTCATCTTCAAATGCATCATGTATTCTTTTTAAGAAAGGGATTATTCTTCTATTTTTCTCGATGAACTTAACTTCAGAGGTAACTTCTTCAGGGCTAATTACTTCCTCAACAGCTGCTGAAAGAGGTTCTGAACCTTCCTCGCTTGTATCAGAAGCAATCTCTTCCTTGCTCTTTCCATCTGAAGGAACATCAATTGTTTGCACTTCGTATCCGCTGTCTGGGCCGACACCAAAGGTTTCCATGATAAAGGAACCGATGTTACCCAATCTAATCAAAAATGGTCTAGCGACATCGCCAGTTAAACGATTCCTTCTTAAATCATCAATAACGCGGGACATACTTTTGGTTATATCTTGTTTAATGCTTAGATAATCTCGTTTGATCTCGCTAACATCCATATCTGATGTCTTTGCAAACGCACCAACGTTGCGGAAATACTTTCTAATCTTTTGAAGTTCATCATATGAACTTTTGATATTAGCAGAGATCTCGGGCTGTTGAGCAGCAACGGTGCGATCTAACTCTGGGAGAATGCCTCCGAGAAGATCTTTGATACCTTCGTAAACATTGCGCACGTTTTGTATCTTTTGTTCTCGGGTCTCTTCCTGTTCCGACAATACTTCGCCTTCTTCGATATTAAGTAAAGATTTTGTATCGGCAACAGATTTTCCGATGCTGTTCTGGACATCCTTTAGTTCAGCCAAGAAGCGAGCCATGTACGCTTTTGCTTCATATTTACCGCCCTCAGCCTTACCAATATAGGCTGAGAGAGTTTTGTCGGTATCGTTAAGATCTTTTCTTAATCTTTCGAGGTCCACAACAAGTCTTTTAATCTTTGGCTCATTCTCTTGTTCAAAGAGGTTTTCTGTGAGAGCCAACTCATCACCAGCGATTGGTCGGAATTGTCCAATGTTATTCAGAGCATCTCGGAGAGCAACCCATAATTCTTCTTGCTGTCTTAGGGTCCGGGCATTCATAAACTGGCTTTCAAATTGTTCGTATGCGTTTTTGAGTTCTGATATATCTGCCTCAGAATAAACGAATTCATCACCACCAACATCAACGACAGTCTCATCTTCCTCGGCTGGTGGTTCTTCTTCTGCCTCTGGTTCAGGCTCTTCAGCAGCTTCTGGTTCTTCGGTTGGTTCTTCAACCTTTGCTACAACTGCATCGACAACTTCATCAGAAATATTATCATCAAGTGTATCAACAACCGCTTGAGCAACTGTTTCTACTTCTTCTTCATCAGCGAGTTTTTCTGCGGCTGGTTTTACAAGGTCGGCAGCAATTTCAATCTTTTCTTCAGGCGTTTCCGCTTGCTGTATTGCTTGTTGGACTTGTGGTGCTACTTCTTCGGCAGCGTCAACAAT
>CENH01014889.1_pt1 | contig 17831 bp, 31 predicted proteins | sample 530171 | NCBI WGS metagenome assembly CENH01 (sample SAMEA2591132, study PRJEB7988) | marine metagenome | biome: marine biome (ENVO:00000447); feature: deep chlorophyll maximum layer (ENVO:xxxxxxxx); material: saline water (ENVO:00002010), including plankton (ENVO:xxxxxxxx) | depth 70 m | reverse complement strand
GTTTGTTGGCCTGTATTTGTATCTACAAGTGAAGCAATGTTGAAGCTATCGTTTATAGAAGTTCCGGCGCTGTTACATTCAGCCCACGCTTTTGCTAGACCTTGCTGAAGATTGGTTTTAGTAGATCCGCCCTCACCAACAATAGTCAAACTACCCGCACTAGCTCCGACCAACTCGTTATTAGCAATCGTAACGGTGGACTCTGTGGTTTTGCCTTTAACAGTATCGACTTTGAGTATGCTTGCCATTATGCGAGGTCTCCAATAATCTGAATGTCATTCACGGCAGAATCAATGGCATAAGAATAGTGTTGAATTGTTGTTGTAGCGCGGCCCACCAGACCAAACCCTCTACCACTTATGTCGGCATCAAACGCACCTTCACCGGTCGTGGCATCAAAATTAGTGTAGCCTGTTGCCGAGTAATCGTTGTTGCCCATTGCATTTGTAAAAGTTGCTCTAGTGCTGCCCGTCGTTAAATCTGTCAAAGAACTGGTGTTAAAACTGTCTCGTATAGCGGTGGTTGATACACCCGTAAAATGTGTCCATGCTTTTGCTGCCTGTTGTTTTGTTAATTCAACCGGTCCCGTACCCGCCTTGTCCGCAATGGTGTCTACATTTAATACGCTGGTCATACAATACTCCAATATCCATTGACAGTGACGGTGGCATTGTCCTGCGTAATCGGCCCCGCCGACACGCCGTTCTCGTCGCTGTCAATCGTGATGTCTGCACTGATCGTCTGACCGTTCAGACGTATGATGGAGTTGTTGCCCTTGAAGGGGTATCGCGTGTCTGCTTCTGACTTGGTGTAGCTGTCGGCGACGGAGAACGCATCGTAAACCACCATCTCGACAACGTCGTTCAGAGACGCCCCCGTGACCAGCACAACTGTTGTACCCGTTGTGGCTGTGTAGTCTGTACCAGGCTTCAAAAGAACACCGTTCTGGTACACGTCCATGTACATGCTGTCGGAGTATGTCAGCACTAGCGAGTCGGAATCGGACCCGCTGAAGCTGGTCTGCCCCGCCGTGGCTTGATAGATGTATCGGTTACGGACGCCGAACTCTGGAGATTTACCTATGTAAGGCATTATGCGAGGTCTCCGTGAAATGTTACTGCACACTTTACTGCGTCAAACTCTTGCCTAGAGTTGGTTGTTGTTCCGTATGCAACCTCCACTCGCAAACTACCGGCTAAATATCCGCTACTGCAATCTACCTCACAAGTGTGGAGGGCGGGAGAAGTGGAAGTAAGGGGGTGAACAATTGAAGTAGCAGCATAATTAGCGTTAGCCATGTCGTTGGCAATGGTAAACGTGAAGTTTCCTGCGCTATTGTCTGTTGCAGATGTCATATTAAAACTGTCGGCAAAAGTTGTTCCAGAACCGTTATAACTGCACCACGCTTTCGCCAAACCTTGAGCAAGGTTAGTGGTTGCCGAGCCACCCTCTGACCCGACAACCGTACCTTTTGTGAGATTGGTCAGCGCCATCTCTTACTCCTATGCGTAAGGCGAAGCGCCCAGTACAGACGTATCCCAAGCGGCTTTTAGCTTTGTAATCGTGTCTGCGTTAGTAATTGCAGATGCCGCCGGGGCGTCCCGTAGGGCTGTCTTCTTCGTCACCGATGCTGCCTTGGCGGAAGTATTGTCGGCTTCAAGTGCTTTCATGTACACTACGTCCTCTGCCTCAAGAAGCGGCGCTCGTACTTCACGGATTTTGTCCTTGAAGATCTCTTTGGCCTTTGTCATGTCCTCGCTGATCACGGTGCCACTTAATGACCATGCACCGCGAAAGTGACGATCAGAAGGAACGGTAGCCGTGGAAGCGTCAATCTGGTTCCCGTCCTTATCTACGATGTATGTTGTCGGCATTTTCTGCTCCTTTAAGCTGCCAGTTCATCAGAGATGCGCCATGCGTTTCTCCACTCGCGTGTCCCCGGAAGTTGCTCCTTCCGGCAGATCACCATTTTCGGGCGGTTGCCCTCGTCCCACGACTGCCATACAGACTGTGGCACGTCCTTCTGGATGAGGTATTCGATAGCCTCTTCTTCGGTCATCGGCCCCATCGGTTCCGTATCATGCAGCAAGTAGCCGCGTGTGTGTTTCTTAAAGTCGGGCTGTGCCTCGTCCTTCGCTAGTTCCCAATATACCCAGACCGGCGGCAATATCCCACCCTGCAAGGCACACGCCATCCAGTTAGGGTCAGGCACCAGTATCTTGGCGCACTCGTCTACCTTGTCTTCGTACACGACACGATACTCGGACTGCACACCATCAAGGTTTTCCTTGGCCCAGCGGAGCCTATCCCATAGATGTGTGCCTTGAAATTCTGGTGTCACTGTCATGCGAGGTCTCCGTGAATAACTGATTGCAGGTGTTCAGGGTCTCCGTTCGCCCCGCCGTTTTCGTTCCAGCTTGTGCAGCCAATTATAGTTGAACTGTGCTTTCTGTAGGTGTCTGCGTCATCACCTGTCGTCATGATGTTTGCAAAAGCGTTTTGACTACCTTTAGCAGAGCAGGTCATAGTGGCTGAATAACTGCCGTCATTCATTGCGCTTGTAAATGTAAATTCATACAAGCCGGTTCCCTCGTCCAGAATTGAGGCGTAGTTAAACGAATCCCGAAAGGCGGGAGTAGCTTGATTTACGTTAGCGTTGCCCCAAGCCTTCGCACTACCATTCACAACGAAATTCGTAGCAAGCGAACCCGCAGTCGAGTGCGTCAGGGTATCTGCTTTGAGTGTACCGAATGCCATTATGTAACCTCTATGTGAAAGCTGGCAGCTTGCTGGTTATTGCCTTCATCTGTGTAACTTACGGTAACGTCTGAAAGTGTTGAGTTTTGTATTATGTACCCGATACGAAAGTCATCTGGTGAAATTTTACTAGCGGATATAGCTTCCGCAAAAGTAGCATCGAATGATGCGGTTCCCATATTAGCACTATGCGACTCTCCACCGTGAGTGGTTTTAGTAGCAATCATAATGACAGGAGCAGATGCTCCTGATGATGAAATACTTTGCGTTTGGTTACTCAATGTTCCGGCTGTCGCTTGACTCGTAAATCCGTACACTGTGACGGATGAAATAACTTGTGTCGGCGTAAAAAATAAAAGTGTGTTTGTCTGAACTTCTGCCTGCCCAGTAGTCACTGTTCCACTAGCTATGTCTGAAGCAGTCATTATTTTATAGCTAAATTCGTTACGAAATTCATTTCCTGCGTTTGTTGGAAATGTACCAATAGATGTCCACCCAGAATTAAGATTTGCTGCGGGTTCCTCTGTACTTGCCCCGTTTATTCGGCGCTCCCACAAGATAGATAAATCTCCAACAGAACCAGCCGATAAACTGGTGCTATGTGATTGCTGAGTGCCACTCGACCCACCACTTAAATCTTCGGTATAGGTACGAGTATTAAATGAAATCTGATTCGCAACGTCTGCCGCTTGACTGCCAGAGGACATTGTGCCGAAAGGTATAAGCATTATGACGACGCCAAATCTCCAAGAAGCTGCCAAGTATCCGTAGCAATCTTGATGCAGCTTGCACCAGAATGCTGCGCTCTTAACTTCAAGGTGGGGGTTGAGTTTACAGTAACGCCCGTTCCTCCTGCTACTGTCACCTGTCCGGCTCCTATTTGAATTAAATCAATACGAGTGCCTACAGGATAAGCGACACTAGAGTTGGGCGGTATTGTCAGTGTAATTGCACCACTATTATTTAAGGTGACAACCTTGCCGCCGTCGGTCAGAACAGTGGTGTAGGTGGTTCCTGTTTGGGCGTTTATGGCGAACAGAATGTTTGGTCCTGTCCTACTCGCACCTGTGAGCGTATCTACCTCAATAGTACTCATGCGAGGTCTCCGTTGTTATCAACGCCACATATTCTGTCACTAAAACTAGAGTTATTAAAAACCTGCTCGTAAGAGCAAGTGCTAGTTGTAGGAGTTCCATCCAATGTGACTGTCGTGTTATACGCAGTGGCGCTACCGGACTGACTCATTCCTGTAAAATTATAATCATCTGCACCAGTAAAACTGGATGTAAAATTGGTGATAAATCTACCAGTTGAAGAGTCTGTGACACTCGCAATATTTAAACTCTGATGAACGGTAGGACCAGCTTGTTCAAATTTAAGAAACGCTTTCGCGGCAGCTTGCTTGGTCAGCGTAACCGCACCACCGCCGGTACTCTGAATAGTATCTGCCTTCAACGTACTCATAGCGTCACCAATGTCCCACCGCTTTCAACGGTCAGGGTTACGCCATTAGCTACCGTAAACGGGCCTGTCACGTTTGCGTTCTCGCTTGCAAGGATCGTTACATCAGAAGTCAGGTTCTGTGCGTTGGTACGGAATATCGCTCCACCCTTGAATGTTCCCTTGTTCTGTTCCGGCGGCGTTACAGACGAGCCTGCAACCCCCATGTAGATCACGAAGATATTGCCAGTGCCGCTAGACGGTGCTGCTGTAAACGTCAGGGTTGTGCCATCTGGCACGGTAAACGCATCCACGCTTTCCTGCACAACGCCATCGACAGACACAATGATGTCTTCCTGCGTAACGGTTTGATTCAAAGTAAAAGTCGTGGTCGAGCCGTCACCGTTAAATTCTTGCGTGGCAGGACGAGACGAGAACTGGGATGTTATGGGGTTGCCAATAAACGGCATCAAGTGATCTCCATAATGCTCAAGGTTGCGTCGATCTTGGCAGCGACACTACAATCGATCTTCAAAACATCTGTGGTCTGCAAGACAACCTTGTTGCCAGCCAACAACTCAACTGACGAACCCGCCGGAATCGGGATGTCTTTGACCAGTAGCACCGTCTCGTTGGTTTCCGTGTCGGATGTATCGGACACAAGCTGTACGTCGGCGGTCACCTGACTTGTGTGTACATTACACAGCATCAGGCCCAAGACCACACTAGTAGTGCTGGACGGTACAGTATACAGGGTGAGCGGCGTACCCGCGCTTGCTGGCATAGCTGCATTTGTCTTTACTTTAAACGTGTTAGCCATTTATGCCACTTCCTTCCAATCAGCAGACTGATTCGGGGTTGTTTCACTCCAACTAGCGCCTTGAGACGGGGTTGTTTCACTCCAACTAGCAGCCTGGTCAGGAGTAGTAGCAGCCCAACTAGCAGTCTGGTCAGGAGTAGTAGCAGTCCAACTAGCAGTCTGATCTGGGACTACTAAGCCCCAAATGAAGACAATACCAACATCACCTGTCCCTGACAATCCTGTCGGAGAAAACGCAGCAGCGCCTCTTATTGTCGGAGTGCCAACTTGCCCAGTTCCTGCAACACCCGTCACAGAAACTAGCGTGAGCAGTGAAACAGACTCGTCTCCAACAGAAGCGGTTGCCCCTACACCCGCAGGAGACACAACGGCAGTACCGGAGGTGGTCTCGTCGCCCAGAGTAGTGGTCGCCTCTACACCACTTAGATCAACAAGTGAGCTTGCAGTGACAGACTCATCGCCCAGAGTGGCGGTCGCATTTACACCCGCGGCATCGGTTACTACGCTTGTTGATGCGGTTTCATTGCCAAGAGTGGCGGTCGCATTTACACCGGAAGCGACAACAGTGGAACTTCCTGATATCGTAAGGTCATCAACAACGCCGGCAGCTTCAACACCAGATGGAGATACATTTGCAGTACCACTAACTTGCTCTTCACCAAAGCCAACAGTTGCTTCTAGTCCTGTTTCTTCAACAAACGCTCCACCGGCTGCAAGTGCGTTTCCAACAGCGCCAGTTCCTGCAACACTTGTAGGCTGAACCTCTAATACAAGTTCGACGGTTTCATTACCAACAGTAGAAGTACCGTCAACACCAGAAGGACTAACGCCAGCGGAAGCTGCAACCGTTTCATTTCCAACAACGCCAGAGCCAGCTACATTCGTGACAGAAACCGAAATATTTTTAGTAACTGTTACAGTTTCATTGCCAAGAGTTGCCGTTCCCTCTGCGCCAGTCGGGGATACAGAGGCAGTGCCAGTTATGGTTTCATCACCAACCGCAGACGTTGCTTCTGCGCCTGATGGAGAGACGGTAGCGCCACCTGTTGCTGTTTCATCTCCTAGAGTGGATGTTCCTTCTACACCGGACGGAGATGCCGTCGCCGCGCCAGTCGCCGTTTCATTGCCGACAGAAGCCGTTGCCCCTAAACCAGACGGAGCTAGACTGACAGAAGTAGACGCTGTTTCGTTGCCAACTGTGGCAGTGCCAGATACACCTGTGACAGATACGTTCGCTGTACCAACAACAGACTCTTCACCTAAACCACTTGTGCTGGCGGTGCCGGTTACACCTGTGACGGCAGTGCCAGAGGTAATCAACGAGCCTGCATTTGCTACACCTTGACTACCCGTAGGCGAGGATACCGCTCCTCCAGTTACGGTTTCTGCACCGAGACCAGAAGAGGCAGAAACTCCTGTTGCGGATGCAGTAGCGCCAGCGGCAACTGTTTCGTTGCCGAGTGTGGCTGTCCCTTGTGTGCCGTTTACAGAAACAGACGCTGTTCCGGCGACTGTTTCGTTGCCAAGAGCAGACGTGGCGTCTACTCCAGAAACTGAAACATTGATAGAAACGCCGGTTGTAACGGTTTCATTTCCAAGAGCAGACGTGGCATCTACTCCAGAAACTGAAACAGATGCGGAACCGGCAACAGACTCGTTCCCTAAAGAGGTCGTCGCCTCTAAACCAGACGGAGCTAAACTGACAGAGGTGGAGGCTGTTTCATTACCAACTGTAGCAGTGCTAGATACACCCGAAACAGATATGTTTGCTGTGCCGACAACAGATTCGTCGCCTAGACCACTTGTGTTAGCAATACCGGTTACACCTGTGACCGCAGCCCCAGATACAATTATAGAGCCAGCGTTTGCTGTGCCCTGGTTGCCTGTAGGCGAGACTGTCGCCGTACCTGTTACGCTTTCTGCGCCTAAACCAGAAGAAGCTGAAAGACCTGTTGCAGTTGCGGTAGCACCAGCAGCGACAGTCTCGTTGCCAAGGGTGGCTGTCCCTTCTACGCCTGTTGCAGTTGCGGTAGCACCAGCAGCGACAGTTACAGATCCAACAGCAGATGTGGCGGCTACCCCGCTAGCTGAAACGGCTGCGGTGCCAACAATATTTTCATTGCCAACAGAAGTTGAAGATGAAACGCCCGTAACAGCGACGGTGGCCCCTGCAACGACTGTTTCATTGCCAACAGAAGTTGTACCCGCAACGCCAGTTGCGGATACAGTTACATCCGATACCACATCCGAGAAGGCGGTGAAGGAAAACGGGCCGAAACCGAACATGGTCTAGCCCAACGCGATTGCTAGTGCGGTTGCGTCATCGGTGGTTGCTGCGCCTATGTCGGACGCTAGTTCTGATACTGATCTTCCCTCTATTGAGGTTCCGTTTACGCGCAAGAAGTCGTCGTCTGCAACGCCGGATGTAAATACTGGGACGTTGCCGTTGCTGATGCCTGTAGCTGCGACAGCGGCTGTGCCTAGTCCGATATCAGATCGAACCTCCGACGCGCTTCGGCTCTCTAGTCCACTTGCAGTAAATCTAGCAAACTCGTCGTCCGCTACAGAAGAACTGTCAATCTTGACTGCGTTGGTATTGCTAATGCCAAAAGTGAGACTAGCTTGACCACCAATGTCAGATAGCACCTCACTGGTTGACCGACTCTCTAGGCCATTGGCTGTAAAACGTGCGTACTCATCATCTGCTACGGAAGAACTGTCAATCTTAACTGCATTGGTGTTTGATATGCCAAAGGTTAAAGACGCCTGACCGCCAATATCCGACAGCACCTCTGACGTTGATCGACTCTCCAGACCGTTTGCAGTAAATCGTGCGTACTCGTCATCAGCAACCGAACTGCTGTCTATCTTAACCGCGTTTGTATTGCTGATGCCAAAGGTGAGACTAGCTTGACCACCGATGTCAGACAGAACTTCGGATGCAGAACGTCCCTCTATATCTGTTCCGTTTACCCGTAAAAAATCGTCGTCTACAACGCCAGACGTAAACTTTGGTACATTTGTGTTAGATATGCCCGTGTCTAGTACAGCCGCTGTGCCAAGCCCCAGACTTGTCCTCGCCGTAGACCCGGACTCCGCAACGAAGTTACTGCCGTCGCCTACGATGAAGTTGCCATTAGTGACAGCAAGTCCAGCTACGTCTTGTAGCTGCGCGTCCAGTCTGGCGTTGGGTAGGGTGCCAGACCCAATGTTGCTTGCATCAGTGGTGTCAGTTGTAGCGGAAGCTGCCAGAGACGTACCATTTAATGTTATAGCGTCTGCTTCTAACGTGCCGTCTACATCTACGTCACCGGAAATATCAAGACTGGTTGCAGCCACTTCGCCGGTTACGCTTATACCGCCGCTGGCTGTTTCCATCTTTTTGCTGTTGTCGTGGTAAAGTTCGACTGCGCCATTTTTAATGGCGTTAATCATTGTGTCGCCAGCATTAGTTTGCAATTTAATGGATGTGCCGTTTGTTTTTATATTTAAGTTGCCAGCGCCAGTGTCTTGAATGATAGAATTACTGCCATTGTGGAAAATTTCTAAGTCACCGCTGTTGCCAAAAACAGCCTTCGCATCGTCAGCAAACTCTAGCGCATCGTCTGACTTGTCAAAGACGATGTTGTGGTTGTCGCCCGTAAAGGTTACGTCGCCAGTGAACGTACCACCGGCAAGAGGCATGGCCGCTATGTCAGACAGCACTTCCGACGCAGAACGACCTTCGATGGCAGTGCCGTCAACACGAAGAAAGTCGTCATCCGCTACACCGGATGTGAACTTCGGGATGTTTGTGTTAGATATGCCGGTGTCCAGCACCGCCGCTGTACCAAGGCCAAGGCTGGTTCTGGCTGTCGCGCCGGACTCTGCTACAAAGTTGCTGCCATCACCTACAATAAAGTTGCCGTTTGTAACAGCAAGGCCCGCAACATCCTGTAGCTGCTGATCCAGCCTAGCGTTGGCTACAGTGCCGCTGGCAAGGTTACTAGCGTTCAACGCGGTGAGTGCGCTGCCGTTGGCCGCTATGATGTTGCCACTTGCATCGAGGAGGACCGCTTTTTCTGCTGGTTGCGTACAGAAAATACTGCGTGTACCCGCCGACCAGTTGAAGGCGTTATCACTATTGCTAGATTGCAGGATGGTTGTACGCGCAAGAGTAGTGCCGCTGGACGTATAGGTGCCGACACCAACCTCAAAGTCGGTGCCATCGGTGCAGCAGTAATAGGTAGTGTTGGAGTTGCCGATAGAGCCAAACGACTCAAAGCCAGTAACGGCACCGGCCAAAGTATATGTGCCAGTGCCGGTAGTGGTGGTCGTTTCTTTTACGCGATCAGCGAGTACAAGGGCCATAACACCCCACTATTCGATACGGATAATCGCGCTACCTGCGGCTGCTGCTGGAAATGCGATTGTAAAAGTTCCGGCTGTTGAGGTTTTATTGCTAGTGAAATCCAAAACACAAACAGCTTTGTTACTGGCGCTACTGTTGTAGATCAAAGCCCCCATTGCTGTGATCGTAGCCGTGGTAAAACTGATATCGGCGAAGTCAGTAAAACCGGTAGTGCCACCAGAGGTAGGGTCTACGCGAGTCAAACTGCCGCCTCCTGTGGTATAAGAACCACTAGAAGCAACCTCGCCGGTTGTTACCAGAACAGTTGTTGCCGCACCCAACGTAGCTGTAGTGCTAGACTTGCCGCCGCTTCCTTCAGCAAAAAGAGCCAGCTTAAAGGTGCCGCCGCCAGAATTTTTAAAATTGTGTGTACCCTCTAACAGTTCTTTCTTGAAAGAAGTACACATCGCCTGTGTTATAGCCATTAAATCCTCCTTACAAGGTCAGCCATTTCCGAGTTACCAACTTTATCCATCCTATTAGCGATGGTAGAACGCTCCTCTCTACGAGCCATGAGCATATAGTGAAACAATACATGACGAAGATGATTTTGAAAAGCCTCTGCTTGATCACGTATCGCCGGAGGAGCGTTGTCAGAAACCCGCATAATTTTGTCCATAGCAAGATCGACAATTTGTTCTGTGCTATGGCCTCCGTCTTGCGAGGTCATTACGTTTACACTTCCTACGGTAAGAAACCCGCTATTTTGCACTTGGCGGCTCCATGTATGTGACATTTTCTATATCGTGACGCCCTATTACAACAGGCTCTAAATCATCTAACGGTTCTGGCGAACCTACCTCTTCTTCTTGAACAGAAGATACTTCGCTTTTTTTCGTAATCACAAGCGTCCCGTCCACCACTTTTTGAACCAAAGGATCTTCTAGCCTGTGGTAACCGTACAGCTTTTCATCCTCCGGGACGTTTGTGTCTAACAAAGTGGAGTTGGAAGCCACTTGCACACTTATGCCTCTGGACATCGCAACGGCACACCAAAACTCCACACAGCCGCGCCCCGCTTCTGCAAAGTGAATATTTTGTTTGTAACTAAAATCTATGCCAAATAAATGGATGGCACCCACTTTTTCATGAATCGCAAAAGCCAGGGCATAGGCAACGGTATTGTTGAAGTACGGAAATTGAACATCCGTAATAATTTTTTCTAAAGGATACAGTTCAATTTCAGGGACACGTTTGTCTAACTCGCAAGAATATATCGGGCCTTTGTTTGGCGTTCTTAGTAAAAAGTCTTGTGCAACACCTGTTTGCGTACCAGCTTTTATGTCATCCAAAAACCTAGAGGCTGGATCCATCATAAAGGTTCGATTTACATGAAAAATGGCACCAATGCTGTTAATGCCCCACACCTCGTCAAAAGACGCAGAGTTTATTCTGGATCGAACAAAATCAGAATAACTGCCGCCCAAACCAACTATGGCTATTTTTTTGCCTTTTAATTTTTTTGACATGTTTACGTTCGAGGCCGATCCGGCAAACCTCTACGATAGGAGTCGCTGTTTTCTCTCGCTTCTCCTAAATCCTTAAATCGAGTTATCGCTTCAGCAAACTGTTTCTCGTACAACTGAATTATGTCGGGTTCACCCTTCATGTAAACATACGCCTCGTATAACGAGCCGTAAAGCAAGGCATTTGGAGCGTTTGTACTGAGCCAAGTTGTACCGCTGTCTGCACCTGCGGTGAGTGATGCTGGCCTGTAGAAATAGTGAAATTCACAAACGTAATTACTGTCAGGTGTGGGTGCTAGAATCATATTCGTTAAATCAAATCTAGCGTAATATTTTGGTGTGCCGGTAGTAGCTGGGTTAGGAGTATACTCCTGAATGAAGTTAACGTCTTTCTGTAACAGGAATTCTTTCGAGCTACTGTTTGTTATCGATAGCGAAAAGGAAGCCAAAAAGTCCGTTGGCAACAACAAAAAAGCATTGCCGGACGTTGTTGCGCTCGTAGCATTCTTGCGGAAATATTCCAGATCCACTAAGTAAAACAGTCGATCTTCTGCGGCGCGAATGAAGTCGTCGAGATTCGACACAAAGCTAGTTTCTGTGTTGTCTGTGTACTCTTGTATGGCTGTTTTTAGCTGTGCAAAAGTGTACGCCATTTACGCCTCCAAAGTCACCGGCCCGACAGTCGCGACTTCACCGCCGCCGCGCTGACCTCCCGTGGTAGCGGTGCCGGACGAGGCCGAAAAGGTATACAAGTTAGAATCCGTGACAGTAATCGTATAGCCACTGGCACTCTCCAGTGTTGCTTTTGTGAATCCATCAAGCGCCTCCACTTTCCGGAACCTTACAGTATCTCCTGTCGTACGTCCATGCGAAGGTTCTACCACAGTAATAACTGCGCTACTGGCAGAACCAGACAAGAACGGGTTGGCTGGCAACAGTCGAGCGACTGCAACCTCGGTGCGTTGATCTGGGCGTGGGTCATGGATCGCCTGCGGATCTGGCCCCACACTAATTGGCGCTAATTGCGGGTGTTTTGCTTCGTACTCGTCCCTGCCTACTTTGGAACCATTCCACTCGGTAACCATCTCCACCAACCGGTATCTAAATCCGGATCGGTCGGATGTGCCGTATGCATCTTTTCCCGAAGCAAACCTTGCCATTAATTCACTCGTAAATACTGCATGCTCGGTTGCAGTTTCAGTGCAACGCGATCTTCGTCCTCGTCCGCTGCTCGTTGGAACTCTTCTTCGTACACTGATTTTAAAAGCTGCACACGTTCGGGGGCTTTTTTCATAGCCATGTAATACGCGAGACCAGCAACCATGCACGGCAGAAATCGGAAAGGTGCGTCAGTAGTGTTGACCAATGTGTCCGCATCTTCGATGCGCTGCACATAGTAGTACACGATACTGTCGCTAGAACTGTCAGGTGTGGGCCACAGTGTGATCTCTGGCGTGGTCTGCCGGTTGTAAAAGAACTGGCTTGGACGGCCTGTCTGTGACTTGTTGGGCAAATGCAGATACTCGCTGCGTGACATGCGGTCGAGTTGATAGTCCACGCTGCTGCGACGAAGCACAACCTCCAGCAGGTCGGTGTACGTGGCGTTGAAGGCATACGTCGCCGTGCCAGATGTCAGGGACTGCGTTGCTTGCTTTACAGTCCACAAGTTTAGTCCACGATTAGCCCAGTCCGCGAACATAAGATTTAAAGATCGACGAGCCGTACGAGCGTCGTAACCGGTGCGAACTTCAAGACCACACCGTTCGTACGCTTCCTCGATAATGTCTGCTACATCGAGATCAAAATCCCTGGATCCGGAGGTTGCCATTTACTTCTTCTTCTTCCGCATAGCCTTACCGCGTTTTGCCATGACGGGCTTCTTCATCATCATGGACCCACCGCCGCGCATTTTACGCATTGGTTTTTTCATTCCTGGCATAATTCATTTCTCCTCTGCTTTCGCGTTTTAACTAGACGATTATAATCGTCCGGGGTGTAGTTAACATAGTAATCTAGACGTTCCAGCTTTGCACTAGCATTGTCTAGATCGGTAAGGCGTTGCACAAAAATCATGTTCAACCCCCTGTCCTTGAACGATAGCAGCCAAATATCAACAGCCGTTGCAGCCAACCACCCGTTCAATGCGAAACAACCTGCCTCAAGGTCGTCGTAGGTGTATTTTTCTCCATAGTTGCCACACACAACTACTTGGTATGTGTCGTCGAACGTGGCAATTTCTTCGTACACCGCGTCCCAAATGTCACCAACTTCTTCTCGCGTCTTAACCTTCTTGGACAACCATGCGTTTCGAGCGAAAGGACAGAGCGCGTTGCCGTTTACAAACTTGTCCGGCTTGCATAGCTCGTCAAGAATCCAATCTTCAAGTATTCGTACGAGTTGCATTACGAGTCGGCATTGTCATGGCACCGGCAGCTTCCTTGCGCGGCGAACACATAGCGCCCCCGTGCTTGAAACCCGGAACACCTCGGCCTTTCAAGATATCAGCCTTAGTGACCTTGCCATCCTTGTTAAGGTCTGGAAACTTTTTAGCCACGTTTCTTTCTCCTTACTGCTTTTACACGCCGGGGCTTGCCGGCTGGTTGACCTAAACGCTTCTTCTGACTAATCCTACTACGCTTTTCAGCCGCCGTCATTTCGGAGGCTGTTTTAGGAGTTTTCGAGGAAACCCTCTTAGTGGGGCGGCAATATGGAGTACCCCGTTTTTCACCTTTGCGACGCCCACATGCCTTACCAGTCCTCTGGTCCTTCCAGTCTTCCTTGAACCACCTTTTAAGCGCGAGGCCACTTTTCGTTTTCCTTACTGCCATTAGAGCCTACCTTGAGTATGTAACACCAACAGGACAACAGAAGCTAAAATACCAGCAAACACAATGAAAAGAAACGTAATGACCGCTACTTCAAAGTGATGTTTACGTTTTTTGATGCGTTCTTCTTCTGCCTCTCGCCTTGCTACTCTAGCCTTTGCTTGGAAACGCTGCCAATCATGCCACAGTCCCGGTCTGCCAAGTATAATCATCATTTGCTTTAGCTCTTCTTCACGCGCTCGTATTTGTTCGAGAGCCATAAATTCTTCAAGATCTGACCCGCCGCCCTTTCTAGCAGCCTTAGCCTGTAGCTTTTCTTTGGCCCCTACAAACTCGGCGATGGCGCTACCCGCAGCAGCTATCTCCTTACCATTCGACACCGCCTGCTTGATCACCGCGAAGGCTGCGTTTGCTGCTGCCAATTCTGCTAACATCAGTACACCTTCGTGCTTTCATTAATCAACTTGGGCACACAATACGCGGTTATCTTTTGGCCCTGCCTGTGAAGCTGCTGTGCAAAATATGTACATTCGTTCAAATCTCGAAAGTACATGTCATTGCTTACTAGCCGCCTGTCTTCTCCTATCCCAACATACACAAACAACAAAAACGCATGTATCATCTCTAGCTCATGCGAGTTTTCTTTCGTCGCCCGTTCATTACGCCGCCACAGCCGCGCGCGACTACTTGATTCGATTCGAGCTTCCCTCGGAAGGGCCGCTTGGCTCGTTGCTCACTGATGCCCCCGGCGGCTTTCTTCTGGCTTTTGTTGCCCCAGTTTGCGGCTCCGACCTTACGGCACTTGGCGATGGCCCCGCTTGCATACGCCGACGGGAAGACCTTATATCTTGCCTTAACTTTTCGATAGCAGGCGTCCTTCGAGCCACCTTTACTGACTTGCTTCGACATGGAACCTCGCGAGATCGGCATTCTGGTTTCTCCTAATAAAGTCTTCCCACAGCGGAGTTAACATTTGATGATTTGACTCCACCTTCGTGGCAATCACAGCCGTGCGCTTATCCACCTCGATCAACGTCGTGAGAATCCAAACCACAAGAGAAAGAGCCACCCCGCTAAGACCAACAAACATGGTTTTAACCAACGTCTTTTCATCTAACATTTCCATCTCCGCCGTGCCTGACGCAGTCGGCTGTTCGGGTTCTTCGCAGCCTTGGGGAACTTTTTCATCTGACCAGCAGATCTGGCGCAGAACGACTTGCGCCGCTTTGCATCCTTGCTGCCCTTTTTAACCTTGCCCGTAACTGCCGTTTTTAACTTGCTGCCAGGGTTAGCACGTCGATATGCCTTAACCCCAGTTTCGGTCATTCCCGCCCCAGACTTTGTGGGGCGGAAATTTTTTTTGTTTCTTGGCGGCATCTTTGACTTTTTGCGCGCCATAACGACTACCCAAAGAACGCAGTGATTGCGTCTACGTTTGTAAGCGTGACGTGACAGCCGTCTTCAAAAATAATTCCATGATCCGGAATTGTAATCTGCGTGTCATCACTCGCCACAAACGTCATGGTCAACAAAGTCGTGCCGGATCCACCGCCACTTCTGAAGACAGCGGCAGGACTACCACTGCCGGCACTCCGAACAACAAACGACTTGAGACGAGTTCTACCGCCAATCAAGCTGCCTGTAGATGTCGCTGTCTTGGCAATAATCGAACTAGCCATTCAACCCTCCTTTAGAATACGGAGTATTCTAGCTCAACGGTAAACCTACCAGCGGTCACGTCAGCGTTAACAGTGGTGGTCGCAGCAGCGTATAGATGGGTGCTTGCGATAGCCGCTGTCACGTTAGGAACAAAGATATGATAGTTCCCGGCTGTGTCGTTGAAGTTGATGTCAATTTCAGTGATCGACTGGGTTGCGCTCAACTGCTCGTTGAAGGACGTGACGCCAGCACCTACGATCTCTGTGCCTGAAGACACTGCTGCGTTTGTCGCAGTTCCGCTGGTGGCACTAAGTTGCAGGTTTCCAACCAGAGTTTGACCTGCTGCCGTTGTGATTCCAATCAAGGCTCTGTGGATAAAGAACTTTGTCGGAGTCACGAGACCATCTGGTGCGTCTGTGTTGAGCGTTCCAAGTTCTACAAGCACATCGCCATCTGCGTACGCTGTGCTGGCGGCATCAGTGGCAGCAAGGGAACCAGCGAAAGACTGAATCTTCCTTGTACCCATAGAAACGAGTTGGCCGGTAGAGTTAACAGAAAATCCAGTTTCTGTAATAGCACCAGTGGTGCTGCTTTCATTGATCACATTAAATCCGCCCTTGGAGCGGATCGGACCCGAAAAGGTTGTGTTTGCCATTTTGTACTCCTGTCGTGGCAAGTGTCAGACCTCCAATAGGTCTGTCAGGGACTAGGTCATAGTACCCGAAAAAAAAGGGGGCCGCAATCGCGGCCCCCAGTCGGGGAGGAATTTTCCCCTTCGTTACGCTCCGGGCGAACCGAATACGCAACGCGGGTCTGAAAAGCCGAACGAGTAACGCTCACGAGCCTTGAACCGCATGTTACCGGTGTCGAAATCCGGATCCATGTTGGTTGCCAGAGGCATACGCTCGAAGTGCTTGAGGCCGTTCGGGGCGTCCGTCTTGATGAAGAACGCATCAGTGTCGGTCAGGTAGTCGTTGACTACGTAGCCCTCCGGCAGCATGCCCATGCTCTTGATAGCATTGACATCGTTGTCGGCGGTTCCAACACGAAGGTTAGACACCAGCAGGCGTTCAGCAATGAACTGTAGCTGACGCGGAATGATCAGCTTCATGCCACGCAGTGCGATAACCAAACCACGCTCATCGACAAAACCAGCGATGCTGATCAGTGCGTCTTCGAGAGAAGTCTCGTTAAGGTCAGCCGCAGTGGACGGCTCATTGTTGAAAGTACCACCACTGGTGAGTGGGTGTGAAGCATCACAGAGTGCTACACCGTCGCCGCCGGCAGTTGCGCCTGCGGTGAAAGCGTTGTTAAGGACGGATGCGGCCTTAACCTGCTTGGTGTGTGCCATCGAACGGGCGAGGGCACGGGTGTAGCGGGATGCCAGACGGTCGTAAAGGTTGTCCTCAACAGCTTCCTCGGTGATCGAGAAACCCATTGCGACGGTCTCGTGGGTATACCGTGCGGTATACGCCTCGTTTGCGTCATCGAACGAGATTCCAGCGCCTTCGTTTTTAACGGGTGCAGCACCGAAACCTGACAGCATGACCTCTTCTTCGAATGCTCGGTCGGAGCCTTCGGTATCGAAGATTTCAGCATGCTGACCCTCGTAGCGACCATATTCCATGCCAAAGAGGGCGTTGAGGCCAGGCTCAAGCTCTTTGGCGAGTTGTGCGCGAGAAATAGCCATAACTCACTACCCTCCTTACGAGATGCCAGCTTCAGCAGATCCGCCAGTGGCAGTTGCTGTAAGGGCATGGTTGTTGATCATCACAATCAGTGGAATACCGGCAGCAGTAAAGTCAGCGTTTTCCGGATCGTCGAGGATGCCTACGATCTTCAGCGGGTGCGAAAGATCAGCAGCATCTACTTCCGATACATCAAGCTGTGCAGCCGAAATACCAGTGGTCGTACTACCATCTGCTGCGCCTTTGTTAGACTCAGCCGAGAACTCTGCGCTCTCAAAGATGGTGGCGATTGCGGTCGCCTTGTCGGTAAGACTAGCGTCCGAACAAACGATGAACCGCTGCATCGGGTTGTCGTACACATTCGCAATGATGTCGAAATTTGTGTTCGCGCTTCCCGATCCGGGCCAAGTGTTCGAAAACTTCTTCTTACCAGTGGTTGCGTCTACGTATTCACAGCCAGCGAAAACGCCAAGGAATTTCAAAGTGTCACCGGAAGCAGAACTGGAGACAGCAACAGTGCCGTCGTTAGTTGCGATAACCGGAGAACCTTGAAAAATCGCGCTTGCATCTGACTTAATGTGATACGCATTAGTACCGGAAGTAGCTGGTGTGCTACCTGCGGTATTTATGGGCTTCATACCGAAGCCAACATTGGCATTTGCCATTGCTCTACCTCATTAGGTTAGGAGGAATCTTTTCCTCCGAAGGTTACACGACTTTGCCTATCATTGTGGATAGGCATCGAGGGATGTTGTTCCCTCATAAGGTTTTCGTCAACGGAACGCA
>CENH01016459.1_pt1 | contig 17934 bp, 17 predicted proteins | sample 530171 | NCBI WGS metagenome assembly CENH01 (sample SAMEA2591132, study PRJEB7988) | marine metagenome | biome: marine biome (ENVO:00000447); feature: deep chlorophyll maximum layer (ENVO:xxxxxxxx); material: saline water (ENVO:00002010), including plankton (ENVO:xxxxxxxx) | depth 70 m | reverse complement strand
TATAGTTAGGTCAACAAAACCTAAATATGAATATGGTGGATACGGTTTATCATATCCAGATAAGATGCAAACAGTTCTTGCATTAGATGATAAATCTCAAGATACTGAGCTTGTTAACTTAGAAGCTAAACTAGATAATATATTATTAGATTATGTAGCTAGTAATGATGATTACAAAGAGTATAAATCAAAAGTTAAAAAGCTAAACAAAAGTCTAGAAAAAGATAATAGTCAACTAAGAGTTGGTATAATATCAAAAGATAATATTGACACAGTAATACATTTTGCAGAAGCAGAAAGTTATATACATCGTGTTGGTTTACCTTTTGATGAAGAAGCTATTCTAGAATTACATCAATATAATAAATCATGGGAGAAGTTCAAATGATAGGAACAAGATACAGTGCCATAGTAGATGGTCTGAATAATCATACTTATCATATACTTGGTTGCGGTGCTATTGGTAGTGCCGCAGCTACTCAGATAGTTAGAATGGGTGGTGATAATATCAAGTTATATGATTATGATGAAGTCAATACAGAAAATATTGGCGTATCAATGTATGGACATAAAGATCTAGGAAGATCTAAAGTTAGTGCGTTGAAAGATATGTTGGAGGATATTAATCCTGCAGCTAGTATTACTGCATACAATGAAGAGTTTCTAGAATATGATTGCACAGATAGTGATGTAATTGTTCTAGGTTTTGATTCTATGAATGCAAGAGAGTATGCTGTTAGAAGAGTTTTGCAAAAGAAGAGACCTTATCTATTGATAGATGGTCGTATGGGTGCAGAACATTATCAACAGTATACTTTTAAAAATCCTACTATCAAGCAGTATATGGCTACTTGGTATACAGATGACGAAGGAAGTGAAGCACCATGCAATGCAAAAGCTACAAGTTATTGTAGTAATATGTCTGGTAGTTTTATTTGTAATTCAATTAAAAAGGTAATTAATGGAGAACCATATCAATCAAAATTCTCTTTTAATTTTCCTAATATGTTATTAAATTCTGAAGGATTTAATACATAAAACTAATAGGGAGGGTCGCATAACTATACCTCTCTTCTCAATCCACTATAACACAGCGGCCCTCTTTATTGAAAGGTTAAATATGAAAGAAAAGAAAGACACAAAATGGTCAATAAAACATGAGGGTAAGTTGAATCCTAATAATATCATCTTCAATAATAAGTATAAAGAATTATACGAAAAGATGAAAAAAGTTGATAATAAAATAAAAGAAAATAAAGAAGCAATAGAAGCAGAAGAAGATCCAGGACTGTTAGTATGTACAGTATGTAACACAGGTTCAAATCCAGGAGGACATGCTGAAGAGTTTGGAGATATATGGGTTGCATATTGTCATGGTTGTGGTGATTATGGTGAGTTTGTTTACGAAAAAGATTTGTAATATTCAATATTTGTTTGTATATTACAAGGCTCAATAGAGCATAATATAAATAGAAAATGAAAGGAACCTAAATGAAGTTCAAAGGTAAGGAATATACAGAAGTAAAAGATCGTCTTGACGCATTCCTGTCAGAATATCCTGAAGCAACAATAGAACCTAGATTAGTATCTGTAAATAATGTTACAGACACACCATCAGGTGAAAGATGCAATGAGTATTTAGTACAGGCTACTGTGTATCCTATGAAAGAAGATAAACCTGACTGGTATTATGTTGGACACGCAGCTGAACGTGACAATACAGGGTTTGTTAATAAAACATCAGCATTAGAAAACTGTGAAACATCTGCAGTTGGTAGAGCTTTAGCATTTGCTGGATTCGGTGGAGGTTATTCAATAGCTTCTAAAGAAGAAGTAGAGAATGCAAAGACAGCTCAAAAGAAATCACACGTAACAATAAAACAACTTGAAGAGTTGGATAAATTAGCTCAAAAAGCATCTGAATTTATGGGTGATGGACAACATCTTAAATATAAAAAGCAAAGACAAGATGGATACTTTGATAGTAAAGTAAGATATGGTACTACAAAGTCCTACTTTGAATCTCTTATACAAGATGGAGGGTCCAATGACAAAAAAGAGGATGCCTAGTGAGCATAGAATAGCTGGTTTAGAACCAGGTGATATACAAAATATATCAAATGACTTTGGTGATTTTGTATTAATAAGAATACCATATATTGAAACAGAATATGGGTATGAACTTATAGATAATAAAAAAGTTATTGATGCATTAATGAATCATTGCGATACACACAACGATATGATAACTGATGCAGTCAATGAAAAGACAAATGAATACAAGGAGGATAGTAGATAATGGCTATTACAGGTACTAAATACAGTAACGCTAGCAAAACATTAAGAAATTATTTTGTTAACGATACTACAATAACAGATGTTGAAGTGATGGATTCACAATACGCAGACTTAAGTTTAAAATTATTATTAGAAGATGATAACAATGGATATACTTATACTTGTTTTGTAAATCAAAAGTTCGACAAAGATACTAACGGAGTTGTAACAGGTTTGACTTATCCAGATGACTTGAATACATTATTCGTTGCAGCTAAATGTGATCTAAATGTGAGTGATAATGGTGTTTTAGATACTAAATCATTAGAATCTTTAACAAATAAAAAAGTATCATGCATTACATATAAATCAACAGGTAAATATAAAAGACAAACTTGGGGTGTTGTATCTAGTCCAGATACTAAAGAACAACTTGAGTCACGTTTCAATGCACAGTTAAAAAAGGGCTATCCAAAAGACTATGATAACGGTTCATCCGAAGATACACCTGTAGTTCAACAAGCTAAAGAAACTTTTAGTGGTGAGGAAGTACCATTTTAATGACTGCCGAAGAAATAGTTATAGCATGGATTAAAAGCATTAAGAATAAAAATAATGTATTTTATAGCTATGATTTAGAAGGCAGTTTACCATTATATGGTAGGCTCACGCATCAAAAGATGCATACTGGAAGTACTTATGCTAGGGCATTTAGAAAGATACGTGAAAGTAATACTTTAAGAAAGCATGGCATAAAAATAGAAGAGGTTGAACATAACAGTGGGAAAGTAAAAGGATGGAAAATAATAGGATAGTAGAAGTAGTTACTGGTGGTATTCATAAAAGAAATACATTGATGCCATACAATAATTACTTAGAGTTAGAAAGTAAAAACGCTTTTAAAAAAGAAATGTATAGGTCATACTATATGTTTGATGATACATTTAGTCAACATGTGGCTACACATAAAAGCGTAAAAGGATACAATGGTTTAGTGTATCCAGATAGATTAATTATAGACTTGGATAAAGGTGATATAGATGGAGAAAATCTACAAAGTTATCTCAAACATGTTTGTAATGAGTTGTTTGATTTTGGTATTGACAGCAGTCATATTAATGTCTGGTTTAGTGGTAGTGGTTATCACATTGAGTTACTTAATGTATTTGGCTTTCAACCAAACAAAAACCTACATGTCAAAGTTAAATCTACTCTAACAGAACATTTTAGTTTTGGTGATAATATATATGATAAGACAAGAATCATAAGATCAAAATGGTCTTTGAATCTTAAAACTAATTTATATAAAGTGTGGATACCATTAGAAGATATATGGACAATATCTTATGACGATGTATGTAATCTTGCTAAGTCTAAAAAAACATATAATGAGTATGTAAAAACTAAACCTAATTTCTATGCAACACTTAACAGTGAAGACGTAATAATAGAACCTTACTTACAAACTTCTATTATAGCTAGTCCTAGCAATAGTGCTAGCCTTGCCCCTGTGCGTGCTGGAGATACTAATTCAGTAGTAACTTGTGTACAACATATATTTAATGAAGGACCTAGTCAAGGTTCACGCAATAAAAATATGATGCGTATGGTAAGTTCTTGGAAAAGAGCTGGAATACCATTTATTGTAACGTTAAACGGTATGATAAAGTGGTCACAAGGAGAACTAGATACTAATGAAATAGAACGTACTGTAATGAATGTGTACGACAATCAGTACATTTATGGATGTGATGATGCCATACTTATGGAGTATTGTGATCCTAAATGTATACACTTCAAACGTAAAGACTATGTATTAGACATAAGAGATGTTGATTCATTAGAAAATACATTTGTAGAATACATACAAAAAGACTTTACAAAACGCAGTATAAATATTGCTGATGTATTTCCAGGTGGACCAGATTATATCTTTAAACCTGGTGAATTAGTAGTCTTCAGTGGTGATACAGGTATGGGTAAGACAGCATTCGTACAGAACTTAGTAGCTAAATCTAAAAAAGATACATTGTTTCTATCTTTAGAAATGAATGAAATCTTAATATGGAGAAGATTTGCACAGATAATCAAGGAACAAAGTGCTGATTGGGTAATCAATCAATACAAAAGTAATCCAGATTTTACTGTTAAATCATTGTTAGACCATCTTAAAATTATGGTTATAGCACCAGAGATTGAAGCTGTAAAGAAAGTTGTAGCACAATATGAACCAAATATATTAGTAATAGATACTACTGATGAGATGCAAGTAGATAGATATGATGGTGAAATACAAAAACAAAATGTAATTATAGATGCATTGAAACAAATAGCACAACGTAATAACACTTTGATATTTGCTATACATCACTTGAATAAAGCTAGTGCTTCTCAAGGTACAGTAGGATTACACTCTTTAAAAGGTTCATCTAATGTTGTACAAAAAGCAGATAAAGTTATTGTTTTAAAAGGTAATCGTAACGAAATTTACAGGACTATTATGTCAGAGAAATCTAGAGATGATGGTAAATTAGAATTTGTTACAGAGTTTCACCCTGAAACAATGACATTTAAACGAATAGAAGTTTGAAAGGAAACAAAATGATAAAATATATCAAACAAAATAACGGTAATATTGATATGAAAAGAATAAGAATCTTTGGATTTTTAGACTTTACATATTATATCGATAATAATATTGGAAAACATTATGGAATATCGATAGGTGTTGGTAACAAACAATTACATTTGTTATTAAGACAGTGGAACACTGGACTTACTTCAGGTGATTTATATGACGCATAGAAATAAAGTTCGTGGTAACAACCTTGAAAGAGAAGTTGTTAATGCAGCTAAAGAAGTAGGGCTCTCTGCAAAGAGGGCCTATGCTTCCGATGGTAGATCATTAGGAAAGTCTGAGGTTGTTGATGTAATGGTAGAAGATTACTGCGTTCAAGCTAAACGTAGAAAAAAAGTAGCTGAATGGTTATATCCAGAAAACCATGGTGATGATGTAGATGTAGTTGTTACTAGAATGGATAGAAAGCAAGCGTTGGTAGTAATGCCACTAAATGAATGGTTAAGATTAATTAAAATAGAAAGGGATAATAATGATGATCGAAATGAATAAAGATGAAGCAACCATAATAATTAAATTAGCACAAAAAATTATCACAGCTCTTGAAGATGAACTAAAAGAAAAACAAGATAAACAAATTAGAGAGAGTGAAGATAAAGAAGATAACACTGATCAGTATAAAGGTTATGTAAATAAGAGTGGAGGTTTTGAATGAGCAGTACAGAACTAACATTAGTATTTTATAATCCAGCAGAAGTGTTACTTGTTAAAGCAGCTTTAGTTAATTATAAGAAAGCACCATTTGTATCTAAACAAGAGATGATTATTCTTGAAGAATTACTTGATAGAGTAAACGAATTATAATATCATATACTCCTATATGAAGGGTAGAAGTTTGTTAACGTTCTTCTACCCAATCTTTTGGCCTGTAAACATGGCTTAAAAGGAGTCAGGCAGGTATCCAATCCTGCACCTTAATTATTGTTATATTTATTATCCTTTAAAGGCAGACTATTTTTAAGCAAATACAAATTGGTTGGCAAACTATATTAGTATATTAACGACAGGCCAAAAAATTATAAAAGAAAAAGGGGAAAAGAAAAAGGGGAAAGAATATCAGCCACCGAAAAAAAAAGAACTAATCCTCATCCAAGTCAAGTATATCATCTTCTGTTTCAAGTAACTTTTGTTCGTTTATTTGATCACGTCTTAGTTGATGTATTCTATGTAATGGTAGTCCAGTCATAAAATCTACTGCCATAGCTGGTGATTCATATGTACGTTTAGCATCACGATATAATCTACCAAAAGGAAAGTATGTTGCTAATTGATATTTAGTAAAGTTTTCCCAATCACCATTAAGAATAGAAGTCATAGGAGATAATACAAACCTACCAATAGGAGGAGTTACCACCTGTAAAGGAGCAAGGACAGGATGAGGGTAAGAACTAAAGAATGCACGTTCTCTATCTTTAGCATCACCAAATAGTAATGCAGATGTATCTTGTAACCAATTCATAGGTGGAGATAATGCATACTCAAAGATACTTGCAACAAATATATTAGCTAAACCTAATGCAAACAGATCAAAAGTAAATTGTCTTTGAAACTTTTTACTAGCTAATACTTCTCTATTCCAACCTGTTTGTCTAGCATCTTTAAATAAATTCATACGTCTACCAATACTATTCCATGCATAAGGCTGGAATCTAGTCAATACACGACCTAAAGATGTGTTAGCAAAGTTAGGTCTAAATGTAGCTTGATACATAAATTGAGATGCAGTAACACCCTTCATTGCAAAGTCTACCAATACATTACTATTAAATGGTATTCCTTCAGCAATCTTAGGGCCCAATACATTTTGATGCATGTTAATATAGTTAGCTAAGAAAGCAGTACCACGTAGTTTACGTTCAGACCACTTCATAGGCAATGCACCGAAATCTGTTATAGGTATATCTATCTTAGAATCTCTTACTACCTCTCTTAATGTTCTTTTAGCTTCTCTATTTGCTATAGTTTCTGTAGTTATTTTACCTTTAGCATAAGATTTATTCATTCTCATGGTAAATTCTTCAAACACTTTTCTTACATTGTCTTTACCATATTGTTTATCTAAAGATATCAAGTCAAGAAACATCTGGTCATATACACCTAATGATTCTAACCACTCATAAATTCTTTTCTCACTATTAATTTTTTTCTTAACAACCTTACCACCAGTACCAATAAAACTAAACTCTGCTCTACCATTATCAAATATATTTTTAATCATCCAAGCTGAATCATTAGCTCGTCTAAAAGATTGCCAACCTGTATCAGATATGGTATTAATAGTACCACCATATAAATTTGTTATAGCTGTTTTAGGGTGAGACAATAAAGATAATAGCTCAAACTTACCTTCTAGATCACTTAAGTTTCTAATACGTGACATGATAGCAAACTGTCTATCTCTAGGATTGGTAGGTAACTCACCAAAAACTTTACCACCAAACAATTTATTTATTCTTGTAAACGCAGCCACTGCAACTTCATCACTAGTATAATGATATAAAGAACCATACTTACCTGTAGTATTAACTTGTTTAACTAAATCTTTAGCACGTTTCATCTTCAATGCATTAACTTCTTTTTGTGCAGCACTAACTTTATCTCTATTACGTCTCAATATAAGTAATTGTTCTTGTGGTCTAACCTCAATAGCATGATTAAAGTCTCTTAACAGTTCTAATTCATAGTTCTTTTTAGGTCCCATCTTATCTATATCTAAACGATTCTTGATAAACTCTTCAAACAATGGTTGGTCTTGTTTCCTAATACCATGTATATTGTATGCTCTATAAGTACTTAAACCCATCATATTAGTTGCAGCATTACGTATATAATTAGACCATTCTCTTGCATATTCTTTACCTTGATTTTTATAATCAAAGTTTTTTAATAATATTTCAGTACGTAATCCAGCTAAATTAGTAAAGTACATTTTAAATAATCCACCAGTGTAATATCTTAATGCATCTAAATCTTTTTTATAGTATGGCATAAACTGTTCACCCCTACTTCTAGTAGAACCTGCAGCATAATCTCCAATAAAACCATCTACATTAGGTCTAGACATTAAATCTATAATCTGTCTTTCTGCTTTAGCTTGACCAGCAGTTAATGAACTACCCATTTGTCTTTCAAAGTTAGACATTAATTGTGATTCATATATCTTCAATGCAGTATCAACATCTAATCTTTTATATGCAATCTCCACTCTTAAATCTACAGGTATTTTAGTATTGTCTTCTCTAGCAGCTTTTATATCATCTTCTATTTTATTTTTTTGCCAGTCTTCTAGTAAAGATTTTTCAGCTTTTATAGAACCATGAGAGTTTCTAGGAAAATATCCTTGTACAACATCTCCAACTTGGAATCTTGCAAAGTAATCTGTGTTCTTACCTTGCTTACCATACAATTCTCTTACTACTTGTCTTTGTATAGTTTTTAAATCTTTGCTATTCAATGGTTTATTTAAATCTATTTTAGGATATAAAAACTGAACTCTGTCTTTTATTTCTAAATGAAACTTAAAAAACCTATAGTCATTAATACTAGGTAAATACTTAGATATGTATTCACGCTTAGATATACTTGCACGATCAATATCTTTATATAATATAGATATTTTTTTAGTATCTATAATTCCTGACTCTTGTAAAAAAAGTTGTTCCATGTTTACTACACTTGTATTATCAGGGTTGGTTCTAGAAAGCTTCCATTTACCTACAACAGTACCATCTTTTTTCATTCTTAATCCAGATACTTTATAATTATTTATAAGAGTTCTTGCTAACTGCTTATCTCTAGACTTAATAAATACTTTATCTATATCTTTTACTAGGGTATCTATATCACTTCTAATTTTTTCTACAAAAGAATCAGCTGTTACTCTTTCTTTTACAGCATCTTTAGTTCCAGTAGTTATAGGAAACTTAAATCCTTCTGCATCTAATTCTTTTATAGCTTTCTCAGATTCTTTCCATGCTTTTGTTATTGCTGCTCTTTCAGCTTTATCAAATGAACCAGTAGGAAACTTACCATCATTCCATTCTTGTTTATTTACAGCAGCTTCAAACAATAAATCTCTATACTCTTTTAATGTATTACTACCATAATCTAAATATTCAAACGTTTCATTTATTTTATCTTGCATTAATGGATTCATAACCTTTTGAAATGTATCAAAAGAATCTATTGTTTGTCTAGCAAGCTCTAATGTAGATGTTGGTATTTCAATTCTTACAACTTTCATTTCTCCATTTTTATCTAATACTGGTCTACTAAACTCATCTGTTAACTGCTCTGTTTTAGCTAGTTCTTTATTAACTACAGTATAATTTAAAGTATTATCTAATGCATTTGGTCCTCTAGCAAACTCTCCTAATTTTTGTGAAGGTTTTTTAGGTGAGTATAATACTTCTAAAGCATCATTAAATAATTTTAAATCTTTTGTTGTCAGAGTATCTAATCTTCTTCCCATACCTTCTAATCTATAAGTCATATCAATAAACAATTCTTCAAATCTATTTATAGCATCAGGTGATTTAGTTATTATTTGTCTCAATCTTTTTAACTGAGTCTGTGCTTCTGTAGTAATAACTTGGTTTCTTGCATTCTGTTGATTAGTAATATAATCAAACTGTGGTAATAGTTTACCTATCAATTCTTCAGAGTTAAATAATTTATCTGCTAATTTTTCAGTATCTTTAGCTGGTTTTTTACCAGACTCTTGTGCTTTATTAAAACCTTGCCAATCATATACAACAGTTCTATCATCTCCAGTGCCTTCTATTTTTATAAACTCAGACATCTTAGAATTATTTTCTATAGCTTTTTCTATGGTATTAATATCAAAAGTTCTATCACCACCAATAATATAATCATTAATAAACTTCTCTACGTTAGGGTCTTTACCAGCATTTATTCTATTAGCAATAGTCATTGCATTTTTATTTAATAATATACCAGATCTTTCAAAAAACTTTTGTTTGTTTTCTGGTTTAATAGCTATAGACTTTACTACAAATGGTGCTTGTGCTTGTATACTATTAATAGCTTTTCTTTTTTTATCTAATGCTACTTGATATCTACCGTCTTCTACTGTAAATTTTTTATCTTGTTCTCTTAATATCATGTCTGCATTTTGTGATTCGATATCTGCTATTATTTTTTCTTGTAACTTAGTAGGGTCTTTACCTACGATAGGAGTTGACAATAACCAGTTATCTATTATTTCTTCTAATCTATCTGCTACTACAGGTTCATCTTTAAATTTATTTTTAACTTTAAATTTTAATGTAGCAATCATATTATTTATATCTGCTATTTCTAATTCAAACTTTTCTTTACCTGTTATAGATTGTAATTGGTCTCTATCATACAATCTTTTAATTTTGTATGTTTGGTCAATAATATCTCTAGCAACTATCTCTATGGATTCTCCAGTGTATTTACTTTGTAAAGCACCATCAACATCTTTTATAAGAGTATCTGTCATTCTTGATGCTATGTACACACCTTGGTATTCAATCATTTTTTGATGTAATGCATCATAATTTTCATTCTTAATCAACATATCTAATGTAGCTCTTGCTTCTAAATCATTACGATAATTATCAGAAAGATCAAATCGTTGTAGTTTTTTATCTTTTAAAAGTTTCTCTCTTAATAACAATGTATATTGTCTTGCAACTTCTACATTATTAAACCCTTGAAAACTATCTGAAAATAAATATTTAAAAGGATTAATAGTAAAATTATTATATGCTTTCATACCATTTGCAAGTTCATAGTAGTAATGATTCTGTGCACCAAACTTATCAATATAACTGTCAGCCACCTTTTGTGCTATATCAAATTTCATTTGTCCTTTACCAAGATAAACTATATTATGTAGCTCTCTTATATGATTTAAAGCATCAATGTTTTTAAATGCTGTAGTAAAATTATCTACCTTTGCACCTGTAACTTGAAAGTATTTTTTAAAGAATGTGTCTTGTATTTTATTAAACTTTTCTATCTTCACAAAGTTAGCAGAGTCTGCCATCAAATTTACACCAATATAATTATCTAATTGTAAATCTTTTATATTACCTTTAAACTTTATAGTAACTGGAGATTCAACTACCTTCTTTAGTTTTTTACTATAAGCAGTATGAGTAGCATTTAATACACCACCATTTTGTTGTATTAAGTCTGCGACAACTTGCATCTTGTTAAAACTTGAAACAACATAATCAATATTAACTTTACCTACCTTAGCATTACGTGCTACGTTTATACGTGTATCGGTATTCAAAAGATCTTCTAATGCTTTTTTACTACCTTTAGATACTTTTACTTTACCAGTGGTATCATAAGGCTCAACTAGTTTTGTGTCCTTCCAGGTACCTTCTGGTTGCTCAAATGACCTAGTCTGACCATCAACAAACAATTCACTTTCATATTTATTAAATACTTTTTTAAATATACTAGGCATATTTTGATACACCATAATACCATCAGCATCTTTATCTGCACCACCTAAATAATAGTCTGTCTTAGATGTAGTTACAGCATGTATACCTTCACGTTTACTAAATCCAGAAAACTCCACAACACGTACACCACCATTACCACTGTTAGGGTTTCTCATAATTAAAAATGTTAATGCTTCTTTATAATTATTATATAGTTTATGTTGAGTAGGATTACTTCTCATTGGTTTAAATGTATTCCATGCTTGTTCTAATGTAACCTCACCAACATCTTTTACATTTATTTTTTTATCTCTTACAGCTTCACCAAATTTTATTTGATTATCTTTTAATCCAGAAGCTACTTCCAAATCTGCTGGACCTAATTTAGCTTCAAATCCATATTGTGTAGTAGGTTTTACAAGTCTTGTTTGTCTATAATTAGATAAACTTTTATTTACCCAAGACAATATAGGTGGATAAGTTATTGCTCCTATATCATAATTTACTTTAGCTAATATATCTGGTACATCCATAGTCTCTATACCAAAAACTTCTGGATCTAACCTATCGCCTTGTTCTTGTATTTGATTATGATAATCCTCTTGACCTCTCTCTATTATTTTCTTTAATACTTTTCTACCAAACTCAGTACGTACACCAGTTTCAGATATAGCTTCATTAATTAAATCTAGACTAACACTATTTAAATCTTTTATTTCAAATGTCCCATCATTCTTTTTCATAGCAGTTTCAAAAGCTGTGTTATCTGCTTCTTTACCACCTAAAGATTCTTGTACTAATTTTCTATAAGCATTTCTGAAGTCTGCACTATCAGTACCTAACTGTTCGTAATTTATCTTATCAAACATTTGTTTAGATATAAGTACAGGTTTATTTAATTTACCATAGTTCTCATAAACACCATAATTCAGGTATAGTTCTTCTGGTTTCATCTTAAACATTTGCAATGGTTCTTTAACACTCCACTCATTTTTAGTAGCATTATAATCTAGAGTATGTTTTTTTAATCCTACTTGAGTTTTTGTAGCAGATTCTGATGCTATAAAATGTATATTATTATCTAACATAAATTTATTCATAGCGTCTGTAGCCTTAAATGTTCCTGTCTTTAATAATATATTACCTACCCCATCAGCTGGTGCTTTAAATCCTACAAGTTTTAAAAATCCATTACGTGCTGGTCTATAATTTTTTGTTTGAAATACATCAAATGTATCTTGTCTAGTGTATACTACAGCATCTGTAGCAGACACAGAAGGTTCTCCTTTAACTGTAAAGCTAGATGGCAAGTCTTTAAATTGTATAAAGTTAAATGTACCATCAGTTCTTAAGTTAGAATTTTTATTGTTTTGTAAATGTTGTTCAAAGTCTACTGCTTCTTGTTTAATATCAGCACCTTGTGCTAAGTTTTGATACTTGTTAAATGATTGCACTGTTTCATACAAAGGTTGACTAATATAATCTTTCATACCTTTTGTTAGACTAACAACAGTAGGAGGAATATCAGTTCTAATATAGCCTGACTCTGCTAATAAAAAATATACATTAGATACATATTCTTTTGCTTGTTCATTAGTAACTTTTTTACCAGTGAATAAACCTAAGTTTTTTAAAATTTGTTTTTGTTGTGTAGTATTTAATTCTGAATTAGTAAATGGAAACTTATGTATAAGCAACATTCCACTATCTTTTGCACCACTATATATATATGCATTTTTTTTAGCAAGTTCTTTTTTAATAGTTTGTAATGCTTCTTTAGTTAGATAATCTCTAAACTGTTTTGCTTTTAAGGTTTGTAACTCTCTATAGTTTAAAGGCTTTGATTCAAACCCTAGTGGAGATTCAACTCTAAACTGTGCTTCTTCATTTAATCTTTGCTTTATACCGTAGGTATTATAACTATCTAATACATAAGATTTTCTTAAAATTAATCGTACTCTTCTACCATCTAATCTTTTAAATGCTTGATTGTATTTATTCTCTGCTCTACTAGCATTAATAGGTAATCCTTCTATACTTACCTTAGGTGCTTTTATAATTTGCAAACCATCGCTAGATAAATCTATTAATAACTCTGGTCTATCTACAATGTTCTTTCTTACTTTTAAATATGAACCTAATCTATTAACACCTATTTCTTTCAATGCTTGAACAGTATCTCCTTTACCTTTATATTTTTTAGTAAATGCTTTTTGAAATGCAGGTAAATCATAATTACTATCTACTGCAATCTTAGATATTTCTGTCATTAATGCGTCTGTATTTCTACCAATTTTAAAACCACGCATTACATCTGCCATTGCACGTAAATCATTATTCATTACCAGTGGTTCATTAATATCTTTATTGTCTACAGTTTTTAAAAATCCTTCATAGTCTAACCCTATGTCATTAATAATATCTTTTTTTATCTTATCAAATTGTTTTTGTTTTTCTGGTTTATTAGATAGGTCATCTTTAAATTCTATAATAGGGTCTTCTAAAACTTCTGCTATTTTCTGTTCTTGTGCTTTTTTCTTTATAAATTCAAATTGTTCTTTACTTGCTTTAGGTAAGTCAATATTATTTTCTTTAGCTATTTGTTTTATAAGAGCTATAGCTTCACCCTCTAATGTATTTCTTCTGTTAAAAATTTGTTGTTGTACTACATTAATATGATTCTTAACATAGTTTTGATCATACGAAGTTAGTTTTGCAAAGTCTTTATCCTTACCTAAGTCTTTTAATACTTGATCAACAGGTTTTGTAGGGTCTCCAAACTTAGAAAAATTTTTATTTATGTATCTAGTTCTATCTATAAATCCTCTATCTCTAGCAGTAGCACCAAAGAAAGCACCTAATAAATATTCATACACTTGTTCTGGTACTGGTAGTCCCTGTGCTGTAGCCATACCACCTTGAAATCCTGCACCCATTGCACCTTTAATAGCCATATTAATACCACGAAATTGTGTTTCTGTATCATAAGCTTTCTGTGCTACACCTCTTACTATTTGTTGTCCTACCTTTTCCGTCTTAGGATTAGCTAGTAATCGTGATACATTTACATAATTACCTATAGTACCAAACAATGCACCAGCAGCAGCACCATGTATAGCAGTATCAGCCATAGCTTTAGGTCCATCTTTCCAGCTAGATACACCCATAGCAACACCTAGATGTAGTGATTGCTCACCAATATCTCTTACTCTAGCATTAGCAAATATACCTTTAGATAAGAAACCCATAGTATCTACATTTGCTCTACCTAAACTAGATTTAATATTTTCTGTAGCAATATCTGCTATCTTCATTGGTATTGATTGTAATACAAATGTATCAGTACCTATTTCTTTTCTTAAAAACGATGGAGCTTTTTGACCAGCTTTTTGTAATCCTTTAGATACAGCACCAGCACTACCACGGCTGATAGCTTTAGCAGTAGCAATAGGTACGTATTGTCCCATAGATAATACACTTGCAACAACATCAGGTGCAAATCCAATCAAGTGTCCTACCTTATTAGCAATAGATTCTGCTGTAGTATCAGGGTCTTCTGCCCAACCAAGTGTAGTAAAACCCTCTACCATACCTGATACAAATTGATTTACTGTAGACATAAGATTAGCATCAGCTGCTTCTAAATCTCTATTAAAAGGCAACTCTACTTTCTTAAATTCTTTTGCCATAAAGTCTACTTCTTCTTCAGTAAATGAAGTAGGGTTAGCTCTATATATAAGATCTAATTGATTGTAGTATTGTTCAGGATTTAGTACACCCTTACTATAAGCATCAAGTGCTTGAATTAAATACGGATTCTTATATTCCATTAATCCTCTATTTGTGTAATAATATTATCTATTAATCCTACTTGTGCATCTAGTCTAGCTAATGTATTTTGTGAACGACCTTTTGAAGTAAACACTCCACCTTCACCTCTTGACTCAAACACAGTTGATTCATATAAATCTCTAGCATCTAATAAATTATTTTTTTGTTGTTTCAAAGCAGAAACAGATTCTGCAATAATTGGATTACTTATACCACCAGTTAATTTAGACGATGTAACTAGTTTACTATAGTATCCTTTCTGTTGTTCATAATTTTTTTCAAATGTATCTAAAAAAGATTCTACATCATTATTAATTTTTCTTCTACCAAACCTATATCCGAAACCTGGTAATCCATCTTCTTGAAATTCTTGTAATTTAGCTGAACTTAACTTAGAAGTAGGTATAGAAGTTGTAGCAGCTTCATATCCTGCAAATCCTTGTTCAACTAATCTACCTGCTATACCAAGCTTAATATTAGCAATAGCAGCATCTTGTTGTATTTTTGCTCCTTGTATATTTAACACCATATTACTTACTAAACTATCTACAGAATCATCTTTCAATCCTTGTGCTGCTTCTGTTACAGCTTTTAATCCTTCTAATACATCTTTACTATAACTCATTTTATCTCCTAACTAATATCGTACATTTCTAATACGTTAATATTTCTACCACTATAAGCAGACAACTCTAACAAATTACTTTGTATATCTCTAAGTCTAGATTCTTTTTGTTGCTCTAACTGGTATTGTTCTGAACGCATACCTAGACTAGCTTGTTGTTGTCCTAATTGAAATTGATCTTGTAGATAAGTAGCAGATTGAGATATTGCTCCTGAACCTGCTAAACCTGTTCTAGCTGCAGTATCTGTAATATTTTGCATACCTTCTCTATACCCTGTAGCTGCTTGCTGTTGACCAATATTAAATCCTTCTTGTAAGAACTCTCCTTGTTGTTGATTATCTTGTACTACATTGCCTGCTGCACCTAATAATAAACCCTCTGATTTTCTAGCACGTTTTTTACGTCTTCTCATCTCTCTTCTTCTTCTACGCCTAGCACCAATGCTTGTAAAAAAACCACCTATTACACTAGCAGCTCCTAATCCAGGACTTGCTGCCTCGGCTGCACTATTAATTGCTTTTAATAAACCACTCATTGTTTGTCCTCTTTCTTAAATGGATTAAACTCCAAACCTAAATCTGTAGCTATATCCCATATACTAAAATTTTTACCTACCTCAACTTCTGCAGCTCGTTTTATTAAACTATCTACTTGAGCTTGTTGTCCTTGCATGTCTTTTACAAAATCAGGATTTGGTTCTGTTGGTGTTCCATACAATTCACCAGGTTGTCCTGTTCCTAACAATGAAGGGTCTTGCACATCGCTTGGTACTGTAGGAGTATCTGTTAATTCTCCAGGTTGACCTGTGCCTTCTAACATAGGGTCAGTCATAGTTCGTTTTGTTTTATCTTGTGCCATTATGCACTCTCCTTAATATTCTCTATCGCTTCCACAAAGTCCTTTACTCTCACTGGTGTTTGTTTATACCAACGAGAGTACCTCTCTTCTTCCTTATTTGCATACATGATTTCATCTATAGCTTTGTCATACTCTCCGTGACATAACGCTTTCCATGCTGCAGGAAATTTTCTAAACCATTTAGTACCTAACTGAAAGTTTACAGATGTTAATGCAATCTTAAAATCTGTATCAAATACATTTAGTATTTTACATTGTTCGTTACAGGCGTCTAATGATTTTTGTATATCATTATCATACCATTCTTTAATTAAAGATTCTTTTAATGGTGAATCTACAGGATATAATTTTTTTTCTTCTTTTGATAATAGATGACCTATACCACCAGTAGGCTTACCTAATGTGTCTAAATAAACTACATTTTTATATCCTTCACGTAACTTAATATGGTCGTATAATTTTTGTCTAAAACTAATTTCTTTTGGTATTATCATTTTCCAAACCTCTTTAACATTCCTTGACCTGGTTCAAATTTACCAACTGTATAATTTACAACACTACCATCTGGTGTAACATTTGTTAATTTTACTCCTTGAGTAATGTCATTAACTTGAGTTGTTAAATTTAATCCTGGTATAAGAGTATTTAAATCATCACTAAATAAAGTAGCTATTGTCCCAAGAGGCATTTGTGATAAATCATTATTAATATATTTATTGTAAGCTGGTCCATATTTTTCTGGATTATCTATTGCTAATTGTTTAAAATTTGCTTTTAATTTTTTTTCAGTGTCTTCTTGTTCTACTAATTCATCTATTATTTTTTGTTCTTTTGATCTAGTGTCTGTCATATCTGCAACACCTTCGGTCAATGCTTGTGATGTTTTGTATGCTTCCATACCTGCAGCAATATCAAATAGAGCACCTGGTACTCCACCCATATAACCTAAAGCACCTTTTTTAAATTCTCTTTCTTCTTCTTTTACTTCTTCTCTTTTGTTTGCAGAATAAAAAGCCTGCATAATATTTTGTGCTTCTGTAGCCATTATATTTCTACCTCCTGTAACTGAGTTTTTTTCCATCTGTCATTTACTTTTACATATAAAAATTCTTCATTACCTTCTACTATAACTTTCTTATCACCATTTTCACCATCAGTATTAGATGGTCTTACATTATCTTGTTGTGTTGGTGTAGCAAATTGTTGTTTTACTTCTTCTATTTCTAGCTGAACATTACTTTGCGTAGCTATATTA
>CENH01001609.1_pt1 | contig 18255 bp, 26 predicted proteins | sample 530171 | NCBI WGS metagenome assembly CENH01 (sample SAMEA2591132, study PRJEB7988) | marine metagenome | biome: marine biome (ENVO:00000447); feature: deep chlorophyll maximum layer (ENVO:xxxxxxxx); material: saline water (ENVO:00002010), including plankton (ENVO:xxxxxxxx) | depth 70 m | reverse complement strand
TTACAATTTGCTCAAACGTCTGCGTTGCTGCTGGCCCACGACCAAACGTCGCGTCTAACCCAGTGTTAAAGTTTACGCTTATGGCTTCAGCTTGTTGTACCCCCGATGTTGCTAATGGGTTAGCTGTTGCACCGCCTCCGCCCGATGGAACGTCTTGTTCGTTAATCTTTGCAATATCTGCCATTTCGATTCCGTTGTTTTTGTTTATAGTAGGCATTACGCAAGCTCGATAAAGTCGTTCGACGGATTGAACCAAATTTGCCCGTTTGCGCTGTCGAGGCAATAACCAACGACGCGAACAATATCCCCCGTTCCAGAAGGTGCGGTACTGGTAATGTCTCCCGCCGTGGTCGATACGTACAACTCTTCCCCGATCGTTCCGGGGTCGTGGTCGAGCGTAAACATCCCGCGCAATAACATCCCGTCAACGTCCGGATCGGTTCCCAATGCAAGGGCTAACAAAACACCCCCTGCCGTACCCGTTGCATCTGCATCGGCAAGTGTCCATCCGCCGCTGCTGTCCAGGTAATGCAATGCGCCTTGCGTTGTGGATCCCGTACCGATTTTTACGATGTCGCCGTTGCTGCTGTAATCGGTTGCGGACGTTTTAGCAAATAGGATGTTTTTGCTATTCGTATCGAGGTCGCCTCCGAGTTGTGGAGTTGTATCTTCAACAATATGCGAAATACCACCGCCGCCCCCACCGCCTCCGGTTCCATTTGAAGCAGCGGTAATTCTACCCTGTGCATCGACGGTTATATCTGCCGAAGTGTAACTACCTGCGGTGACTGCGGTATTCGCAAGATCTATTGTTCCGGTCGCGGTAATCGTCCCGCCGTCTAACCCTACCCCTGCGGTTATGCTTGTAACTCCCGCGTCATCGTCTACCCAATCTAAAGCCCCGTTACCATCAGTTTTGAGTAATTGATTAGCGTCGCCGTCAGACGTGGGCAGAGTCAGCGTGTAGGTGGCGCCATATGAATGCGCGGGGCTTTGTATCTTGATGCCGTGCGTATTGAGCGAGCAATTTAATTGTATAGCCCCTGTTGTGCCGCTGCTTGTGCCATCGCCCATAATTTCAACACAACCTGTGCCGTCGGGGTTCAACTTGACGTTGCCATTCGAAGTGCTTGTCTTTATTTCGTTGGCTTGGACATCCAAGTCGCCACCAAGCTGGGGCGTGGTGTCGTCAACCACTGCGTCTATCACGTTGACCTCTGCCCCTGTGGCAATGCCTGCCAACTTTGTAGCATCCGCGCTTGGGTAACTGTTCTTTGCTGTGTTCGCCGTTATCGCGTTGGCTTGGTCTGTCGTTATCGTAGTCGTGTCACCTTCTAAAGCCGTACCCGCTGACGTGCCAAAACCTGGGAACGATGTTTTCGCGGTGTTGGCTGTTATGGCGTTGGCTTGTGCCGTGCTTATCGTGGTGGTATCTCCTGCAAGTGCGGTTGTACTCGTAGTCCCCAACTGCAAGAGCGCGGTATCCCCTTCGAGGGCTGTTCCTGCGCTCGTTCCAAAGCCCGGGAAAGAGGTCTTTGCGGTATTCGCTTGCACCGCTGAATCTTGGGATATATCGCTCGTAAGTGCGAGCGTACCGGCGGTAGCAGGAAGCAAAACGGTAATGTCGCTTGAAATGCTTGGAACCCGTAACCAGATCTTTCGTGCGCCTGCGCCTTCAAACTTAAAGGTGTTCCCGTTCTTTATAATCGTTTCCGCTACATCTTCGGTGATCGTGCCTTCTATTCGAATCGCGGTAAATTCTGCGGATCCGTCGGAATCAGTTGCGACGGTAATATCTACGACACCCGGCGAGCTTTCCGTTATGGAGATACCCGTAAGGTTTACCTTCATTGCAGCCGTGGTAGCTTGCAAGTCGATGTTACCCTTTGTGGTATCGTTGAGAGTGTCGAACATCTGTGCGCCTGTACCGCTCGCCTTGAAATTTGCGAGTAGTTCTTGCAGACCTCCGTTTAGTTGGAACTTGGTCGTTCCGCTATTGTACGAAAGAACATCCCCACCCGACGGAGTGCCGACAATATCAACATCGGATAAATCGTCCAAGGATTCCGCCCCTCCTCCTCCGGTATCGAGGGTAACTACTCCGTCGCCGTTATCGGTTAACGTGCCGTTGGTTACTTTGATCGTGCGAACGCTGAGAACATCGGTAGCAGCATCGACCGTCAACATTCGCAGGATACCCCGTCGGGCATACGCTACTTCGTCTCCTCCTTCGGGGCTTACCCCGTCAATAGGTGCGTTACAAGCGTCCCATTCGTAAGGGATGGAAACGGACAGATCCAAGAGCACCCCAGAGAGTACGTTCTTCGTTTCTTCTTCTAACGGTGTAGTCGTTGCGTTTACGACCTCGTAATCCTGAGCGAATAAGAAGATGTTTCCGCCGTTCTTAATATCCGCGATAATGTCCTCAGCGCATTGCTCTGCATCGCTTACAACCTCCTTCTGTCGGTCTACCTTCTTCGTCTTATCGGCGGGTACGTCGAGGATGTATACCTCAAGGTTGTACGTCTTCGTTCCCGGATCGTAAGTGGCTCCCGTATAAACCAGGTGCATCAGAGGGAACGAGGTAAACTTTGCGAGGTCTACATCATCGGGTGAACCGAACGAAAACGACTTGATAAAGAAGTGCGCGTCTGCGAATACTTTAAAGCGTTCTACTATGTTATTGAACGTGATCATTTGCGAGCTTGTCTTTTAAATACGAAAGGTGTTGAAATACCACTTGTATAGGGAGTTCCGTAACCTTGTCCATCTTGAGGAGGTCTTCTCCTGCGAGGGCGTGGAGGACGTGATACCAGCCCCACTTTTCGCCGACTGGATCGCTGCCTCCGCTACCTCCAGTAAAGAGGACTTCATATCGTGAAGCAGTTCGTTTCTGGTAGTCCAAAAAAAAAGCAGCGTACCGGATACGAGGTCGGCGGGCATCTCCTCAAAGATTGACGCGTCTTCTTTGGCCGTGTATTTCTTGACCTCGTATTTCTCTCCGAGTTCGTAGGTTACTTCCCGGAAGAGTACAGACATTACTTTATGGGCGTTCTTCCAGAAGTCCTCGAGGTAGTTTTCGAGGTCGATCCATTCCCCCGCCGTGAATGCGTCCCAATCGGGAACGAAGCCGAAGCGTTTTCCGTCCATCTCAACCACTTTCTCAAATCGCGCGGTCTCTTGGGTCATTAGCTGGTCAAGATGCGCTCCTGCGGCTTCTATGAGCTTCTGCGGCATGGTACGCAGTTTGTCTACGGATTGACCCGTGCAAATGGAGATCCGTTCGAGTTGGTTCTCGCTGGTCATCATAACCTGTAGTTCTCCGAGGGAGAGATCCGACCATCTATGCGGGAGGCGTAATTCCATCGTTTAAATAACTTCGATTTGTAGGTTTCCTTACGTGCGGAAAGTTAGGGCAAAAAAAAAGCCCCCGGAGGGGCTTCTGGTATAGGCTGTTATTTATGGCTGAACTTGCAATGTCTTTACCGTAAATCGAAGAGGCTCACCATAAAAACCGAGTCCGCGTGTTTGCTTACCAATTTTTACTTCGTATCCTGATTCGTTTTTTGTGACTCGGTAGGAAGTGCGACCAATTTTGCAATCTTGTCCGACGTAACCACCTTGAATGATGCGCTTGATGCTCTTCTTTTCGTTTGCTGTGATGTCGTGTGAGTAGGTCATTTGTTCTGTTTGTTTCGTTTGATGTCTCAAAGATAAGGAACTTTTCTTTTAGTTTCCAAACTTTTCTTTCTTTTTTTTTCTATCCGATAGCGTAGGCGCCAAAGTTCGGGTTCGTTTGGTTAAAGGTGATCGCGTAGCGCATCGCGTCGATAGCGTGGTTAAATTGGTCTACCGGTTCATTTAGTTGCTTGCCGTTCTTATCCTCCTTCCATTTGTAGTTGCGAAGCTCCTTGATGAGGTTCACACTCCGCGCCGTGATAAGAAGCGGCCTCGAATGGAGGAACTGGATTCCGCTTCTAACCGAATCGCGTCCCTTTCTTGCTCCGTGAGTATTGAATCCGTGAGCGTGGATCTCGTCGATGCTCTTTGGTTCGGCGGAGTCACATACGACAACATCCGATCTATTGACGCTATTATCTCGGAGCATTTGTGCGATATTGCTATTAGTGAGGCGCGTTGCGTAGCAGAGTTCGTCCACCGCGAATCCGTGGCCGTCGGTGTAGACCCTGACGATGGCTGTTGGATCGTTCGTGTATCCGAAGTCGAGTCCGATGTTGAGTAGTTTGAATTCATTTGGTATCTGGTCTATTTCTTTCCAATGTGTGAAGATGGTCGCACGGCTTGTTCCTCGCTCTCCGAGTCCGTATACCCTCCAGAAGTTTTCGTCGGCTTCTTTGAAGCGTTCAATTTCCAGGAGTACACTTTCCGGAAGGAACGGGTTATCCTTGTACGTCGTTTTGAAGAAGTCGCAGTCATCGCGGTTTGGTAAGTCGTAAAGCCAATGAAATTCGTCGGAGGGGTTAAAGTCTACTATTATCCGCCCCGTGGTTCTAAGGATAAGTTGCCGCCAATCTTCGAGGGTGATTTCGTTGGCTTCGTTGATAAAGAGAACGTCACGTTTTCGCCCTCGTACCTTTTGCGGTTGATCTACCGAAATAAACTCTACGAGGTTTCCCCATAGCTGGTAGGTGGCTTCCGATTTGTTGTGGAGTTCGACGTTGTACGCGTCCTCGTTTTGCAGTATCTCGAAGAAGTCCCGCATAGCCGTAGCGCGAAGGGCGGGGAAGGTCTTTCGGCAAATGGTAACCACGAGGCCGGAGTTCTTGTGGCAAAGCTCTATGAGGCTTTGAAGTATCGAGTACGTCTTGCCGGATCGCGTTCCGCCTTGGTGTACCTGGATGCGCTTCTTTGAGTTCCTTACGTGGTAATATGTGGCGGGGAGTTTACTCATCCAACCACGAGAGGGGCTTCTTCTCTTGAACCTCTATCTCTTGCCGTTCGATATATCCGCGCTTCTTGCCTTTGGTCTTTAGGAAGAAGATAGTAGCGGCGGGGTTGCCTTCCTTTACGAGCTTGTAGAGGTGGCTTTCTGCAAAGTCGAGAACGCCGTCCTGGATAGAGTTTACCGCGCTCTTATATTCTTCGTCCGACTTTAACCAAGCGTAATGGGTGGAGCGATCAATTCCTACCATCTTCGCGGCAGTCGATACGATACCGAGGGACTTCTCCAAGGCTTCCAACATAGCCTCTTTTTTGGTGTTGGATTTGTGGGTTTTTACCGCTTCCATTATTTACCGCAGAGTTCGCATTTGGGTTTCTCCTCTTTCTCTTCCTTCTCTTCTTCTTGTGGATCCCATACGTTAAGACCCCATTCGTTTAGTTCGGTTGCGTCCCATTCATTTGCAAGAACATCGAAGTCGTGTTCGCCTGCGCTTGTGTTGTCTTTGATCGTGAACTCTCTTTCTTTGGCTTCTCCCCAAGTAGCTAAGTAAACGGGGGCTTCTGTCAGTCCCGCCGCTTTGCAGGCTTTGTATCGCATATTTCCTCCAATGATTACGCCGTCCGGGTTTACGACTATGGGACGCGCTTCGAGCATCTCCGGGAAGGTCTGGATGCTTCGAACCAGTTTCTCGAACTTGTCTTCTTTAATCGTCCGCGGGTTGTTCGGGTTCTCCCGAATCTCCGAGAGCTTCGTGCGCTTGAACGAGGACGGCCTCGAGGGTTTGTCTGAATTCGACATTATGAACGGCTAATGTTAAGAGGAGGGTTGCGGGGTCTGGCCCCATATGGAGTCGCACTACTTCGGCGTTCTCCGTAATTAAGAGGAAGTTCTTCGCGTGGAGGAGGGCTTTACGTGCGTTTCTCATGGGTGCAATATACGGCCTTCAACATCTCGTGCAATGGTCTCCAACCATTCGCGGTCGTAGTGGGTCATATTGTACTCTCTTCGGTGCAGAATCCGAAGCCCCGCCGTTTGTCCGATCATGTCAAAGTATTGCTTCTCCTCGAACTTCTCCTTCTTGGGTTGCTTCATGAACTCCCGGATGTTGTGCGCTATCTCTTCGCGTTCTTCTTTGGTGTAGCTCATTGTTTATCCGCTTCTTTCAAGAGTTGCTTTAGTTCGTTTAGCATCCTCCGGTTACACGAGGCGCATTGGGATGCTTGCGTATTTGTTCCGGTGGCTTTGCTGTACAGTTCGGCGAGGTCGCCGTTGGTTGCGTTGCGTGGGTTATCGATTAGTTCGCGGATCCTGTTCAAAAGTTCCGCGTTTATCTCTGCCCCCCATTTATCGAGCGGGCACGAAGCAACCTTCAACCTTGTCTTGGTGGGCATATGGCAGCCGCATAACTTCGAGTCGGTAAAGGCTTCCGTTACGAGGGGGCCACAACTCTTCGTTGATTGTACGAAGTGTTCGCAGCCTTGGCAAATGGCGAGGCGATCAGCCCTCTTCTGTCCGGTTACGAAGAACATTCTTCAGGGTTTTTCGGGTGAGGTGTAGTGAGCGATATAAGGTTGATTCTCCAATGCCAGACCGTCGAGATATTTCAGCCATATTCCATCCGCTGAGATATAGTCCGAATACTGTTCTATCGAACCAGCCGAGACGGTCGAGAATGAGTTGGAGTTGTTCTCGCTGGAGGGCTTTGGTAAGGTCTGTTTCGGTCGCTTGTTCTTGGGGTTCATTATCGTTTGTTTTATAGAGTTCCTTAAATTTTCCGCGTGTCGCTTCGAAGTACATAGCCTTCACAAAGTACCCGAAGGGGTTTTCCATATATCGCTTATCTACGCAGCGGAGATAAACGTGGTGTACAAGGTCGGTCGGATCGTCCGTCCATCGTTTGGCCACGTGAACGAGTTTCGAATAATTCCGTGTTAAGAATTTATTCCAGTCCTCGGTGTGCCTTGATTTCATTTACTTTTCTCCTGTAGTATCGGCACTTCTCCTCGAGTTCTTCTACCGTCCACTTCTTGGTTTTGTTGCTCTCGAGAAGGATAGCTTCCGCCGTTCCTTCGCCGTATTCCGCATCCAGGTTTTTACCGAAAACGTATTGTTGGCCTCCGGTCATATTGCATTGTTTACATTGAAACTGGCAGTTCTCCTCCTTCCATCGCGTGGCAAGTTTTGCCCGGGTGATGAAGTGCCCGCAGTCTACCTCCTTCCAATGGCGCAAGCGTCCACAGGTAAAACAGTTACCCCAACCTTCTTCGTTGGATCCACGCAAGCGGATGAACTGCGAGAATATGGAATCAAGTTTGCTTTTCGTCTTCGCTATTCCCATTCTTTCCCGGTATCAAAAAAGGATTGTTCTTCATTCTCCAAGCGAGCTTTGCCGCTTCTGCGTCGTACTCGGGGACGTTCGTAGGGTTGTCCGTTCCCCGTGTAATGTGCTGGTTCTGTCGTTCGAGAATAGGGGCGCGTTCCTCCTCGTGCTTCGTAATGCAATCGCGAAACTCCTGCATCTTCAGACGCTCGTAGAAATTGCCGTAATAACCTGTTCTCATCCGCTGACAAATTAACTTCAATTCCTCCAATTTCAAAACGGGGAATATTTCGAAGATCATCTCCGCGCAGAGGGCTACGTCTTCAAAGCTCTGAAGCGTCTTCTTCATTTCGAGTTTGTCCACCGTTTGCTTGATCATTGAGATAACCGCCGCCCTGGTCGCTTCCGGCATAACGCGGAGCGCGGTTTTGATGTTGGTGCCTTGCTCCCAACATTCTTCCGGCGTGTACTTAAATAATCCCGTTTCTGAGATAGTTGTTAAGCTCATCTCTGCTCGGGCCTTTTGGAGTTGCCTTCTTTGGTCGAGGGAAGATTCCTTGCCATTGGTTTGCGATAGCCAGTTGGATCGCTTCGATTGCTTGTTGTTCATCGCCGTTTGTTTCGTTGTGTAGTTTATGGAGCGCGGCCAACTCTCCGCGCCGGGTGTACTTCTTTATTTTTCGTTCTCTGCGGTCTTCTTTCCATTCCTCCCAAATATGGGAAAACGTTTCCGAAGTCCAAGGGAGGACGATCGCCTCTTCTTTAGATTGTTTTTTTACTTGTTCTTTAGTTGTATTAATAGAGGTACTATTCTTTCGGGCTGCCGGAAACTTTTTTACGGTCTGCCCGTAAGATTCTTTCCCCCTGCCCGTAAATATTTTACGGTCTGCCTGATAGGTTACCTTCCTTCTGCGTCCGTCGAACTCAATCTTAATAAACCCCATCCCCTCCAATTTCTTGAGGGCTTTGGAGATCGTAGGCCGGGAAACCTTGTACTCTTGCTGTATGGTGTCGTTCGATTTGTAGAAGGCTTTCCCTTCTCCCGTAAACGAGTCGATTTCAGCCAGGAGGGCTTTCTCGGTAAGGCTTAGTTCCTTGTTTAGCCAAACTTCCTTTGGGATCCATACCCCTTTAAATTCTCGTTCCATGCTTCAAAGATGAACAAAAAGGGGGCTAAACCGCCCCCTCTTTTTCACAATCCATTACTTCAAGAACGATTTCCGCGTAGGTGGCTCCGGTTTGGTCGCTTATCTCGGGAATGTGTTTAAGCATATTCCGAGGGCGCAAACTGCACCAGCTTCGCACCGTCGCTCCGGTCACGTCCAGTTGGTACGCGGCCTTTTCGAGTGAACCGTAGTTCCTCACGAGAAACAATTTAATATTATTCATAGCGTTCCAATTTGAATGCGCCCCAAAGGAACGACTTCTTAACTACTACCCGCTTGGTTAAAACGCTCGCAGGCGCATTTTGAGGCACCTTCTTTGCATTAACTACGTTCGCGATGGGGGTAGCCCTATCCGGCTTCTTTTCGGAGCCGTTTTGACGCTGTTTTGCAATCACGTTGTAAACCAACCCGCGACTGCATTTGTACAGATTTGCCATAGTAGACACTTTCGCGTTTGGATGCTTGCGCAGATATGCGCGGATTTTTGCGCTCTTGCTCATAGCTTCGAGATTAAGGTGTCCCGTAACTTAATGAGCCATTCCGCCGCCTCGATAATCTTCTCTGGATCGCTCTCGTTTTGGATCGCGTGACCAATTGCCCAAGAAGCGGTAATTCGCTTCGTCTTTTCCGGGTCTTCTTTGTAGCCGCCGCCGCCTTTGTTTGCGAAGCCGGCTTTATCGAGCTTCAAGCGGTCGCCGTACTTGCCAGGCGTGACGGTATACTCTACTTCGTCACCGACATTCCATCGGTCGATGGTCTTCGAATTGACCTCGCCGGAGGTGCCGTCTTCGAGTCCGATCTCGAATTTAAACATAGTGCCGTTACGGCTTTCCCAAGTGCCATTCGGTTGAATGGATTTGATTTTAGATTGTCCCATTTGTTTGGTTTTTGGGGTTAAACATTTCGATTTCTAAAGGTGCGGATAAGATCCGCTTTCAAGTTGTCAATCAATCGGCGGAACTGCTTTTCTTCTGCGAGTTCTTCTTGCCATTGGTTGAAGTTCTGCGTTGGCTGTACGTGAACGCTGCTCTTAACGCATACGGGTCTTACCCATTGCTTTTCTTCTGAATTCATTGTTAATATATCGTTCAAGGTTCGTAATTGCGGACTGGACTTCAAAGAGAAGGCGGTCTATCTCTTCGCCCTCAAACTCCTTTTGCGCCCATCCGTAGAATTGTTGTACGTCTTCGCGTAGTTGTTCCATTACAGTATACGGGTTTGAAGGTCGTACTTCAGTTTCTTCATATCAATATCGAGGTAGTCCGAGAAGTGGATCTCGCTGATGTCGATTTTGCTTCTTCCCGCTTTGCAGAGAAAGACGCGCTCGATAGTAATTGGGGTAAAGTCCGGGCCGTGAAGCTCGCAGTTCTTGGACTGTCCTTCCAAGGTAGGTTGGTCGTATGGCTTACGACGGAAGTAAACCTCAAGCGTCATTGAATCGATGAGGCCAACGTGTACAGATTCGAGTGGTTGTTCCATTGTTTAAATCGTTTGTTGTGCCAAATCTATACAAAACTTTCCATTCCACAAAATTTGTTTCAAGAATGTCAAAAAAAAAGAGGGAAGCCCCGTTGAGCCTCCCTCCTGTACAAACGATAAAAAACAATAGCTGAACCTGTAACAGCCCTCTAATATACTCTACTTCTGAGAAGAACCAAAGTAATAGTTAACCACCTGCCCCACGAGCGTACCTTCTGCGAATCCGAGGATATGAAAGAAGATCTCCTTGTCCTCAACGCCAGACTTCGCCCACACGACCATTGTGATCCCGATGATCATTGCAGCCATCCCAACGAAAGACTGCATCCAATCGCGCTTTTTCAAAACGCGAACCATCTCCACTTCCCTTTCCCGTGCGCTTGCGCGATCCGCGTTCTCGTATTCGGCGAGCATAAGCCGCGCTTGCTTCTTCTCCTCTTCGCTCTCCGTAGTTGCGTCAATAAGTGCGCCTATCGCCTTCAGAGCGTCGCCCCCTGGTATTACGTCGCCGATAGCGTCGAAAGCCTTTGGCGCTTTGTTTCGAAACCACGCTCCGAGCTTGGTATTCTTTAATGGAGTTCGTGACATTGTATCGCGTATTCTTTGCCTTGTGGCTTGATGGTAAAGCGCCATCCACCGAGTCGAGGGGTAGAGAATCCCTTCTCAACCTCCCAACCGATGGAGCGGTCTTTCTTTTTGTAGGATCCGGTCTGCACTACGTGAACCGTTTCTTGTGAGTGGTTAAAGTTGTTCGTAAGAATGTCTCTCATTACGGGGTGATACCACTTCTGGTGAGTGTGCCCCCGTGCAATGATTCGCGCCTGCGGATAGTCCTTCATATCAATATCGACATTTAAAACCCCTTTAGAACGCTTCGCGTTGCCTCCATAGCCGTGATGGTAATGGAGCGGATACGAGCGGCGTGTACCCTGGCCTTTACGGTCGCATTTAAGAACGACCCAACCTGCGTAATAGCCTGCAACTACGTCGCCTCCTTTCGCGTTTAAGAGAGCCACGATGCGTTGCGTACAGTCTACCCCGTGCCGCTTCGTTATGTTAGTCTCGTGGTTACCCATCGAAATCAACTTGATCACATCTTTGTATGGTTCGAGTTTATCGGCGCAGTCCTTCAAGACCTCATCAATATACGCCATCTTTTTAAGCTCAGGCCGCAACGAGTCGTAATTCCCGCGTGGATCTCGGGGCATCTGCATGAGATCGAGCAAGTCCCCCAAAATGAAAACCGACGCTCCTTCTTCTTGTGCCATCTGTAGGTGTTTGAAGAATAACCGCCGGTCGCATTTTACGGAGTCGAAGTGAACATCCGAAAGGAGATATATCGCTTTCTCATCTTTCGCGTTTTCGAAAGAGAGCGGGAGAATATGTATATCCCGGTCTTTAGTTAATAAACCCATATACGGTGTTGAGGTTTGTTTGTGTCAAGGTCTACGTGTATGAAGTTCGGCGCGATTCCTATTCTTGTAAACCCTACTTCCTGGAGCGCGTCGAGGATAATAAATCGGCTTCGGCTGTCCGTGCAGAAGATGTCCGCTGCTAAACCTAAAAGGTGAGAAGAGTTTCTCGAAGCGTTATAACCCTGCTTTATTAACGATTGATTGTGGGAAACGCTGCGAAAGCCCGACGTTATAACGAACGGAATCCCGGCGCAATCTCGAGCTTCATCCAACATAGCGAGAAAGTCGAGATCCATCATTTCACCGCTGCCGGGTTGGTCGGGTGAATCGAATTCGTCGAAGGTAAAGTACCTCATTTCTCCGCAAGCATTAGTTCGATTTTATGGACGGCCTTAACAACCTCCTTCATCATATCTTTCAATTCGTCCTTGTCGGACTCAACGCGGATAATACGCCCTTTCAACTTCTCAATCTCTCGATTCAGGTTTACCCATACCGCTACTATTGCGATTGCGCTTGGGAGAAGTAGGAAGGTTATTTCTGTCGAGGTCATCGAGAAATTTCTTTAATAGGGTTATGTTTTCCTTTCGGCTTTTTCTCATCCGAAGTATGCTTTTAAATCTACCGGAAGAGGGTAGGTAGTGCCTCCGCTTATCGTCATTCCGCTTTGGAAATAGTCCGCTGGCTGCGGAAGCATATCCGCTCCCGTGTTGGAATTGTACTCCGGGAATAACGAGAGGTTGTTGCAGAGGTACTTGTAAAGGCGGTACGAGTAGAACTGGGCGTTCTGCCGCGCTCGCTCCACCTCTCGGTGTAAATCGTCCGGGGAAATCGCTTGCGTGTCTTCTGACACCCTTAAAACGAGCGAGCCGTTATCCATCTTCACATACAGCGAAGGGATAAGTTCAACCATCGTCCACCACAGCGTAGCTTTACGCACGTACGAATCCATCAACGTAGCGTAATCGCCCGACAAAGAAGAGCCGGAAATATCGCTCTTCAGCTTCTCCAGTAGATCCGTTCCCAAATAGAGTTGGATGTACTTGTCCTGGGCGAGGATGATAGACGGCACGAGGTAGGCATCCTCGATGCTTCCGTTAATGTTGGTAATCCGCTTAATGTAGTCCGGATTAACGAAAAGGACTTCAGCTGTTAGTGCCATTTATCGAGGGTTTAGAAAGCCTTGGTTCGGCATATCGGTGGGACGTGTTGCAACTCTGCGATCGTTTTCCTCGAGACGCTTTGCGCCGACTCCGGCCTCTCGAATCAACTTCTTCGCTTGGTTTACGGAAATCTTCTTGTTGTTCTTCCGGAGGTACGTTTGGCGCTTCCAAAAGTGCTGGCATCGCGGCCCGCCTTTGTAAAGCCAAATCGAGTAAGTATCCGCTCCGTTTGGCCCGAAGCCGGGATTAACGGCACGGTCGCCCGCTGCGATTATATCTTCTTTACGGTAGACCTTCTTCGCGTTTACCATCTTCTTGCAAAACTCGCGGCTGTCATCGCTGTAACGGTCGGGAGCGTATGTATAGCGCACCTTGATGATTTCGGTGTCTTGTTCGGATCCTGCTTGCGGCTTGGAGCTTGGTACGTTGGCAAAGGTGAGCATCGCATCCCGCTTTTCTTCCAGGTCGTAATCGACTGCAACCTCTTCGATGAGTTCCCAATCTTCCCCCATCTCTTCGCCTTGTTCAATTAGCCATTCTGCGGCCTCTACTTTCGGCCCTTGGAAATCGCTTGATAGCTGAACATCGGTTGCAAATATCGCTTCCGCCTGTTGCAAACCAAAGCCCAACATTGAAACGAGAATCTGTATACCTTGAGTTCGCGTAAGTTCTCCGGTTCCTACTTTCGTAATAACATCGACCGCAGTACTTATTTGTACGCCTGTATACGACTGTTCGACGTTCGCCTCTTCTACGGCTGTTCCAATCGGTGTAACTTGTCCCGAAATACCGGAGGCGTTTAGAAGCGTTTTAATTGTGCTAATGAGAACGTCACGGTATCCGCTCACTACATTATCCTCGAATATATCTGCTGACGTTTCAAGCTCCGCACCGCCGCCCAACTTACCCGGTACAGATACCCCAAAGAGCATCGGGTTCGTAACACGGTGGCCGATCATAATCTTACCCGTAACCTCTTCCGAAAGGAACTGATACTGCTTATCCGCGTCGGACAATTGGAACGGCTCAAAGTCGGGCTTCCTTTCGGGATCGTCGGAGTAAGTAACGATAAACTTCCCCGCGTTGCCCGCCCCGCTCAACTGTCGCTCGATGTCCATTCGGATACGGTTGCGCTCCTCCTGCGGTGGAATCCCGTTCTTAAAGTGAATAGAGAACGAGGGCGACATCCCGTTCTGCATATTGTTAATGTGGTAAATCGAAATCTCTTTGTCGAGTTCGATGTAGTTGATCGAACCGATATAGTCGGGCTTCGGATAGTAGTATGAACCCGGAGAAAACGGCTTCACGTACATTATCTGTGTCGGATGATCCAACTTCTCCTTTTCATTAAAAGGGCAAAGCTCGACGGGTTCCTCTCGCTTATCTGTCCAGTCCTTCGAGTAGAAGTACGACTCAACCTTCTCATCGTCGTTTACGAAGCCGCTGCGGACGTTCTCGAAGGGCAGGTGAGATACGTTTGCAATCGTAGTTCGGTCGAGGCTCCAATTTACTTCGAGAGCGAAGCCGCCCTGAATCTTGAAGTCCAAACAAGCCTTTCGGAGTTCGTCGTTCAAGTTCCATTGATTAAACGCCAAACGACCTTCCAAATCGGAAGCGTCGAAGCCTTCTCCAAAAATCATCATCGCAATGGAGGTAACCAAAGCGTTGTGAGTCGCGGAAGAATGATAGAGGTCTACCAAGTATTGAGGAAAAAGGTTATCATCCCCATAATTGATATACCCTTTATTATTCGGCGTTTCGCGATACGAACGCTCTTCGTATGTGCTGAGTTGTAAGATTTCCATTACTCGTAATAAATAACGTTGTCGGGAATGGTTATGCTTGGTATCGTGTATCCCGTTTCCCCGGTTACCGTAAGCGTTCCGCGCTCTATCAAACCAACAACGCTCGCATCGGACGCGCTAAGGTTGCTGCTTGAGTTTTGCCCGTATACTTCGTATGTATACTGTCCCGATTCCGTAAGCAAGACTCGCCCGGAAATACCCAGCGGTTGATTAGTGAGTACCGAGAGTTTGGTATATCGCGCGTTATCCGCGTCGACATTCCCAACCATCGCGTAAGTATCCTGGCTCGCCATACTTGTAAATATAACGAGGTAATTGGTAAAGGTGCTAAAGTCCTTTTTTGCCTCTTGAAGCGTCAGGTAAATGAATTGTTCCGAGGAACTATTGGGAGCGAGTGTAATCATATCGAAAAAGAAAAGGGAGGACTAATGCCCCCCCCCGTCCTGTAACCTTTGAACCAAACAAAAAGAATCAAGTACCAGGCGTGAAGGTAATTTCGCTGTCGTCAGAGGCGACGAATGGAGCAGGAATAGCCTCCTCTGCTGTCAATTGGATTTGGTAACCGTTAAGATCGCCCTTCGCGGTTCCCGTGCCTACGGTTCCCCCGGTGGCTTCCGCTCCGGTTGTGTGACCCATTAAGAAGTAGTTGTCGTTATTGTCTTGAACGATAACGCAAAGGCGGTTCTTCAATAGGTCGGCAATTTCTACGTTATCCGCAGCAACGAGATTCGGCATACTGATCTCGAGAACTTGAGAATAGAAAACCGTTCCGTTCTCAACTGAGGCCGTTACGGTCTGCTGAAATGAACCGCTGTTCTTAGTTAATTCGAAACCGAAAACGGTAATAGCAGCCGAAGAAGCGGCGGCAATAACGCCGTTAGTAATAGCACCCCAATCAGCCGCGTCGAATGCCTTAATCCAAACGCGCTTGATTCCTCCGATTTTATCTTTGCAGGGAAACGCCCTGCCGTTAATTGTCAATGAACAAGCCATATTTTAGAGGAATTGTGGGGAGGGATTTAAAGCCCCTCCCCGATTCAATTAGGATGTGCGAACTACCGCTGCATAACTGTCGTGATCAACGACTTGTGTACCGCCGTTAAACTTCATAATAACGCGCGTAACGTCGTCACCAGTTACACCAGTCAAATCCAAAACAGAGGCTTGGATGTGATCAGTCAAGAGGTTAGTTCCAAAGTAAATGTTATCCAACTTCGTCAACAACAAGCAGTCTTCCGGCATTCCGGCGGGAGTGATGATGTCGTAGCCAGCGTAGCGAGCAACCAAGCCATCGTTCAAGAATGGTTGGTTATAAGTAGCTGCCAACGCTTTGTAGTAAAGGTTCGCAGTTGCACGGCCCATAATCAACTTCGTGTTGGGGTCGCCTTGAATAGCTGGAGGTAAAGTAGTGCAAAGCGTATTCAAGTGAGTCAATACGCCAGTAGTCGCGTTATCGTCACCTGTAAAAGCTCCGGCAGCGGCGCTCTTGTAAGTTCCGGTTGCGCCTTGAACCTTTGCCATAATGCCATCGAACGAAGTGTTCGCGTTGGTAGTAGAGCCGTCGATTTCAAAGTTGCCCTGCCACATATTCAACTCTACGCCTTCGGCAACCTTCGCCGCTACATACTGAGCAACGTAAGAAGAGAAGTCCGCAGGAGCTGGAGAAGATTGTCCGCGCATTTGTGCAGATTCCCAAGTCAAGCGCAAATCTTCGTTACAAACCTGCTCGTTAATCTTGAGCGCGGTTGCTTCAAGGACTGCTTCGCCCAAAGTCAAGGGGCCGGATCCGGTTGCAAAACCGCAATCGGTGTCTGCGTGCATTGATACACCCGAGAACTTGCGGAGAACCGCTTTCGAGTGTACGTTTTCAAGAACGGAAATGTAACCGTTCGCGATTGAGTCAGCGGAGAGAACTGCCGCTGCCACATAAGGTCGTGCCGCTTCACCCGCGTAGGTTCCGACGGCAATATTAGCGTTAGCCATTATTTAGAAAATTGGTTGTGGATCGCGGCAACGCGCTCCTGGATTGATAAACTTTTTAAATCGACGGGGGCTTGAACCTCCATCTTTGGAGCGCGTGAGAGGCTCGGTGTAGCCTGCTTACTCAACTCCGTAATCTTTGCGTCTCGCTCTTCGATTTGTGAAGAGAACTCCGCCTTCGTTGCTTCGATAGCTTCTGCGATCATACCTGCAACGTCTTCTCGTGTTAACACCTCTGCCGATGCTTCTACCTCTTCTACCTCTTCGGCCTTTGGCTCTTCGGACATTTTCTCTTCGTCCTTGTCCTTATCGCCGTAGGCCATATCCTCTTCTTTCTCGTCTTCTTCGGCTTCGGTCTTTGCTTCCATCTCGGAAACCTTGCCGTCTTCTACCTTCAAAGACGTGCCGTCTTCCAAAGAGTAGTCGCCGTTCGGGAGTGGAATCTTTTCGTTTTCGTCGTTCATAACGAAAACCTCAACGCCAACAGCGAAGGACTCCGCGTCGGTCATAATTTCTTGGCCGCTTTCGAGCTTTGCGGTTGCCATTTGGACTTCTTCTTTTTCCTCCACTTCTAATTCTACGGAGTACTTTTCGAACAAGTCGGAGATGCGTTCTTTTAATGTCATCTTCGAAGAGTTTTTTATATAACGGTTTATTAGAATTATTCCTTATTTCTCTTAGGGTGTTCCTTTGGTAATAGGTCGTTGTCCCCGGTGTACTTCTTGTTCTGTGGCCGCCCGTTCTTTACGAGGTAGAGGAATGCGTTCACGCGGGCAAAGGCCCAAGCCGACGCGCTCTTAATCTTTGGAGAGTGGCTTACGTTGAATGCTCCCAAGCCGCGTTGGAATACAGCCTTTAACATCCCCACGTTCACGCCGTATCCGAGCTTCTCTTTATAGCGTTCGTTAAATTCGTCGCTCTTCTTCTTCAAGGTGGCTTCGTCTTTCTTGCTCACCTTTGCGGATCGCGTATCGGATGCGTCACCTTTTGCCGTCCCTTTGCCTTTGGGGTTTCTGTTCGGGGTGTCGCTCTTGGGGGCTTTACGGCTTCTACGAACCCCTCCTCGTGGCCCTACCTCTGCGAGTTGGTGAGTTTTTCCGGGCATATACCACGTCTTCCCGTCGAACTCGTGAGTGTGGATTCCTTCGAGGCCCATATCCTCCGCCGCCTTACGCGCGGCTTCTTCTGTCGAGTAGGCTAATCGGTCGTTAATAATCGCGTGTTCTTCGCTTATCACCTGGCTAACCATATACTCCAAAAGCAACTCTTCGAGGTGTTCGAGTCCGAGTTCTATCTCAATGGCGGAAAGCAGTTCGAGTTCTGATAGTTTCGACTTCGACCAACGTAACCCCGCCTTGCCTCCCCACAAGAGATAAGAGATAGTCCCGCAGGCGCTCGTATCGCTTGGATCGTAGTACTCTTCTGCCCGTGAGAGGTACGAGTACATCCGCTTGATCGTCTCTTCGGAGATGGGTTCACCGCCTGCGAGTTGTTGAGCGCGTACCTTGCCCGTCTGCGTGGCGCATTTATTACCCTCCTTCTCGTTCAATTCAATGCCTCGCTTTGCGTTGTTCTTTACCGCGTCGGGATAATCGCTATACGACTCCATATCGACGCGTTTTCCCTCCTTATATCGCCTGTCCTCCTTTACGGTGGCCTTTGCCATCTCGTACTTATTCGCGAAATACCCCTCGATAGAGAAACCCTTAACGCTGCCCTCCTTTACAAACTTCTCCCAGATAGCGTCGTTCTCAACCTTCATTGAAACCATCCAAGTACCGACGGGAACCTCAAGCCCGTACATACGGCTTTTGTCCTGCTCGCCTTCTACGATCCACGACTCTACGACGTGCAGGCCGTTAATGTTGTGTTCGTGTTCAAGAGTCGCATTCGCTTGGTTGCCGCTTTTGAAGTAAAGCTCCATCGCCCGGCGAACGGTCTTCTTTGAGAAGTAGACGTAATATTCTTCTTCCCCGCTCTTTCGATAGATTGGCTTATCTGGAATGAGTGCGGCCCCCATTACA
>CENH01018387.1_pt1 | contig 18315 bp, 18 predicted proteins | sample 530171 | NCBI WGS metagenome assembly CENH01 (sample SAMEA2591132, study PRJEB7988) | marine metagenome | biome: marine biome (ENVO:00000447); feature: deep chlorophyll maximum layer (ENVO:xxxxxxxx); material: saline water (ENVO:00002010), including plankton (ENVO:xxxxxxxx) | depth 70 m | reverse complement strand
TGGCAGTTTACTAACCGCTAGGTGGGATTACCGGACGGATACATTTGGTCTGTAAGTGGAATACGCTGATCTCTGCGCTTTTTCATACGTTCCGATGGAATTGTCCAAACCTTACTTTCTATATCAATCTCTTTCCACATAGCACCAGATGCTTCGCTCGGCCTTGTCATTGTGTGGAGTTGCCACTCAATGAGACAGCGTGTGGTTCGCTTAATACTAGCGTTAGCAATTGCTCCCATAAGCTCAGGTAGTTCTGCTGGCTTCAATGCAGCCATGTTTTCCTTTTTCGGCTTTTTAAATGCTGCTTTAATCCCTACAAGTGGGTTAGCTTGAATAAAGCCGCAGTTAGTAGCGAAGTTCATTATTTCATTTAAGCGCTGTGATAGGCGTTTTACCGTTTCTAAACTTCCTTTAGCCTCAATGGGTTTAAGTAACTCGATAATTTGTGGGGCAGTAATAGCGCTTACTGGCACTTTCGATATTGAGGGAAAGACATATAGCTCTAGGGAGCGCCAAATATCAACGGCATAGTCGGCTGTAATGTCGTCTTTTTTAATTTCAAACCACTTTTTAGCAACATTACCGAAAGTGTGTTGGTGGACAGCAAGGGACTCTTGCTGCTGGCGTTTTCGCTCCTCTTGAGGGTCTATGCTTTGTGCAAGTAATTCGTTTGCTTCAAGTGTCGCTTTCCGAGCGTTTGCGAGTGATAGGTCAGGGTACTTAACTAAACTGAGGTTTGCTCGTTTACGACTGGTAGGTCTGTAGTAGTTAAATATCCAGTTTTTAGAACCATTCGGCTTAATACGAAGTCGCAGGCCATCACCATCAAACAGGTTACATTCTTTATCGCTTGGCTTTGCAGATTTGATTTCTTTATCAGATAGCCGTGTCGTAACTTTTGCCATAATGGGTACACCAATTTCATCTAGTTTACGTAGTGTACCCAATGGTGTACCTAAAGATCAAAGAAGCTAAGGGAAGCTATTGAACGTTAAAATATGCTAAGTTATTGATTTTACGTTGGTACGGACACAAAAAAAGACGCCCTAGGACGTCTTTAAATGTAGAATTGGTGGAGCTGGCGGGATTTGAACCCGCGTCGATAATTCTCTAAATATTTGATATATAAGGTTTTTCACTCTCCATAACTGACCCTCGTGCCGTATTCGTGCCATTTTGTTCTTTTTTCTGATAATCCTCAATAAATCTACCATAGTGTCTAAATAGCATTTCGGGGGAGGAATGGCCCATCCAGTTTGCGAGTTGCCATAAGTTCATTCCCTCACTGATATGTCGGGTCGCAAAGGTGTGGCGCATTTGATAAGGGTAGCGATAACGAACCCCTGCGGCGGTTAAAATCCGGCTCCACTTATGTTTACGAAAGGAATCAGGGTTCACTCGGTTCAACTCCCCGTTTGGCAGTTCCGGTCCAATGTTTAAGTTTTTGGGAAATACAAAGCCCCGAGCCAGAAACGAGAGTTGTTTTTGCCGGTTCAGTGCCGTAAGTGCGGCCACATTTAAAGGTAGGCTTCTTTTACCCGCTCGAGATTTAGGGCCCTTCATTTCGTTATGTACAATTGCCGCCTTGACGACTAATGTTTTGTGAACGAAATCTATTTCGTCCCATTTTAGTGCCGACCATTCACTAGGTCGCATTCCCGTATTGAAAACGAGTTCAACAATGTTGAGTTCTTCGGGTCGGCAGTGTTTATAGATAGCTTCAACTTCGGCAGGGGTGAACGGGTCGATATCTTCGTGATCACCGTCAAGGTCTACCTTATTATTTTTCTCAACGTAATTCGAAAGCTTCACACCATCAATTGGATTTGTCGATACCAGTCCATCCGTTACGGCCTCGGCCAGTGCGGTTCTTAGGAAGCTGAATTTGTTTCTTAGGGTTTTAGGCGAGTTCCCCGACTTAAGCACAAACTTTTTCAACAGCGCCGGTGAAAGTTCAGTTACCGGTATCGGGTGTAGCTCGGATAGCGAGGTACTTAATTTATCGTAGCCTTTGATTGTCGAAGGAGAGAGCCCCCGCTTTCTTACTGCCGCTAAGTAATCCTCCAGATATGCCCCAACAACCTTGCCTCTATCTACCGCCCCGCCAAATATTTTTAGTTTCGAGGACGTTGGGAAATAGTCCGCGTATCGGAAGGTTTCTCGTTCTATTTTATTCTGAATTTCGCCCAGGAGGTTCGCCGCGTATTTAATATTCGGCTTTGTGACTGGGACTTTAAGGAGTTCACGGCAGCGAACCCCTTTGAAAGTGAAGTTAATTTGAATACGAGGGCCGTTGGCCCCCGTTCTAATTGTTACCCCGCGAGGCATCGCCCCCCATTTCTTATCCATTTTTCAACGGCCTCTAAGTCTATCCATAGGTCCCGAATATGGGGAGGCTTAATAGCATGCACTCCTTTCACCCAGATACCGCGCTTTATTCGTTGGCGCACGGTGTCGGGGGATTCCCCAGACAATTCGCAATATTTGTCGAGGGGAACTGTTCTAAGACCAGTAGTTATATTTACAACAACAGGTGTCGTTTCGTTATTCATATCGTCGATTTCCAAATTAAAGGCTGGCACTACACCAGCCCGTAAAAGTTAAACAGCTACCCGTGATTGAGCATCTAATTCCTTATGTGATGCCTGTAGCACTTGTCCAATATGTGGGGTGATACGTTGTATACACTGCCACGTAAAGCTTGCTCGGGTATCATCCATTGCGCTATCGATTTCATCCAGCATCATTAGCGGCAATACTCGGTGCGTTAAGATACGGCCTAACCCGATACGTAAGGTTAGATTCGCTAAGTCCTTGCCCGATCCCGACAAGGTTCTTAGTGGTTGGCCATCGACCATCACCTCGAAGTCTTGGCCTACTTCAACCGATTGGAATTCTCCGCCGGTCATTTCAGACATAAGCATCGAAGCCACCTTATTTAATGACGGTAGCAGGTGACTTTGAACTTTGCTCTTTATAACTTTGAGCGCATCCCTAGCCCGAGTCAACTCCGAAAGCCGTGCTTCTTCGACCGCTACCCCTTCAAGACTTTTAGTATAGGTTTCCAATGAGGTTTCGTACTGGGCTTTTAACTGATCGTAATTCACCCATTCTTGTCTCTCATTTTCAAGGTTGGCAATGAGTTTACGTAAACAGGCTTCGGTATTCACGGGGAACAGTTCTTTTACGTCCGCCAATGACTGTTGAGCCGCTTCGTAACGTTCTTTCGCCTCGAGATAACTCGCTTTAGCCGCCTTGTAATGGTGAGATTGACTGTTGTACTGCCTTATTTGGTTCTCATACTGGTTCTTTATACGTTCACACGTTTTTTCCCAGTTAGAAATCTGCCCTTGGTTTAGTTGTGCAATTTTTGAAGCTTGAGCTTTGTACGTTTGGTTAGCCTGTTCAAATTGCATAACACTCGATTTGGCCGTGCGAACTTCGTGAAGCGCAGTGCGTAAATCGTCAATTTCAAGTCGCTGCAATTCCTCAAGCAAGGTGTCGTGCCTTTGGTTTATCTCGAGCTGGTGAGCAATCTTGTCGAAATCACCAACCGTAAGACTCGGGGCCGTTTCACGTAAGGGCTGTTTCTCGAGTTGTTCAATCTCTGCCGACAAGTGAAAGTGGTGCTTACAACTGGGGCATTCAATCGTGTGACTAGCCTTTAGTTCCTGTATACGTTCGTAACGTTCGTAGGCCGACCACTCGGCAACCAGTTCTTCTCGGTTGGGCCACTCGGGGTTCGGCTCACAAGGGCAATACTGGGCTTCGAGTTTGAGGTATTCGGTTTCAACTTCTCTAGCCTGATCTAGTTTCTTCTGGAACGTGGTTTCCAGCGTTGTAAGCTGTGAAATAGTCCCTGGCATCCCGTGGTTTAATTCAGGAAACTTAGGCGCCTCTAAAGTCACCGGCACAGGCTCGGGCTTGTCAGGGTAAATAGGTTGCTCTGGCTCCGTTGGCTCCGTCGGTTCTGCCGGTAGCGTAGCAACATTGTTCGTTAACCAAGTTTCTAATTTAGCTTTGAACTCTGCCAATGACGCTTCGATATCCGCTTTAGGGCTTTCAGGGGCAACAGGGGCTACCGGCTCCACTAATGTTTTCTTATGGGTATCGACAATGGCGCGTAGTTCTCTGATTTCCCCTGCCATATTATTCGCTAACCCATCCATTTGCGTAAGGCCAGCGACCGAATCAATCATGGCTTTACGCTCAGTAGGGCGCATATCCGCTAGGGCTTGTATATCCCCTTGTGCGCACCAGTGAGCAATACGAAATACATCAAACCCGTACCCTAAAGTACGCACCACCCATTGATTGACCGGCTTGGTACCGCTAACAATCATTTCATCTTTGTGAAAGACTTCGGACTTTGATTTGGTGCGTTTGATTGTGTATGTCTCACCATTTATCGAAAGGGTTACTTCGACTTTCATTCGCTTATAGTCACCCGCAACCCCTCGTAGCGCTTTATTCCCAAACAGGGAGAAGCCAACGATTTCAAAATTCAGGGACTTACCTTTACCGTTGGCCCCAGTGATTAGGGTTGAACCCGCGGTAAGTTCCAAATCTTGCCTAATTGTTTTGCCGTTTGAAAACGTTAAATCGTATTGAATTTTAGAAATCATTATTCTGCCTCCGAGCTTAGGTCCATAAACTGGCCCCAGAGTTGTTCAGTTGTTTCTTTTGAAACGTCATGGTCAGCCATTGTGCTTTTGAAAATAGCCTCGAGGTCGAAGCTATCCAAGTTCACTTCGAGATCATCATCGTCGTTGGAATTTGAAATCCGCTTATGGGTTAGGCTCAAACAATCAACGTCCGCGATAGGTGCTTCGGACGGTAATAAGGTAACGCGTAGATTCAGGTTCTTAAACGCGTCGGGGTCTGCCTCTAGCTCTGCAGTAGCCTCGGCTAATGTCTTTGTGACATAAAACTTGCCGGTCGGGTCCTCAGCATGTGAGTAGGGCTGCATCGAGCCGACAATCCAAACCGGCAAGTCCCCCTCGAGATAGACTTTTGGCGTATGATAGTGGCCATTAATTACCGCTAAGGCCGTTTGTAGATGCTCGAACGGAATAAGGTTATCTGTGGCGGAGCTATCTTCATTAAACGCTAAGATATCCCAATGGCCAAAAGCAAAGTATCCCACCGGTGGCTTTATTTCGGCTGCAATTTCCTTCGCGGTTTTAAATGGGTGCCAAGGGTAGAAAACAAAGTGCTGTTTGTTAACTGTAAGGTGTAACGCTTCATCCGCGACAACATGGATATTCGGGATATTGGCCACAAGCTGCGTAAACACATCGAACGAGCTTTTTAGCTGGGTGTCTCGAGAGGCATCATGGTTCCCACGAATAATAACGAACTGGCGAGTCGGGTAACTACGAGCGGCTAAGCGATAAACATCGGCGGCAAATAAGATATCTTCTTCTGGGACACGGAACTTATCAAAGAGGTCTCCTACACAAATATGAAGGTCGTACCCTACGGCGTTAACCGTTCCCGCAAACATATCTTTCACCATTTCTTCACGCTCACCTTTACGGTGAAGTGGGACCCCTGTATTAAATTTACGGGCGAGGTGCGGGTCGCCTAGCGTTTGTACGAAAGAGGGGAGTTTTATTAAATCGTTAAGTGATTCAAGGGGGTGCATTTGCATCGTCAATTTCCTTTAAATTGTAATCGAGGGTATCTGGCCCTCAGTAAAGTTAACGTTAATTTTCCAGTTTAAGTTGGGGCTAAAGTATGGCCACCACTTAAAAATAAATCGGTTCAAGTCTGGGTAACGCTGCGACCAAGGTTCGTTTAACGCGTATTTTAAAACCTGTAACGCTGCGTCGGGGTTTTGAAGCTCATTATAGTCCTTGCAGTCATTGGCCCACGGTTCCATTACCCTCGAGATAAAATACTGGTCCACTAGATGATGGTTTCTCCATAAGAGAACCAGTTTCGCGAGTCGGGCATTTTGCTTCATTAACTTGTTGAGTTTGTTATCTTCATGGAACGCCCAGGCACAAACTATCTCAGGCATAACCGGCCCTCACGGTCTGCTAAGTTCGGGTGATTCCACCAAGAAAATTGAAGATGGGATATTTCGTCATAGCGAAGGGATTTTTTAGTCGCGTTCAAAATATAGGAGGCTGGGACTCTAAACCACTCATCAATACTTAAGAAATGGAGGTAGAAGAAATAATACCCCTTAGCCTTTGTTACTTTGGTGGCTTCTCGCCATTGGCGCTTTTCAATACGGGAGAAGTCAAAGCGGGGACTCTCCGCAATACTTTTCACTTCGGCGTAGGCCGTAACCCCGCCAAGTGTAATAATAAAGTCGGAGGGTTTAGAAGAAACAATACGCTTACGAATACGCCCTTTGTTTACGTCGGCATGATCTTCAAACCGGTATACATGAGCGCCTAACATTTTGAGGTTGTCAGCGAAGATATCCTCAGAAGGTTTACCTGTATTTTGCATCGTCGATTTCCTAATTGTGATAAAACTTAGTTAGTTTTATTTAAAGTCAATACCCTTTTCTTAGGGTTGTTACCTAGGCTTTCGTTCGGACCACTGTTTCTCTTGGCCTTCTTGGCGTTAACAATCACACCTTTTTTCTTAGCCTTTCTACGTGAACTTAAATATGCTGAATGTAACTCCACAAGTCTCTTTCGAGCATGCGTCGCTTCTTCCTCAGTCACGACACCATCAGGGTTACCCCACATATTATAGCGCTCGGCTCCAGCACGAAGTCTGTTAATATATTTTATAGAATTTACATGATAACCAATTGCCTCATATAACTCCCGAGACGAAACCTTCTTAGGTGAAATCACTTCTCGAAGCTGTGAATAGATATTGCGGCTTAATGGTCTATTCGTGAGGATATAAAATTTGTTTCTACGACAATAAGCAACCACCCAAAGCCAGCAATTGATTGGTTTATTAAAATCGAGTTTTTTGGAGTTGTATCGTAGTGATACCCCCTCAACCCCTAGTGTTGCTTTGTCCATCTGATACCCATTGGTTAAATTATTTTATAATAGTAATTTTAATTTAGAATTATTTTATTAGTAAATAATTATTATGCGCAATAACTTACTATTATGCAACGTTAGCCGTTAGGTTAAATATCTTGTTATTTAAGAGTGTCACCAGCCTATTTTGAACTACCGGATGGAGTTTAGAAATATACGGATATAATTCTGAAACTTGCGGTGATCCCGCGAGAGCTTGGAAAACATAAGCTTTCAAATTCCCAGGCACTTCTTCTAGTCCGGTGTACATCGTACTGGACGAAAATTCCTTCGCTCGAACCACATCATCCACCCAGCGACCTAACCGTTCTTCATCAAGGTAATACCTGTAAGCTGTCTGGGTACCCGTTCGGAACTTTTCTCGCCGGTACTTAAGTCCAAAGGAGGTCAACACCCTTCGAACAAAGTCTTCACGCTTTTTATCCGTATCACATAACGGCATACGAACCCCATGAAGTATTTCTAAATCGCGTTTGTTGGCCAATAGAAAATCAAAGGCTTGTGCCTTGGCAATGGCATTTATCTCTCGGCCATCGTAGTGCGGAATATCAGAAACGAACGTTACCCCGAAATGGAATAGAAAACCTCTCCCGAGCCCTTGGTGATCTGCGAACGCGGTCTTGTCTTTATCAGCACGTTTCTTATCAAAGCGGTTAAGCATATCAATAAGAAACAAATCATCGTTGTTGGCCCCGAGCAACAAACCTCGACGTCGAGCATTAAGGGCTTGTGTTGACATAGTAACTACATCATTCAACTCGTCCCCTGCAGGAAGACCAAATAAACGGGACTGGCGTTTCTTAAGCAATAGCCTTTGGTCTTCCGCGCTTTTTAGTGTTTGATTATCTAGGAGTTCAAATTCTTCATCGGTTAGCAATTCAGCCTCCCGTAGTTTTTGACGCTCTACTTCTTTAATCTGGTCTTTCAATTCCTCCATCAACATTTTCAAATTGTAACCATCATCTGTTGCCAGGGTATAAAGGGTATCTATCGTATAGCCTTCGTGAGTAAGGGCTTCGATAAGATTCTTTGAAAAATGATTGAGTTTGTTATTTTCAAAAGACTTTAGTTGGCCATACCAATCTGACCAACCATGATCGTTAATCTTTAGACGTTCGGTGGCATAGTCATATTCAGAAATAAACTGAACACACAGCTTATTATCAATAGTGTTGCGACTCCCATAGATTTCTTTCTGAACAATCTCTAAAGGGGAAGTTGGATAACGACGCGCATTGTCTAAATACATAATATGATAGTCGCGGCATTCACGAACCCGACTCATATGCTGTAGACAATCCGACGGTAAGTTCCCCGCCATTTTAGTAAAGAAGGCAAACGTCTTATTAAAGCGAGCCCCCATTTCCGTCGCATCGATTGAATGGCCGGTCCCCATCGAAGGCGAGGACATAAAAATATCCTCGTCTCGTAAATTATTATTTAGGTCTCGAATAAAGGTTTGCACGTCGGCGGTCTGGGAATTGTTACTGGTGATTGTAATAATCCGACGACCATTAACTTCCGTGATGAAATGCTCTTGTTCTATTCCACCGTCTCCGCCGAGTTCTTCTATAATCGTCGCGGCTTTTTTCAGCACGTCTACTTTTGAATTTGAAGCGTAAAACAATCCTGAGACTTTGGCTTCATTAACCAGCGCTTCAACAAAGGATGCTGTGTCACCTTTCCCATCAGTATCCTGGTATAAGGTAACCTTACGGTTTTGCTCTTTAGCTGGGCGATACTTATTGATAATAACGTTTATAGGGATATCAAAAGGAAGGATACCAAAATCACGATCACGCATAAGTTCTACGAAATCTTTATTTAAGTCCGCATCCATACAAACAATATATTTTGCCCCAGCAATAATCTCACGTAAGACTTTCAAACACGCGGCAGGCTTATCTACCGTAGACGCCTTAATCGCCCGTATTAGCTGACAAACCTCGTCCATTATCACAATGTCGTAAGTTTGCCCTTGCAACTTATAAATAGAGTTTAAGCATATACCTAAGCGTTTTTGCATTCTTAAGGTGTGTAACTGTTCATTTTCTATCTCATTGTAGTCGGCGAGATTGAATTGCTTCGAAAGGGAATTAACAAGAGAGATTAGCTGGCTAACCGCCAAGACCCGACCTTCATACTGTTGTACTTGTTGCTTAAGCATGTAGGTTTTGCCCGTACCTTTCTCACTTTTAACCAACGTCACCCCAGACCGAAGACGCAGCTCGGGTAAATAACGTTGGTTCACTATTAGAGCTTTATCATCATATTCCTCAAGCTTCGACTCTGTTTCTTCACTTTTACTCATAAACATTTCAAGAGATTCACGAAGCTCGAAATTACGCTCACCCTCTACGAAAGAATGGATTGTTGGGTTGTAATCTCCATAGCGCCCCGCGTTAGCGTAAAACTTAGCTTTAGAGAATCCTTTGTCGGGACGTAAAGGATCTTGTAATTGAGCCCCATCATAAAGCACAGGGTTTAAGAAAGCTTCTAGCACCGTCGTTACACGGCCATCCTCAAACTCGAGACGGTCGGCAGGGTGAAGAATTTTGTTTTCGTGCGCCTTAACAATCTTCTCAGCTTCACCTCGAGATAAAGGTTTCTGTGTATAGTGGGTGGTGTTAACGATTCGCTGTACCTGAATCTCTCGGAACTCTGAGACTCGAGCAATAACACTCTCGGATTGTTTCTCCATTTCAACTACACGACGGAATTCTTTATCTTGAGTTGGGGTGTAGTCTTTAAGTTTCTTCGTTGAAACCGTTCTATGACCACGACGGTTTATTTCACCTTTAGGCAACTTCTGATAGAAACTTTCGGAAGGGCGAATAAATGCACCGGCTTCAAAACATAATCGCTCGGGTTGGAATACTGAGGTATCAAAAATAGTTCGGGGTAAGCGGCCACCACTGGCACTTACCTTAATATGACCCATGCCGGCCATCCAGCATCGTTTCTCAAGCATCTTTCCGAACCGTGCGATATCTTCGCCTTTATCAACCAACATATAGATATGGAAGCCATCCGCGGGGCGAATTACTTTATCGGTCGCCCTATCGAAAAGAGAGGTTGAGGTACTATAGGTTCTTATGTAGTCCGTGTTATTTAGTTCTAGTTCGGGCACGGCTTCACTTAAATACTTTAAGAATTCGTCGGGGCCTTTAATCGATATTTTAGCGTGTTCATCCTTATCGTAATCGAATAGGATTAAACTTGGTCCCTTGTTTACCATTGATTTAGAGGAACGGGTACCGTAAACGCCTGTGGCGTCAACGTGTACAGGGTATTCATACCCTCGTCTTTCAAATTCTTTGCTGGTTAGGACTTCTACAAATTCGTGTTCAGTATCCATTACGCCAGGGGTAAAACACTGGTTAGGCTTAAGGCTTTTAATAAAGTCTGGTAGCTGGGATAGGGTCAACTGAACCTTTTGAGCGGTACCCGTCACCATTTTCGGGGCTTCACTTACGATCTTACCATGCTGCATTTTCAGCTCTTTGGTTAAGACCCCCGTGGAGTTCGTGAAAAGGGTCAGGTAAAACTGTTGTTCTACTTGGTTAGCCATCGTCGATTTAGTCCAAATTGTTGCGGCCCTCTAAACGAGGGCCGACTTTATCAAAGTTTACTTAGGTCGGCTGGGGTATAGTCCACAGACTTAAGCACTTTGCCAGCGGGGTAAAAATCACCGTCTATATCGGTACAATCCTCAGTTACCTTCACAGACCATAGTGCGGTTTCTGGGTTATTATTTTTATTGTTGAGTGTCACGGCGAACTTATCACAAACCACGCCTAGGTCTCGGTATTTATTGAGTGTCGCTTGTACGTTATCATCATTACAGAGCTTACTCATGTTTGAGTGATGAACAATATCCCAAGCTTTTAGGATGTCAAAGTTTAGCTCTTTGGATGCGGAGAGTAAGGTTTCTACGATATTTAGTTCGTGGCTCGAAGTGCCTTCTAAAAGATATTGAAACTGAACATACTTTCCAAACAATACATAGAGACTATCCGTTATAGCATCGATTTTATCTTTTCGAGCCTGGGCCGTGAACAATTCGCGCATTCCCTCCCCGTAAAGATTAAAGTGCAATTGTAAGGATTCCACGGTGTAGTCCTTGTCTATCGGTAAGTCAAAAGCTGTGCGAAATTCCGTAACATCCTCAAAGAACTTATAGTAAATTTTGGGGGTCAAAAAGTTATAGTTAATACCTTTAGGTAGCATCGTCAATTTCCTATTTGTAATATCAGACCAGCATTATAAAAAGTTATCAAGTTAGTTGCTGGTAAACTAGCTGGATTTTTATTAATCAGAGTAGGCGACCTGAATCGCTTTTTTCAATGGTTGCGAGGTCGTCCTCAAGGTTTTGGTTTTGAAAGGGCTCGTAAGGTTCGGACCCTTGAACCATCTTCTTTGATTCTGTTATTCGCTTACGAATATAGCGTGGGATAAGGAATAGCACTGAAACAACCAGTACTATCCAAACCCCCCAAATATAAATCTGTATTAGTGTATTCACGACTCTCTCCAAGGTTCAGCATCCGGCATATCAATTTCTTCCCACTGAGGATCGTCAAATTCAGGGCCGAATTCCTCAAACTGAGGTTCGTTAGCCGAAACCACGAACTCCGACAATATCTTACTTACCAAAGCCTGAGTAACTTCCACATCAGCGGCAGCTCGGTGTAAAGACTGGGGGAGGGGAATACCTTCTAGCTTCGCGGCGTTTATCAGCTTGAAGTTTCGATTGCCCCCGTACAAGTGGTTATAAATTCTTGCGCGTCGGGCGTACTCAGTCATTACACAGAAATACTCTTTTGCTCCAAAGTACCCGTTACAATTGATATTCCAAGCTTCGTTCGATTGAACCAGCATCTTGATATCAAAATTAGCGTTATAGATACACACGGTCTTGTTTTTTACCGCTCCCATTAGTTGGTAGCGTACTTCTGGCCATGTGGGGGCTAACGCAACCTCCGCATTACTAATCCCGTGTATCCGCTCCGCGCCTGGGTCTATCGCTCGGGTAGGGCGAACCAAGGTATTAAGTAGCATATCCCCAGTAAGGCCATCCTTGACCGCAATTTCAACTATCTGGTGTCCGTGGCCAAGGCCTGTGGTTTCAGTGTCTAACGTACACCAGTGTTTTCCAATCAAGTAAGAGAATGGAGCAGGTAAGTTATTTCCGGTAGTTGGGGTCATTTTTATCTCTCAGTAAAGGATGCTGGGGGTTTATTTCCCTCAGCGCATTTTCTAACAAAAGCACCCGTTCTATCTGGCTACTAATCTGTGTGATAAGCCGAGACTTATCACACAGGGAGCCACAACAGAATTCAGCTTCGGGTGTGTGTTGAACAATAACCCCAGGAATATGCGAACTCATGCTGCGGCCTCAACAGGATCATGTCCCATCAAATAAGCAACAACATTGTGCCGATACTCCACAGGGAGTTTCTTTCCTTCCATTGACTCAGGGACATACCCTTCAAGAGAAGGTGCTTCGTCCAACTCTATCTGTCCATAAGGCGCGGTATCTGGATGGTAAGGTTCGAGTGTACGGCCTACTGAAACCGTTCCATCAAGCTTAAGCCAATTCACAAGGTCAGGGTGGTTACACATCACCTCGAGAATGCGTTTGCCAAAGTCAATAGCTTGATCCCAACGAACACTAAACACTAATTCATCGTGAATAGGCATCAAGATATCGGCATCCCATTGTGTATCAGGGGCGTTTATTTCATGCCAAAGTGTCAACATACTGCGTTTGGCGAGTGTAGCACAACCCCCTTGTATTTTAGCGTTTACGGCTTGGTTGAATGCCCGTCTTTGGATGCGTTTTGCGATAGCCGCACCGAAACTAGAGAGTGTCGGGTCGTTGTACGCATTCCACTTCGCGGTAAAATTATAATACCAATCGTCGGTACCTTCATATTTATAACGGCGGTGGCCATCGAAGATATCCACGTAACCTTGATAGCGTATCTCTTGCTGGGTGTTTATTCTCCACTGTTCCGCTACAGGGAACGTTTGACGGTAGTTGTCTGTACCCTCCCACATTTGGTCTGAGGTCCAATTCAATTTATCTTGAACTGTCATTAACGACCCTGAGTACCAGTAGCCGAAGTTGGAAGGTTTACCCGCAGAGCCCCGCCACCATTTCGCGGCTTCATAGGGTTTTAGCTCTACGTTTTTTACAGGGTCCGTGAACACTTTCGAGTACTGTATCTTAAAGACCTCTAAGTCCTCACCTTCCAAATTCTTAACCGAACTAAGCATTTCTGCCGTAAACTCAGGGTAGTAAACGCGAAGTGCCGAGGTTGCTGCCCCTAAATGCAAATCGTCATAAGGTATCTGACCATACGCTTTTTGGAAGTTAGGATCTTTACTTAACTCACCAATCAACACCAATTCAACCTGGGACCAATCCACAGCGACAATTAAATGGTCGTCTCTGTGAGGTAGAAAGAACCCACGAATATAAGTGGACTCGCCCCGTTTACTCAACTGCATCGGGTTAGGGTTCTCAGCGGCCATACGACGAGTGTTTAGCCTAGAACTGATTATTGGGTACATTCTCCCCGTCTCAGGGTCCGTCAATAGCAGGTAGTTAGTAATATATAACTTCATGCGTTGTTCGGTCTGGGCTAATGCGTTTATCGCTTTTATTACCCGCTGTGCGGTTTCAACGGGGTACTCTTTAGCACAGTTCTCCGCTAACTCCTGCAAAACTTCTATAGGCAACTCGGTGAGTTGACCATAACGTTTCCACTCCTTGATCCACAACGCCGGTTCTGACCCTAATCGCTCCGCTAACTCCAGTAACTTACCTCGAGCCTCCGCGTCGGTTTTAATATCACCTTTGATATAAACGAAAGGCAGCATCAATAAATCATGGAACAAGGTTCGCATCACCATGTAATGGGAGAAGTTCCCCCGCAAGTCGAGTTCCTTCTTCTTTAGCTTGAACTTTTCTTCTTCCATCCAAGGCAGCGACACCGGCCCCGCCGTAAGTGTGGCGAAATCGAAGTCCTCGACCGGCGCATCATAATGATCTAAGGCGTCGATATACTCAGCATACCCGTTCTTTAGAAACAAAATCTTGTCACGGTAGCGCTGATACGAAATCCCTTCTTTACCCACATACCATTTTGGTTGCTTCTGGTAGAGTCGGGGACTAGGGTCGTTAGAGAATTCAAGCTCTTGAAGAAGCTCACCCAGTTCTTTGATACCCTCCACATAGTTTTTCCGCTCAACTTCCCGTCGGCTTAGAATGGCTTCTGTATTTACCCGCCAACCTTTTACCCAGCAATCCGAATAGATATAACACATCGGGTTCTCTTGCTCGAAGAAGGTACGGATAACGGCGGGGTTCGTGTTCTGCATAAACTGACACAACCAATCATAAACCCGTACACACCAATAAGCATCGTCGGCGCCATAGTGAAGAACTTCCTCGCCGGTTAACTGACCCATGTGTGCTCGGCCTAACAGCGCGTCTTTAAATGTCGTTTGTTTGTACCCGAAGATACGCTCGGTTATCTGCTTAAGGTTGTACCCGTAGTTCAAAGACTTCACAAACCCGTTATAACTGTGGTCGGCTTTTGACTCTTTACCCAAGACCTTTTGTATTAATTCCTGCTGGGCGGTGTCTAATTGCCTAAAGTCATTTACCCCCGCAAAGGTTCTGCGAATCTCAGGGATAAGCTTTTTTATCCCCATCAAATCCGATTGCCTGAACAAGTTAATGTCGTACTGGTCGGAATTGTACGCAGATACCGCCATTTGAAGGGTATCTACATAGTTCCAACCCAAGTCAATCCCCAGGCTCTTAAGACACATCGTTCTTTCAAACGGATAGTTGTGAATTATTTTAAGCGGGTTATCTGCAAGGAACTGAATAAAGTCCCTTGCTAACTCCGGTGCTAATCGGTTTTCTTCGTCTGCATGGGCCATGTTGGCATAGTAGACGGTAGTCTCCCCTCGGATATACAACGAAAAGCCCGTGACGGTCGTTCTGTTAATATCAAAGACCAGTTTCTTAGGGTTCTTATAATCCTCGGCGTCTTTATTCAGTTTCATAAACTGATTCAATCCATCGTGCCGGTCCGCATCATGGGTTTCGATATCGAAACCCACGGGTTGGTTCATCTGGTGAATTTTGGCTTTGATTTCCTCAAGAACGTGGGCGTTTCGAGCATCCACCAATTGCTCGACTAACCCCGTTCTCTCGTTAATTTGCGAGTACATTTACTCACCCTTTTTAGGCGGCAAAACGTAATCACCCTCTGCAAAGCTACCCGAGAGCTTAGTGACGGTAGGTGGTATTTTTTGGTTTGGCGGACCCACCGGTTTATCACGCGTCTCTACCTTAGATTCGGCGGCAGGTATCGGTTCATCAAATAGACGGGACAACTCCCCAAGTAGCCGCTGAATGCCGCCCTCGTTGCCCTTTACCGCGAGGTACGCGTCTTTCAACGGGAGTAGCCTTTCAGGGCTTATGTACCCCATCTTGTATAAGGCGTTCTTAACCCCTTCGTCTTGGAGAAAAACTATCCGCTTAGTGATTCCCGCAAACAGCGATTCTTGTTCAGGGGTAATGACTTGCTGTTCGATAATGTCTTTGTTGAACGAGGTTTTGACTCTAATGGCGTTACGGTAGTTATCCGACTCCGCTGCGGGTTTACATTCAGGCATCGAGGTGTCTGTACTCGCTTTAGGTAAAACTTCATCAACTTTTTGCATGGGTGGTACAAATGGCATCGTCAATCTCCTTACATTAAAACTTCACGGTGACCATATGAGTTTAGGGCGCTAACTACACCTTCATGCTCTAAAGCCTCTACTAACCTTGCTGCACGGCTGTAACCGATACGAAACTTACGTTGAAGGGTGGATACGTTGGCCTTACGCGTTTCAATTACAAAGGCTTTTGCTTCTTCGTAAAAAACGTCTTCGGGTTCGGGTTCGGGGTCGCAGGGTAGTTTAATTTCATGAGATAGCACTTCATCATCATCTAAATGAAAGGCTTCTTTTAGGCTCAGCGCTAAGGATAGAAGCCCATTAGCTCCGAGAAATATTTCTGAATCGAGACGGGCTTCCTGTTGGTCCTTAGGGATATCAGCGCTTTCTTCAATCAAGCGGTCAGAATACTTAATACGCTTAACCGAGCCATCTTCAACAAGCACCGCGGTTAACTGTTCGTCATAACTAACAGCAAGTTTCTGAACGAGCTTGCCTGAGTCTAAACACAATTGAATTTCTTCTGAGTTTAGTTCCTGGTTCTTGGCTCTGATAACCGCCTTGGTTTCATCTGTGGCTTGAAGCTCAGTTTCTTCGAGTAATTCAAATTGGGTCGGGTGTCCATTCACAAGCCAGCTTGTTAGGTCTGAGGCTAGAGAGCGTCTTGCGAATGGGACAATAGGTAAACTGCCTAAGGCTTTACGCAGCACGGCAAGAAAGATTTCAGCTTCACCATCACTCGACGCGTTTACGATTATTAGCTTGTGGCTCGGGATAATTGTTCCCATTGTTGCAGTCTGGTCGGTAAAGGCTCGAGGTAAGAGCTGCGAGACAACTTGTTCTTTTAGGTCTGCCCGAGCTTTCTTACCTAACGGTGCGCCGGTTTCAGCTTCAAGTATCTTGGCACGGACTTCTACTTCACGGGCCACAACCCGCGCTGGGATTATCTTACTTTCTTTAAGTAGCTTGACCGTATAGAAGCCATTAACCTCGTGGACCAACAACGAACCAATAACGGGAGAGAAACCTAAGGTCGCCATCGTGTGATCACCGCAAGGGTGGAAAGGGATATTTTCTAGGGCCTGGGTTAAGCCTGAGAAATCTACGTGCTTGGTTAGTAAATAAAATTTTGCGTTTTTAAAATACATCGTCAATTTCCTAGTTGTTTAGTTAGTTTCTTTGTAAAGATTATTTCTTTTGTTTCGGGTTTTTTGCTCTAATATCACGAACCACAACATAAGCTAAGATGGCGGTATCTAGGACTGCGCCAATCGCCAGCCCTAGAACTAAAGACTTCTCAAAGCCTAAATCCGTATAAAATTGAAGTGGGATAATCAAAGCTCCCGCCGTTAAGTACACCACTAAAACCATCGATAAAAGCTCTAAGATTATATTTTTCACTTTTCTTGCTCCTTACGTAGTTGTTCTATTTCCTCGTCTATACGGGTTTTCATGCAAAACTCAGGGTATTGCCTGTTGTATGTGAGAGGTGCAGAAAGCTTGTCAAGAACCTCAATCTTCTTCTCTATGGCGAATTTGTTTACATATTTATGGAATTCGTCACCACCACAGAAAAGCGTAAATAAATCACTAAGCAAGTCCGTATACTCTTTTGAGTTGACTTCCATTTCATCTAAATCAAGAAACATGTTTCTAGCTACATCTATAAACTCTTTAAATTCCTTAACATTAAGCTGTAACCTAGCAATACGCTTATTAGCCTTTGCTAAATCCTCTTTTACACACAAAAGGTCTTCGTGCAAGTTGTATGCTACTGAGCTGCTATCGCTTTCTGCTAAATTTTGAATTTCTTCGTTTGTTTTACCGTCTGACCACAAAGTCATTTTTTCCTGATCCTTGCCGTACGTTGTATCTACTTTAAAAACAATCACTTTTTTGCTCCTTGCGTAGTTGTTCGGCATACAGATTCATTGCTATTGCCATATGCATATCTATCGAAGTATTGGAGCGAAGCCAGTCTAGCGCCTCAATCTTCTTCTCTATGGCGAACTTTTTTAGCGCGTCTTCATGAGAAGTGAATAACGGGTCTATAACATCTTGCCAGCGACAATCCACCCACGTACTTTCTGAATAAATCATTCCTTCCGGCGTATTGCTGTGATATTTACCCTCGCAAATATCGTTTTGCATTGATATAGCCCATTTAGCAACCGCCTTGAATTCACGCTCATACGTTGCGTAAAAACCCTCCAACTCCTTAGCCCGCTCATTAGCTTTTGCTAGTTGATTCTTTAACTCTTCGTAGTCTTCAATATCTACAAAATCACCCCCAGGGCTTTCTTCTAATCCTCTATTCATCGGGCCTCTGTGACAAATGCACTCTTGACTGTGGTTAGGGTCAAAAACCTCTTTGTAACGCTTAATCACTCCCTTTGCTCCTTATTTAGCTAAACTGATTTCAACAAAAGAAAACAGCCACAAGATAAGCTCTCCCGCACACCAACCAATCAACATAATCAGTAAGGCTATAATAAAAAGCTCGCCTTTTGTTGGTAACACTCTACCTATTGGGCCCATAACTCACCCC
>CENH01003282.1_pt1 | contig 18335 bp, 27 predicted proteins | sample 530171 | NCBI WGS metagenome assembly CENH01 (sample SAMEA2591132, study PRJEB7988) | marine metagenome | biome: marine biome (ENVO:00000447); feature: deep chlorophyll maximum layer (ENVO:xxxxxxxx); material: saline water (ENVO:00002010), including plankton (ENVO:xxxxxxxx) | depth 70 m | reverse complement strand
AATGGATATAGAAAAGGTTATTCTGATGGATCTGTTCCTAAGGCAGATGCGACAACATTTTCTCTATATTTAAGAAATACTGAAAAGCAAAATAATATACAAATGGATCGTACTAGAGAAGCATATCGTAAAGCTTCAAAGATGGAAGAAAAATATAATGCTTTGCTACAGAAATATAATACAATGATGTTAAAGCCTATGGTAAGAGGATTAATTGACAACATGCAAGAATTAGAATATGCCTTAGAAAATGATGTATCTTGGAAAGAAATTTCAAGATCACTATCATCCCTAGCTAAAGGTATAACGTCAGATATAAATAAAACTTTGGAGGGGAATAATGCAGATAACTAAAGATAAAGCTAAAAAACATATATATGCAACGAATGGTAAAATATTCTCAGCCGTATTTATTAAAAAAGATGGTGAGAGACGACTTATGAACTGCAGACTGAATGTAAAGAAATATGTTAAGGGTGTAGGACGTAAGTTTAAGCCAAGTGACAAGGGTTTAATAGGAGTTTTTGACTTACAGAAGGATCAACATAGGTTTATAAATTTAAACACCTTAGAAAGCCTAAAAATAAATGGGGTTGAATACAATATAAAAAATGAGGATAAATAAAATGGAAAAAATACTAGAAAAAGTAAAACAAGATATGAATGGATATCATGATATAGTGTCTAATCTGAGAGATGAATGGAATGATTTAAATGGTATTCTTGATATGGAAGTTGAAAGAGAAAATGATATATTAGAATCTGTTTTAAGTCTCATAGATGGGTTTGAAGAATGTATCTTTGAATCTGTAGATAAAATAGAAAAAATTCAAAAGGAGAATAACTAAAATGATTAACAATATAACTAAAAACGAATGCATGGAAGCTATTGACTATTTCTTTGTAGAAGGGTTTATGGAAGATTTGAAAACTGACCAAAAGTATTATTTAAAATTCCTATTAAACAAGGTAGCGAATGATTATAAAATAAAACTTGATTGGAGTGAAGATGAAGATTAATTATTTAGACTTGTTTAGTGGCGTAGGTGGGTTTACATTAGGATTGCAAAATTCTGGATTTAAATTTCACTATCACGGCTTTTCTGAAATAGATAAATATGCAATAGAAACTTATAAAAGGAGATTTACAAATGCAGAAGAACTTGGAACAATCACAGACATCGATCCTGGAAAATTACCAAACATCGACCTCATCACTTTTGGATTCCCTTGTCAAGATCTGTCAATTGCTGGAAAACGAAAAGGACTTGAAGGTGGAAGAAGTGGATTATTTTTTGAAGCAATGCGAATCATTAGGGCTAAAGAACCCAAATATATTATCTTTGAAAATGTCAAAGGACTCTTCTCAAGTAATGGTGGGGAAGACTTCAAAGTCTGCCTTAAAGAGATTGCCGACATTGGGTATGATGGTCAATGGGAATTACTTAATACAAGGTGGTTTCTCCCCCAAAATAGACAGCGAGTATACTTTGTGGGACATCTTAGAGGAAATAGTAGACCCAAAATATTTCCTTTCACAGAAAATGGTAGAAAGAATACAGAAAATAGAGGAGAAAATAAAATCCAAATAAGCTGTGCTCCAAGTAGGGAGTATGGATGGAAAGATGTGTCGCCTACCTTATGTGCTAGGGATTATAAAGATCCTAAACTTGTAAAGTCTAGTGGACTAAAACAAATAGGTGTAATAGATAAAGACTCTGAAGCTACAAGAGTTTATGATCCAAGTGGTACAGCTAGGACTATTAAAGATGGTGGTGGTATGGGTGCTAAAACAGGATTATATGATGTTGGTGGTATAAGAAGGTTAACACCATTAGAATGTGAAAGATTGCAAGGGTTTCCAGATAATTGGACAGAAGGTCAATCTGACACTCAAAGATACAGACAGATGGGCAACGCAGTTAGTGTACCTGTAGTACAAGCAATTGCAGAACGATTAATAAAGGGGTTTTAATGGAAGACCTACAGAGTTGGTTAAAAAGGTATGTAAAAAAACATAAGAAAAATGCTAATCACCTTGTCAATAATAAAATAAATTGGCATACTAATCAAGGTGGAATGCTTAGCTTAAAAGTTAAAAATGTAGAAGGCAATAGCTTTAGACTTAAAACTTCTATAAGAGGAAAAGACTTTGTATTGAAGCTTTATGATATGCCACGCTACAATACATATAATGGAGTCTGGGCAAATATAACAAAAAAACAAGCACTAATTCTTGCAAGAGAGCTATTAATCTATGTAGGAAAAGGAGAATAATGAGATGGCTATGACAATTGGATTTATATATTTAGGATTTATAACAATACATTTAATTACATACACAATAACACAAAAAAGGAGAGAAGACGAATGGTAGAATTTAAACATAACGACTTAATGGATAGATGGGATGTTGAGCTTCCTAGTCAAATAGGGGATCTTAAAGAGATGGTATGTGTAGCAACAATAGAGGGTGACAAGATTACATTCTTTAAATCGCTAGACATAAAAGATGTTCGTAGCATATTTATGCATTGGGATGAACATAAATTCAACTTGCATAAATTCATGAATAAGAATCCATTAGATAATGTTGATTTTGAACTATATCCAGATGGAGAAGAAAATGAATAGATATGATATACTAGCAAACATATTTATAGTACTAGAAAAAATGAGCATACTTTTGGTGTGGGTGCTGCTTACTGCTGCAAGTATACTTTTATGGTACTTTGTATATGTATTTATTTTTATAGGTTAAATTAATTGAGGGTAGGTGCTTTGCTTATGCACAAGGTCTAGTCAGCCTTTTATTCTAGGTGCTTACCCTCACTATCACAATTATAAGGAAAGATTATGATATCACAAAAAATGATTCACTATGAAAGAATTTTAGCAGCTAGGGAATTTTTAAAAGACATGGTAGATGCACATGGATACAGAGGGTGTATTGAATACTTCAGAGAGCTAAACAATGTAGAAAAAGTATTTAAAGAATGTCTTTCTTTAGATAAAGAAAAAAAGTCTAAAAATATATTTTCTGGCTCAACAGAAGCTTGGAATACAGCCTTTAATAATTACTTTAATAGGATTAAATTCTTAGGGAGTAAAATGGAAGGAAGGAAGGAAGAATATCACGCCACCATAACAGAACAAAGCAGGGATGAAATTAAAAGGCAAATGCTCATAATGTTTTTATTTTATTTAAGCATGAAAAGAGTATTTAGGCCAACTATAGAGCTCTGTAATGCACTAAATAACACAAAAAATACTACTCCATTTAGAGAATTAAAGCTTCCATATGACACAATATATATTGAATTTCCACCAGGAGTGTATAAAGTGCCTGTTAAACATACAACATGTGGAGAATTAGATACTACAATGCAATCATTAGAAAGTGCATATGTACGTTTAGGAGAAGACATGATTATCGTATCTTCTAATTGTACTCCTAGTTCTAAAGAATATGTTATTGGACAGCATTCAGCCACAATGGATATTAAGATTAGCGACAAAAGTGTCAATGTTAGTGAAATACTGGATAAATGCGAAGAAAATGGTCTTCTTTTAGGTAGGGACGCACTTGGAACATTATTAAATATTATCACATACATGTCATGCACTAATTTTTATATGGAAAAAATGAACCCCCCAAGACTTGGGAAATTAAATAAAAAGAAATTTAAAAAGCATTCCAACAGAATAAAGTCTAGACTTCCATTCTATGTTATAGGTGGAGATATACAGATTAGCAACAAACATAATCTTGGTGGAGAGGTTACAGGAACAGGCAGGTCATTAGCGACTAGATTTATGGTAAGAGGTCACTATCATCACTTTTGGAAAAAAAGAACTGAAGAAATAACTGACAATATGGTGGTTAAAACAAGGGAAGATGGACAAGTTTTAATTAGAAAGTGGATCGCTCCTTATTGGAAAGGCCCGGAATATGGTGATGTAGTATTAAGAGATTATAAAGTTACAAAATAATAGGAGACTTGATGGAGCAAAAGCAATATCCAAGCTTGATGGAAGAAGGTGGATTAATTTATTTTTACAATCAAAGGTTGCAAGAGTTTAAAAGAATTGGAATAGGCAACGATACATCATATGTAAAGGTAACTAAAAACCTTATCAATGCTACTGAAAAAAGGTTGAGACAACTCATTGAGGGCAAGAACGAATCGAATACATTAGAGATTGAAAAGGGTATATATAAAAATAAAGAAAGTAAATTAACTCCAGAATTTAAAGCTAAATTCAATTATGATTCTAATAGGTCTTTTATAGGAACTATAACTTCAAAGTTTGAAATTGCAGACTTAGAAGATCAAAATAGAATCTCTTTAGAAAATTCTTTTGAGTTTTCAGAATGGCCTTATGATGAACCAGAATATATTGATAAATATACAACAGCATACAGATCAGAAATTATGAAAGAAATACTTTCTCATAACAATTAGGAGATTTAATGAATCAAGAACAATTATTTAAAAACAGAAATGCAGATCAAGACAGCGAAAAAAAGGCTGTAGAATGGATGGAATCTAATAATTTAAGCTATGTAAGGTATGGATTAGATGCATTAAAATCAGGACTTCCAATATGGAATATACCACAATTTGTAAGGTCTGCTCCAGATTATATTATTTTTACAAATGCAGTAATGGCCAAAGATAAAAAACCTATGTTCCTGGAATTTAAAAGTTTTTATAAAAGTATAAAACTTAAAACAAGGGATCTAGAAGAATATATTGTTTGGGGAAGGTCAATGCCTTTATACATTTTATTTTATGACATTCAAAACAATGCATTTTCACTTAACAAGCTTGATAGCATTGTAAAAAGTATGTTTAGTAATCTTTGTAAAATGGGTCATTATCCAGAGAGTGCAGATAATACATATTATTTTATAGAAAAAGAATGGTTAGTTAACTTTAAATAAAAGGAGAGCAAATGGGAAAAGTGACGTTATCACATAAAGATAAAGACAAGTTAGATATGTTCGCAGCACAAGCATTATCTGGATATATAAGGGAAGGCTTGTCAATGGTTAGAAGGAAAGAAGAGTGCTTAGATATTGCAGAAGCGTGTTACGATCTTGCTTCAGCTATGTTGGTAGCAAGTAAAAGAGTAGAAGAAACTATTGAGACTTTGTGAGACTATTGAAGAGACATTTATTTATTCATAATTAATATATAAAATGTTTGGGATATAATCAATAAAGTATAATAATTTTACATAACTTAACAATGTGAGGATTAAAGAGACATGGAAACTAAGGAAAAAAAAGATATAGTAACATTTCAATTAAAAGTGCCTAAAATGCTATGGAATAGCTTTAAAATTAAGGCAATAAATAACAATGAAACTGCTCACCAAACTTTAATGAGATTGGTTGAGAGAGAAGTAAATGTTTGAGAGAATATATCATGATTATTTGTTGCACAAGCAAAGATTAAACTCAGAGGAGAGGTACGAGGGGAGAGAAGGCTGGTATCACGCAAGTGGTGCTGGTCTTTGCTCTCGTAAACTTTACTATCAGAGCATTGAGAAGCTAGAGTCTCCATCAAAAGAGTTTGACGATGTAAATGCTAAGTCTCAAAAAGGTCAAAGAAGGATGAGGCTTGGAACAATAATTCACGAGGACATTCAGAACGCATTAATATATTATAATAATATTAATAATAATAATATTGTTTTAAAAGAAAAAAAAGAAATACTTTCTAAAAAAAAGAAAAGTCTTGAATTTGTGATTGAAGAAGAAGTTCAAATTCGTGACTTAAACGTCAGAGGTTTTTATGATATACTTGTTTTGGAAGAGGTAGATGGTCAAACACATCCCTTGGTAAAACTTTATGATATTAAAACTGTTGATGCTTGGAGCTGGAAAAATCTTTATCCCAAGGGGACTAAGAATGAAATTGCAAATGATCTTTTTGAGAAAGAAAATTACAAATTACAACTTGGAACTTATGGCTTAGCTGTACGTGAGAAGTATGGTCACCTTGATCAAATGGGGTTTATTTATTACAATACAAATACGCAAATATTAAGAAAATCTATTGTGCCGTTAGAGTATGTAGAAAAAGCTAGAAGGTATTGGTATTCAATAAATGAAGAACACTCAAAAGGTGTTCCAGGATTTAGAATGGGTACATCTCCAGCAAATGCTTGGGTTTGTGGGTACTGTGATTACTTTGATCACTGTAAGCCACCTGTTGGACAGAGCAAAGAACCAGATTGGAAGTTAAAAAGAAAAAAGAAAAGGGGGTTAAAGTGGGAAATATAAAAGATCACTATCACAGCTTTTTAGAAAATGGTGGTTCTAATTTAGGTTTTAGTATGGAATTTCTACCAGAATTAGATGATGTAAATGATATACTTGTAAACCAAATAGATGCACATATGTATGCAGAACTTAAAAGTATAAATGATGAGTAAAGGAGAAAAAAGAATGGCGAAAGAAAAAACTAATTATTTTACAGAGCTTGATAAAGTGAATGTAACTGAAGAAATGGAAAAAAAGGGTCAGTTTAATTATCTTAGTTGGGCGTATGCTGTTAGAGAATTAAAAAAGAGGCATCCTGAAACTACGTGGGAAGTTCACGAATTTGGAGAAAATAAAACTCCATTTATAGCAACTGAATGTGGGTATTTTGTAAAGGTTACTGTTACTGTAGAAGGTGTACCAGCAACACAAGTACATCCTGTTTTAGACAATAGAAATAAGACCATAGAAAAGCCTAATGCGTTTCAGATAAACACTAGCATACAAAGATGTCTTGCTAAAGCTATTGCGTTGCATGGCCTTGGAATACACATATTTGCTGGTGAAGATCTACCATCAGATTTTACATTAACAGATGATCAGTCAAAAGAATTTATCTCTGCATTAAGAGATAATAAAAAAGAAGACTTAATTGATACTGTAAAAAGTCAAATAAGTTTAGGTAAAATAAATAAAGGTAATTTCCATAAAGCTATGGAACATTACGTAAACTCATAGGAGAAATTATGTCAACAATGAATGATATATTGAATGATGAAGAAGCATTGTTTATTCCAAGCGATGATAATGCTAAGAATCAAAAGCCAAAGTATATAGCTAAAATGGAAGGTGAATATTTAGGACATATTGCAGAGGCTCGTACAACAGTAACACAATGGACAGATAGAGCTAGTGGTAATCTGTTTTCTGCATGTATATACAACTTTAAAGTATGTGTTGCACCAGAGAATAGAGGGATGCAATATACTACTGCTGATGGTTCTACTCATGATGGAGAATCGTATGTTGGTTGGAACATAATAGCTAATGGTGTATTTAGATTTTTAGAGCCAAAGGATGGTGATAAATTTGTATCTAATGCACAAGGCAATGACAGATATTTACGTTTTTGTCAAGCTTTAGGAATGGAGATTAAAACTGTTAGTCGTGAAGTAAATGGTAAAACTATGGAAGTATCTGTACTACCTACGCTAGATCCAAAAGAAATAAATGGTTTGCCTGTAACTGCTTTTGTTGGTCGCCATAAAGAAGATTGGATTAATGATCAAGGTAAGTCTATGCCACAATGGAGATGCAAGTTTATTAAATCCTGGAATGAGGGTAAAAAACTAGCTACTAGCACTGATGACCTTCCATTCTAAAGTTAAAAAGAAGCTTGCTAGGTTGCTTGTAAATACTTTAATGTTTAAGGCTGATAGGGTAGCTAAAACTTTAGGTATAAGTAGAGCAACTGTGTATAGATATATTAAAAAATAAAAAGCCTAAATGGTAAAATAAAGGGTGGATAATTGGAGACTGTGGAAACCGAGACACGTAAACAGTTTATTCACCCTTTAGAATTAAGGAGATAAGATGCAAAGTCAAATGACATATTCAAACAAAAGGTTGATGATAAATTTTTATCAAGACCAATTAAAAAAATTTTACAAACTAGGTATAGGTGCTGAACTACCTAGCAATATAAAAGTATCAGATAGACTTATAGATTCAACAAGAAGAAGAATGCTAGAGTTAAAGTCTGAACACGACAGCACTTTAAGTGAAGCTGCTTTTAGATATAGAAAGAAAAGCATTACAATGCAATTTGCAAAAAATTTACAAAAAGCAAATAGAAGATGATAAATATGAGCAGGTACGTTTCCTTTGATAAAGCCTTGATGAACGCTGTGCATACCTTTCTTATTAACTTAATGCACAATCTTAAAAACTGCCTGCTCTAAAATTGAAAAAGACTGTAAATAGCTGGATTATAAAAGAAGATTCTTATGATAGAAATGAAAAAAGAAATAAGAGAAATAGGTATAATAGATCTCAACCAAATTTCAATGTTTACCTGTGCCCTTTATGTGATCAAGTCTATGAAGAATATTATAGTCCAGCAGTTGGTATTGAAAGAGCGTATCATGACGACTTTCCTACTTACAAACTTAAAAGGGTAATATGTTTAGAGTGTAATGAATAGTCACTGGGTAGAAATAGTACAAAGTTTATTAAAAGAAATAAAAGATTTAGAAGAAGAAGTAGATTTATTAAAAAGTATATTGCATTCAAATATTACAATACTTGGGGATAACGATGAATAGTAGAATTTTAAAACTTATAGAAGAAAGGCTTCTTCTTGGAGAAAGGAAATATGGACATCAAAATATAAAATCAGATGGTCGAGATTTTGAATTAGAAGCTTTAGAAGAAATTTTAGATGGTATGGTTTATATATCTGCTAGAATAATTGAGGTTATGGATAAAAGATTAATAAATATAATAAAGGAGAAAGAAGATGGGCATAAGAATAACTATGGAAAATAAAATAGATCTATTAGAAGGAAAGATGAAAACTATAGTAAATGATCTTAAAGAGTTAGAAGATGTAGTTGTAGAATTGTCTAACGCTATGATGAACAATACTAAAGTAGAAAAAAGTGCTCCTAAAAAAGCAAAAAAAGAAACTAAAAAGTTGCCAGCGTTATAATTGAAAAAAAGTTCTGCACAAAGAATAAGAGAGTATCTTGTAGAAAAATATGGCAGTTCCAACTATAAAGATGCTACAAGAGAAACCATCAAGTCCATACTCGTGCGATATGTGCAAAAGCGTAACAAAAAGGGCTAAGTTTTTATGGATTAGTTGGTTTACTAAAAATGAAATAACTATTTGTAGGGATTGTGCTTATAGAGAAGCATATGGAACTAAAAAAATAAAAAAAGCTAAAAGAGATAAGTGTTTAGAAAGAGATGCATAAAAGTTTTTCAACTTAGACGACAAAATATTTAACTTTACTAGTTCACAGCATCATAGGTTAGGGTTTGGTAAATTGGAAAAAGAAGTAAAAAGAGAACTAGGTATTATATATATATCATCTGATGGAAGAACTTTTCTTAAAGAGATGGATGCACGATACGCTCAAATGGAATTAAATAGAGGTATTGTAACTAATCATAAGAAAAAGGAAACAGTTATGAAAATAGCAGAAATCATAATGATGGTTTTAAAGGAAAACAATTGGGGGGTTTATTACAAGAGCCAACCAATGCATCCTTTAGAAATGCAAGATGGAAATGCGTTGTACAAAGTTAACCAAGTCGATGAATCTGATGTTGAAAGTAAAGTTATAAAAAAACTAGAGGAAACATCTTGGATACATTCTCAGACAAATTTGAATCAGAAGAAGACCTGAGGGAGTGGTTAATATCTTTCTATAGAAAGCGTTTACAGCATTTCTTAAATAACATTGGTGGTGTTACTAAAAACAATACAAAAATAACATCAAGGCTTGTTAAGACTACCATGAAAAGATACCAGCAGTTGTTGGACTCATCCCCATAGTTTTATTGGTCTTGGAGTTTAAGGAGATAATATTTCTAAAGAACTTCCAAACGATACATCCATAGAGCAATCAATTTTAGGTTCTCTAATAACGTATCCAGAAAAATATAATGATATTGCAAAGTATATAATTGCAGAAGAGGTCTGGTATGACCATAGATGTAAAATACTTTGGAAGATATTAACGTCTATGATTAGGAAAAAAGAACACATAGATCTTATTACTGTATCTGCCGAATTAAATAATGACCACTATGTAGCAGGAGTAGACAAGGTTTTTATAATTGAATGCACTAATGATTGTGGAAGCACTGCTTCAATAGAGATCTATGCTAAAAAGGTTTATGAAAAGTATTTGCTTAGAAGGGTAGTATCTTGCACTAAGCAGGTTACTGAGGTTGCAGTTAATAATAATTCTAATGCCTTTGATGTACTTGTATCTGCACATTCTACAATTGGCGAACTTATGAATCTAAGGCCAGACAATTCCTTTGACATAGATGATTCACTATCACAGGCTATAGAATCTATTAGAAATACTGATAGGCTTTTAGTAAAAACCAACTTCAAAAACGTAGATAACTTTGCAGGTGGATTAACAAGAGGTGAGATAACTATTGTTGGTGGAAGACCAGGACATGGTAAATCTACAATGCTCCTTAATATGTTAAGCAATATTTTAGATGGTGGACATAAAGTATTACTTTTTAACAGAGAGCTTACAAATGTAGAAGTTTTAAAAAAGTTACTTGCAATAGAATCAAAAAAACTTTCTTATGCTATGATAAGGCAAGGAATATACGATATAGAAAATCTACAAGAATTAGATAGAGTTCGTGAATATCTTGCAAAAAAATATAGTCCAGATAAATTTATGATGTATGATCAACTGCGAGATTTCTCATCGTCTGCAACAGAGATAAAAAAGTTTAAACCAGACGTAATTTTAGATGACTACATACAACTTATAAAACCATCTAATCCTGATGACCCAAGAAGGCTACAGCTTGAAAGGCTTGTAAACGATTATAAATGGATTGCTAAAGAATATAGTTGTGTTGTAATTTTAGCGTCTCAACTTAACAGAGCGTTAGAGACTAGAGGGACTGCAAGACCACAATTATCTGATCTTGCTGAAAGTGGAGCACTAGAGCAGGTGGCTGAAAATGTATTTTTTGTATTTTATTCATACAAAATAGATCAAAAACCAGAGAATAAAAATCTTATAACTATTGTAGCTGCCAAAGTAAGGTATGGCGAAACAGGTTCTGCACAAATGTTTTACGATGGAGATAAATGTAAAATATACAATACAGAACAAGAATTTTTTAACAGAAATGAATTTATACCAAAGGAGACAAGTGAAATCACCTTTTAAAAAATGTATAGGGATAGACCCTGGAAAAAGTGGTGGTATTGCAGTTATATCAGAAGATGATGTAAAAGTATATCCATGTCCAGAAGATGTTAATGGAATGACAATGCTAATAGGAATGTGTATTGAAAACACATCTGCATACAGAACGAGAGTATTTTTAGAAAAAGTATGGGCATTTCCTACAGATGGTAGAGCAGGATCATTTACATTTGGACAAAATTATGGACAATGGCAAGGCATACTATCAACATACGAGTTAAAACCTGTACTAGTAACACCAAAGACTTGGCAAACACATTTAGAAGTTAAAAAAGGACTTCCCAAAAATATAAGAAAAAAAGTGTTAAAACAAATGGCTATAGACAGATGCCCAGGAGTTAAAAAAATTACACTTAAAACATGCGATGCTGTATTAATTGCAATCTATGGGATAGAAGCCTATTTAAGCTACGAAAATTCTAAACCTTGGTCAATGCCCACTGAAGAAGAGATCGCTTGATAAACCCCTAGCTAGAGCAGTGAAAAATCGCTTGCAAGGTCTTTTAGGTTGTGAGTTCTAGCGTAATGTGGAAAAGACTTTTTTAACTTTTGAACTTTTAGTTTATATTCTTTTTCTAAAGCAGTAATTCTTTCAATGTAATTTTTATCTGAATCTCTCTCTAACCATCTTTTCCATGCTAAAAACTTTCTTTTTGTAGGTGCTGAAGCTCCCTTTGAAGGAGACTTCGCTGGATTATATCTTGTTATTCTTGTTTTTAATGTAGACTTAGCTCTTTTTATAGCCTCATCTATTGTGGTTATTCTAACTCCATCAAGATCATAACCTTTTTGATACGTTTCACCTGCATGTGCATAAAGTGCTAATATATATGCTTCTGCAAATTCTTTTTCATTGCCTTTTTCAAAAGCATTTCTAAGTGCATTGAAGTATGGAGACAATACTGTTTTAGGAAACTCAGGAGAATCTACTTTTTTTGGATCAAACTCATCTTCAAAATCATTATATAAAGATCTAAATTTACCTGATTCTGTACTATATGGGTTTGTTCTAGATGCTATAGCCTTTGTCGCACCATTATAAACAGTAATAGTTTTTCTTAAAATCTCGTCAAAAGCAGTACCTTTGTCTGGTGCTAACCCTTTTCCAAACCAATCTTTTTTATCAGTTGCTCCTTCATATATATTTTTTCCAATAACAATTCCTGTTTGAGCTATAGATGGGTACATACTTTGTGAATTTCCTTCATATGGGCTAAATATATCAGAGAGTATTCCAAGAAATTCTCCACGCCACATTGCTACTTTAATATTTTCAAACCATCCAGAGTTTTCTTTTGGTACTGGAGAACCTAATAAGTAAGAATACATGCCAAGCAATGCCTGCCCACCAAAATACGTTCCAAGAGCTCCTGCTGCTAACCTCATATAGTTTCCAGATTCAACAGCTTGTTTTACATTTTTTCCTGTATTTACTGTTGCTGCATATGCCATTCTTTTAAACAATGTGTATGGTCTTACATATTGATTTGATGCAACTTTAGGCATAAATATAGATGCAGAAGAGCCTTGAGTTTTTACATGAGACATTGTATCTAAAAACTGATGAGCGTTTTCTATTAATCTGCTTGTCTTCATTTTTTCAAATGTCGATCCTTTAAACCCTTCTAAAATATAATTACCCATTCTATCCTTAGGTGGTTCAAATCCATATTTTTTAAGAAGGTTTATATCAGCATTAGATGCTTCATAAAATTTACTTAAACGATTATAAGCTTTTTTGTAAAGCTTACTACCTTCTTTATTATTACGTAATAATTCTATATTTTTTAATTGATCAGACTTACTAGTTAAAACAGTTAAGTTTCTCATAAGTTTTTCAGTTGCTTCCATTCCACCAAATTTAAACAAACCTTCTGTTACCCTAGTGTAAAACTTGTTTTTACCACCTTGATATATATTTGTACCAAGTTCTGTGTGCCCTCCACCAATTAATGCTCTTGTATGTTCTTTTTTAAAGACTTCTGAATATCCTTTTGCAATTCCAAGTAGATCAAAAGCCCACAAGTTTTGAATGTTTCCTAAGAAAGTATTTTTAACACCAGAGGTTGGCATTGACAGTTGTGTTTTTGCTAAAAAATTAGAAGCATTATTTGCTGCTTTTACAGCCATACTAAAAGCTGGCTTTTGATTAATACCTAAATACTGTTCTATTGATGATTGCGTGTAATTTCTTAAAGCTAATCCAGCGTCAGTACGTGCTATTTGTCCTAGCTCTACTTTAACGCCAGGTGATTTAATTCCATCTATTTTAACGTATTCTGGAAAAGTTTCAACTCCTGCAATATACTTGCCCATACCTACAGCATATCTTTGAATAGTACCTTCACTACTCCTTTCATACGTTCTTATCCAATTATTATTGTTACCTTTAACAAACATAGGAAGATCAGCTTGTCTTTCTATTAAAAATTTTGTATTCATTGTAGATGGTCTAAAATCATTGCTTCCATAAAGGTTTTCTATAGCTTCTGCTTTAGCGTATTCTCTAACACTTTCTATCTGCTCTGATGTTGGATTTTTTGTTTTATATTTTTCTCTAGCATGTTCCTTAGCTAAAAAATCTGTTTGTTTTTTTATTATTTTTTCAAGAGCAAGTCCAGAAAGATTTGCAGAAAATTTAAACTCTGGAGTTATAACATTTGTAATATATAAGCCATCTTCTATCCATTTACCTTTATTCTCAACCTTCCATTTAACAAATTCTGTTTCACTCATGTTTGCTTTTACAGCTCTATATAATGCATTTTTATAAGAAACAGGAACGCCTATTTTAGGATCAGCATATCTTCCATACATCTTGCCTTGAGCACTATCATAATTAGCAAATTTTAATATACCATTCTCAACAGCATTTAAACCTTCTCCATAAGTGCCCTCTTTATTTACAGTCTTCATCCATTTTTTTACATTAACAGCATTTTCAAAAAATGCAATGTCTTGCTGTAGTTCCTGTACTTGTTTTTTTGACAAGACTCTTCCTTTTTCTGCTAATTCTTTTTTAGATTGTAAATATTTTTGACCTTTAGCGTGCAATATGTGCATACTATCTGCATTTTTAACATATTCTTTATTAGTAATTCCACTTATTTTTGCTCCATCAGAACGAACATAACCTTTAGCAATGTCTGCTTCATATAATTTATAATTTTCACCATACAATTTAGTTTCAATTGATATATGTTTTTTTAATTTATTTGCAATTCTAGGAGAAACTCTTTTAGCTATAACATCAACTACAGGAGCAACAAACATTTCTAATTGCAATGCTGTTTTGCCTAAAAAAGTAGTAGGAGTGTCAGCTATAATTATAGGAGCTTTTTCTATCTTAACTTCTTTAGGCTTAACATCTTTTAAAAATAAATTTTCTTTATGTAATTGCAATTGTTCATTTGTAGCTTTTGATATATCACCATTCTCTACTCCAAGCTTTTTTAAATCTTTAACTTGTTCTTTAGGAGATATTTTATTTGTTCTATTGTAATTTTCAATTTCTGAAATACTTTTAAAATAATCAACAATATTTTTCTTACGTTGAAGAGTTTGTATGTTAGACCTATTAAGAGTTTCAATAAACTTAGCTAAATCATTTGCATTTTTAACAACTTCGTTTGGATTTAATTTTTTAGTAAAAACCTTCTTTTGTATTCCAGCTTGTTCAGCTACAATATTTCTAAGATCTCTTTTTTCTCTAGAGCTAAGACCAAGGTTTTTAACAGCTTGATTAAATTTATCATTTGCAAATTTGGCAATAGATTTTACTGTTTCTGGAGTGCTTACATAGCCTGCTTTTAAAAGATTATTAAATATCTTGTTAGGTTTTTCTAAATTAAATACATTTATAGCTTGTTTTGCTATATTTTGATTTTTAAAAGTTCCAATATTTTCTCCACTTTTATCAGTAGCAACAAACCCTTTTTTCTTTTTATCTAAAATTACGCTAGATTTGTCTGTTGGAATTTTAAGCTTTTGTCCTGGCTTTATTTCTTGACCATATATATTTAAATCAGGCTTCTTGCTTTTTGATTTAATAGTAGTAATTCTATCTAGCTCTATATTAGCTCTAGCTTGTTTAGCAGCTGGTAATTGTGCATCTACTTCAATCTTTTGTTTTTCTAAAGTAACAAGCTCTTTTTGTAATTTATCTTTAATTTCAGTGCCAACATCTTTTTTCAATGCTTTTTTAATACTATTAATAGAGTCACCTAAGATTGTTGATTGATCTTTTATAGTTTTAACTGGAAGCTCAGCAAGCTCTATTTTCCTGTTATCCATCTCTAACTGTGCAAGAGTTTTGCCAGCACGTTTTTTATCACCAAGAGCAATTTCATTCATAAACTGCTTAATACCAGTATGCTCATTAACTCTTTTTTCAATAGTAACTTTGTAATTCTTAGATTCTGCCTTAGTTGGAACTCTGCCAAGCTCTGCTTCTAGCATATACTCTCTAAGCTCTTTGCTTTTCAAAACCTCTCTATACATACCCATACGAAGAGTGTTAACTAAATTACTATTTTGTATAATATCAATTCTTTCTTTTTCAGACAACTTTTTAAAATCTTTTGAAAAAAGAAGCTTATATTTTTCTTCATTTTTAGCCATCCAATCAAAAGCTTCTCTTTCTCTCTTGTTTTTAAGATTTGATGCAACAAGATTATCACGAAGCTCAGCAGGCACTTCAATTCCAGCTTCTTTAAATTCAGCTTCAATGTTTTCAAAATTTTCTAAAAGTCTTTTATTTTCTCTTCCTAAAAAATCATTACGTGCTTTTCTGTAACGTGTTACGTCATTCTCATTACGTCTTAATGGTTTAAAAACAGCACGCATGCCACCAATAATACCAAGATTAGTTCCCATTCCACGCCAAAAATCATCCATTGCAACTTCTTGATCGTGTAATAAAGATTGTTCAGTAAGTTGTCCTGTTGTAAATATTCCTGCTTCAGCTAGCACTTGTGATCCAGGATTGTTTAAAATCCTTGTAGCTAAATTCTTTGTACTAACATCTCCTGCTTTCTGTGCCATCTTAGCTCTAGCAAACTTTGGAGACATAATTCCCTTGCCAACACCACCACTAGCAGCACCTATAATACTACCACTTACACCTGCTTTAACAGCTTGTCCAACTATTTTCCCATAATCAAATTCTTCTTCTTCAGTGCTTTGCCTTGCTGCTTCTGCTATAGCTCCCCCTGCAGCACCATATGTACCAAGACCAAAACCAGAGTCTAAAGCCCCCTGTGCTATAAGCTTGTTTCTAAATGCACTATTTCTTACAGACCTTTCAGCACCTTCTGCCATGCCTTTTTTAAATAAGCCTTGAACAGTTTTACTACCCATAACTTTAGGAGCTAAAACTTTTGACCCTAAACCAGCAGTTCCAAAAAACAAAGCAAGATCAGGAATAGAAGCAAGCCCTAAAAAGAAACCACCAACATCTTCCATTACACTAGAATCATAATCTTCTACTTCATACTTAGGCTTACCTTCTTTAATTTGATACATAAGTCCAGCCATAGAATTGTTATATGCTTTGGCAGCCCAATCATGTTTATCAGCCCACATCTCTGGTAGCCCAGCTAAGGCGATGTCAGAAAAAATAGATGGAGAATGGTCTTCATCTTTTGCATTTAATATATCGTTAGAACTGTTAAGATTTATGTCAGTTTTTTGTTCATATGGATTAATCTCTGGCCATTCAAGATCAGGTCTTTTTGTTTTAACCATATTGTATACATCACTATCATCCATCTTGCCATAGTAATCTGGATTATTCTTTTTTATATCAGCTACTAATTGTTCTACTCTTATCATGCTTATTTTATTTTCTCTAAAGATTTAAGTTGTGATTTTAATTTAGCTTTATCCTTTTCTAACTTTGTACGTTTCTTTTCAGCGTCTTTAATTTTCTTTTTAAATGATCTGCGATAAGCTTCTGATCCAACAGATTTTTGTTTAGCTTTAACATCTTTTAACTCTAATAATAATTTACTTCTAGCGTCATCAATTTCTTTAGGTGCTAACTTTGTAGATGTCATTTTTCCAAAACCACTTGCAATATCTTTTAATTCTTTTTCTATTTGGGTTTGCCTGTCCTCTAACGCTTTTCTATCTGTTTTTGCTTTAGATATAATATCTTCTTGCTCTTTAATATTTTTATCAATACTTTCTAGATTAGAAATTACTTGCTGCCCTTTTTTAACAACAGAAGGTTTAGAAGATTTAGAAATTACTTTACTAGACTTATTGTATGGAGAAGGAGTTTGTACAACCTGCTGTGGTTGAACTTTTTGTTTTCCTTTTGCTTTGTTAACAATTTGCTGCGTAGTTAGTCCTTGATTAGAATCGTCATAATCACCAATATTTATTCCACTTAAAATATCATCTTCACTTGAAAGGTTTAAACGTCTTCCACTCCACTGAAAATGTTTTTGATCTTGTGCCAACATTTCATTATAATAACGATTTTTTTCTTTATTTAAAACTTCTTTTATTTTTTCAGCACTACCTGTTTTTGCAACATGTTTATCTTCAGGACTCATTGTGTCAAATCCCATTGCATCTTCATCAAATTCAAATAATCCTTGATCCACTTGATTTATAAACTTCATAAATGCATTATAATTCTGTTTAGAATTATTATATTGAGACTTTGCTTCACTTGTTGCAGATTTTTTAACATTTTCATAGTTTTCTGGATTAACCACCATTGCTTGTGCTTCTTCTGGTGTTATCATTCCATCTCCAGCAAGTGCCTTCATTGCAATTTCTATATTGCCTGCATGCTTAACAAGTTGATTGTAAGTAGCTATATCAGAATTATTTGCTTTTCCATATCTAAACTTTGCTTTAACAGATCCATCTTCATTTCGTGTTATTCCAGGGCTGATTCCTTCAATTAATCTCTGTGTTCTAGAAAATTCAGAAGACATATAATCCATTATACTTCCATGTTCCTTTAATCCTTCAGCTTTACGCTTAGCATTTATAGATTTAAATGTTTCTGGTAAATTTTCATAATCAGCTTGTTTAAAAGACATTTCACCACTATCTATAGCAGAAGA
>CENH01015264.1_pt1 | contig 18632 bp, 19 predicted proteins | sample 530171 | NCBI WGS metagenome assembly CENH01 (sample SAMEA2591132, study PRJEB7988) | marine metagenome | biome: marine biome (ENVO:00000447); feature: deep chlorophyll maximum layer (ENVO:xxxxxxxx); material: saline water (ENVO:00002010), including plankton (ENVO:xxxxxxxx) | depth 70 m | reverse complement strand
TACAATTACCTGCATTTGTTCCAACTGTAGGTAAAATGTTTACGTATAGAGGTTTAAAATATCCACCTACATGGAATACATGGAGTGATGATTATAAAATAACTATGAAGTTAGTTTGGGAAGATGACCCTATGCCTCCATCTTACGATGACAGATTTTATAGTGGTGTAGATTCTAATAATGAATTAATAGAAAAGAATCTTGATGATTTAAAAACACTTTGGTTAAGTGATACTAAAAATAGTTGTAATAGTCAGCTACAATCAACTGATTGGTATGTCATCAGAAAAGCAGATATAGGAACTGCTATACCCAATAACATAACAAAGTATAGAACAGATACAAGAACAGCTTGCAAAACTATAGAAGATAAAATAACTGCTTGTTCTTCTGTAGATGATTTTAAGAAATTGTTTGAGTCATCTGAAGATAGTATTGCACCTATTTATAATTTTCCTAACATAAAGGATTACTAATGGAAATGGACGCTATGCTATTTTGGAATATTATATTAACAATGGTCGTTGTACCGTTTGGATGGGCATTCAATAAAATGTTCCAAGAGGTCAAACGTATACAGATACTCCTTAACAAGACACGTGAAGAGTATGCACGTAAGGATGATGTTAAAGATGATATGCATAACATCATGGATGCAATGAAAAGACTAGAAGATAAATTAGATAAAATATTAATGGGAAGTAGATAATGGCTAGATTTGTTAAATTTAAACCCGAAGGCATGCGAAAGATAGCTGCTAAAATGGGATATACAGGTTCTATGAATAACTTTAACTCTTATTTAGATAAAAATCCTAATAAGAAACAAGAGATGAGTATGTATGAATCCGTAGCACAACGAATGGCTAAAGGTGGGATAGTAAAGATGCAAGAAGGGGGAACTACAGATACGCAGTATAGTAAGCTACCACAAACTGAAGTTCCAGTAGGAGGAAACATAGGTGCTGATAAAACTATTGCAGATGCTACAGCAGATAGAATGCAAGACCCAAGATTACCTGAAGGTGGAGTAACAGTTCCTATAGGAGTGGGAACAAATGAAAATCAAATTATTGATGAAGATGAAGGTCAAGTGTCAGGAGATGTAAAGGTTGATGCTAAGACTGCAGATACTACACTTGCTGATACTCCAACTCAAACTGACGCTAACACTGTAACTGCAGAAACATCTTCAGATAAAGTCAATGCCGCACTAGATACAGTAAATGCCGCTCAGACTGATCCTAACGATCCAAGAAGTAGAGTTATAGCCGCAGAGCAAACAGAGTCTAGTGTTAGTAATTTAGATGCTGCTCAAGGTAAGCATATTAAATTAGAAAATCCTATGCAAAGAGAGATACAAGACGGTGAGCTTATTGACGGTGTGGCAAATGCAGAAAAGGCAGCTAAGTTTGCAGAACAAATACAAGCTGCTGAAGCAACTCCGTCAGAGAAAGCTACAGTACAAGGGCAACTCTCAGAGTTAATGACACAGTTTGAAGATGGCAACACTCCAGCTTGGGCATCGGGTGCAATGAGAAAAGTAGCTGAACAGATGTCAGCAAGAGGATTGTCATCTAGTTCTATTGCTGGACAAGCTCTTATTCAAGCGGCTATGGAATCAGCTTTACCTGTAGCTATGGCAGACGCTAGAACCTTCACAGCATTTGAAAGACAAAACTTATCTAATAGACAACAAAGAGCAGTACAAGCGGCACAGCAAAGAGCTAAGTTTATTGGACAAGAATTTGATCAAGCCTTCAAAGCAAGAGTTATAAATGCATCTAAGATATCAGATGTAGCTAACAGAAATTTTACTGCAGAGCAACAGATTGCATTAGAAAACAGTAGGGCTGCCAATACTATGAACTTAGCTAATTTAAACAATAGACAAGCATTAGTGATGGCTGAAGCATCAGCATTGTCTCAGTTAGATATGGCTAACTTAAATAACAGACAAAAAGCTGCAGTGCAAAATGCACAAAACTTTTTACAATTGGAAATGGCTAATTTATCTAATCTACAGCAAACAGAATTGTTTAAGGCACAGCAAAGAACACAAGCTTTGTTTACAGATCAAGCTGCTATCAATGCCGCTAATCAATTTAATGCAACATCGCAGAATCAAACAGATCAATTCTTTGCTAATTTAGCACAGACAGCATCACAGTTTAATGCAACACAAGCTAATGCTCAAGCACAATTTAATGCAGGACAGATTAATACTGTAGAAAGATTTAATGCTGAGATAGATAATCAACGTGATCAGTTTAATGCTACTAATCAATTAGCAATAGCACAAAGCAATGCAGTGTGGAGAAGAGAGATTGCTACAGCAGATACTGCGGCAATCAATAGGGCAAATGAATTAAATGCTAGTGCAGTTCTTGATATATCTAAAACTGCATATGACAACCTTTGGTCTTATTTTAGTGACTCAATGGAGTGGGCATGGACTAGTGCTGATAATCAATTAGATAGATTAAACGCATTAGCTATAGCAAATATTAGTGCAGATGCCAAGTCAGAAGCAGCTCAATTGCAATCATCTTCAGCGGCAGGCACAGCATTAGGCAAGCTAATTGGAACATTAGGAGCCGCTTACATTACATCAGTTTTTAGTTGAGGAGTAAAAATGATAACAAATAATGCACAGGCAGTTATAAATTCTTTTGAAAGAATGAAACTTCCTAAACAACAAATTGAAAATAAAAAAGTAGGAATGATGGCAAGATCAAGACCTCCTATGCAAAGTATGGATAATGATGTTAAAAAGCAACCTGCAATAATAGCTAAAGAAATATATGATCATATAAAGAGTGCTAACATGAGATATAAAAATGGTGGAGATGATGGAACAATCGTTTGATAGACCTATTCCCGGAATGGGAATGACACATGAGGTAGGTGCTAGACCTTGGCAGAACCCTCCTACATATACAACAGTAGAAGAAGCTGTAAATTATTATGTAGAAAGAATGTCAACTGATCAATTTAGAGATCAGTTAATTGATGTCATGGAAATGGGTATACCATTAACAACTATGGCTAATACAATTCAACTAGCAAGCGTAATGGAAGGGGTGCATACTGTCGATGTAGGAATGATGCTATTGCCTATATTAGTAGAGTTGCTAAAGTCAATGGGAGATGCCTCTAATGTTCAATACGTAACTGGAATGGAAAAAACAGAGGGTGCAAGTAGTCCAACAGCACCTAGTTCAATTATTAATAATATGATGAGACAATCCACGGAAGAACAAGAAATGCAACCTCAAGAGCTTTCAGTGGAAGAAGAAACAGATGATCAACCAATGGGATTAATGGCAAGGAGAACATAATGGCATTTTTAGGTAGTTTAGGAAAAGCATTAGGATTAGATTCTGAATTTGGTAAAGGCTTAGTAGCAGGAACAGCAACAGGCTTCGCTGAAGGTTTTGAAGATGATATTAAAAGGTCAAAAGATAATGTTGATAATTTATTGGCTATGTCTTACAAAGGTGCTGTAGCTGATAAGAAAAGAAGAGACAAAGAATTAAAAGCCAATAAAGAGGTCATTGATGAGATTGTAGGAAATTTAAGTGTTAGTCAATCTAAAGACAAACAATCAGTTTTACAAGCAACAAGAAGTCTAATAGATAAATATAACTTAAAAGGTGCTTTACAGTATTCTCAAAATTTAAAAACACAATGGTCTAAAACAAATAGAGACCCTTTCGATGCTATAGAAATTGGAGAAAGAACTAATCATTCTACTCCCTTGAGTTCAGAGTTATTATCTGAATCCGTCACTGACCCAATAACTATTCCTGACATACAACAGATGGCTAAAAATGCTAATGTGGGTATAATGAAAGTCTTTGGAAGCTCAGATGAAAAAGTAGAACGAATAGGTAATAGGGCAAAAGATATGATAAAAGCCTATGGCATAGACATAAATGCTGATAATTTAGATTTACCCCCTGCCGCAAAAGTAAATATAAGTCCTCTTATAATGGGTACTTTAGATAATCCAGTGCATGAAATAGCACGTATTCAAAATTATTTAGAGGTCAATAAAGATACAATGACATCCAAAGAAGAAAAATTAGCACTTAGTATGCTTGATGCTCAAAGAGCTATTATAGATACGGATAGAAAAATAAGAGAAACTAGAATTGCAAAGCCTTTAGACAAATCAGAATACAAGGCTTTCAGAGGTCAAGTACTAGAGCTTATGGGAAACAAATTAAATTTTGAGGTTGCGTACGATCCTAATAAAAAAAGATACGTAACACTTGGGTTGCAAGATAAAAAGAAACAAGTAGTAACAAAATATGTAAATGACCTAATGGATAAACTAGATGATGCCGCTAAAGCAGGAGCTATAGGCAAACAAAATGCTATGAAAGTAATACAAGAAAGTATTTTTGGAGATCAATCATTAACTTTAGTTGATGGTGTATTAACCACAGATTCTGCAACAAAACTTTTTAGTGATGAAGATGCTATAACATTAGGAATTCCTAATAGACCATTAGTAGTTACTAATGAACCTACCGTAGTTATAACTAACCCAGATGAACAGAAAATGAAGCTTATAAGAAAAGCTAAAGAAAGTGGTGTACGAACTCCAGCAGGAACACGTGCTATTGATGAACTTGCTTTATTACTACTTAAGGAAAGACAAAATCAAGGTAATCCTTATGAAGATCAAGAACAAGCTAGAAGAGACGCTATAATGGCAATACAAAACGCTATCATGGGAAGTACACCTAGAGGTTAAGATGCTAGAAGATTATACAACTTTTTCAAAAGAAAAATTAACTAGAGAAAACTTAGTTAAAAATTTTAATTTTATTTCTGATGCTAGAGCATTTCTAGCTGACAGAGAAGATTATTATTCAGATGATCCTAACGAAGTATACGATAGATACTTAGAACACTTTAGATATCAAAATGTAAATGAAGTCACTGCAGTTAGAGACATGTATCAAGCACAAGATTATCAAAGAAAAGGAGACATAAAAAGTTTAAATCGAATGGGAAAACTTATGGATACATTCGACAAACAAGATAGTGAATTTACATCAGAAACCTTAACTGATTACTTAGGTGGTATTTTCACTGCACCTTCTACATACGCTGGTATGTTTTCCTTTGGTGCTGGAAAAGGAGGTGCTTTAGCTGCTCAACAAGGAATTAAATTTGGTATAAAAGAAATAATAAAAAATGGTGCAAAAGTTGAGGGTAAAAATTTAACGACAGGAGCATTAAAAAAAGCAGGAAATTACTCTAGGTTAAAAGCTTTAAGAGAGGGGTTTGCTAATGGTGGGTATAAAGCTGCTATAGGTGCTGGAGTAGTAGACGCATTAGGTGCGGCTGGAACTGTTGCTGCTCAAGAAGAGACTAGAGTTACTTATGACCCTACTCGTGAGTTTGACAATTCAAATGTAGCATTTGCAGGTGCTATAGGTTTTCTTCCGGGATCACTAATAGGTGGTTTTACAGGATCACAAAAGGCTATTACATCTAATGCAGCAGAAGCATATTTACAAAATGCAATGAAAGAAAATAGAAAATTAATTCAATCTTCTTATAAAAATCACACATATAAGAATTTAAATGACACAGGTTCTGTAGGCAAATTAACTAGAGACCTAAACTCTAAATTAAAAAAAGTAGCATTATCAGAATCAGCAGAAGAATCTTTAAAATTGGGTAAGAAATTAAAAATTGATTTAGCTCCTGAACGTGGAACATTACTAAGTTTTGATAGCAAGTTAATAGCAAACATATCATCTGCAGGAGCAGAATTGTTGAACAAAATAGGACCTGCTCCTAACGTCACTAAAGGCAGTAGAGAAGATTTAGAAGAAAGAATAACTGCTAAAATAGCAAGAGGATTTAACTCACCTAATGAAGCAGATAGAAATGCAATGGTTGAATCATTTCAAGGTATTTTAAAAAAACATAATTTAACAGCACAAGAATTTGGAGCATTGTATTTAGCCGAAATATCAGAGGCAGGTAGAACATTGGGTGTGCAAGGAAGAATAGCTAAAAAAGATGTAAAGGAGCTTTTTGGAAACTTAACTGAAATTGATAAGGGTCTATACACATTAGGTAGAACAACAGAAATAGCCAGAGAAGGCATAAGAAAAAATGCAGACAGAGGTAATTTTCTTAATTCTATTGATGATTTTTTTACGTCTTTAAATAAAACTCGTATAGGTTTAATGACTATACAATTAGCAACAACAGTGCGAAACACAACTAATGGTTATTTAAGAAATTATGTATATGGTCTTAACAATCTTAATGCTGGTGTTTTAAGACAAGTAAAAGCTGGAGCATTGTTAACTGCGGGATTTTTAAGAAAGCCTACATTTAATTTAAGTGATGATTCTTTAAAAAGAGCAGGAACATTTGCCTCTAAAGAAGGAGTTGCTGATTTAAAAAATGGATTGAGTTCTGCATACTTAAAAGATATGGTTTTAGGAATGCAAAGCGAAGACACTGCAGTGTTAGTAAGAATGTTTAGAGACCCTAGATTAGGAAACTCAGAAAAAGCAGTAGAGCTTTTTAGATCATTAGGAGATATAGGAAATGCTACTAGTTCTAGGATAGGAACACAGAATAGTAGAATGATGAGAACAGCTTCTTTTCTAAATGGATTTAATACGTTTAGTGATAATATGTTTAAAGCTGCTATATTTTCTAGAGAGTTAAATAAACTAATAAGCTTAGACGCAGGTGATGTATTTAAAAAGAATGGAATAAATAATTTAAGTGATTTAGTTTCTCAAGGTAAATTAAAAATGATGGATGATAAAGCCATAGCAAGTGCTATGCAACAAGCTATGGATTTTACATATCAAACAGGGAGATTTAAAGGGAGAGAGGGTGGATTTAATAAATTTGCTGACGGATTTATAGATATATTCAGCAGTAAATTAGGCTCTGCTTTTGTTCCTTTTCCTAGATATATGATTAATGCTTTTAGATTTGCCTATGAACATGCTCCTATAATTGGATTATATGATGCAGCGGGTATACTAAATAAAGCAGGTGGAATAGATAGACTTTCAAAACAAATAACAGGTCTTACTACTCTTACTGCATTCTATGGAATGAGAGAGCAGTTAGGAGATGAGACCACAGGTGCTTATCAATACAAAAATCCATTTGGTCATGGAACATTTGATGCGAGAGCAGCTTTAGGTCCTTTCACTCCGTTTGCGGCATTAGCAGATTATCTTTATAGATTGGGAAAACCAAAAGGTTATTTTGAAAGAGAGTATGGATTTAGGTTGCATGACAACGATAAAGTGTCAGAGAATATGAGTATAAGAGAATTGTCTACAGCATTAACTGGTGGCTCTTTTGGTAGAGCAGGTGTGAGTTTAGATATGGTTGATGGATTAGCTAAAGTTTTAGCACAAGAAGGCAACTTATCTGATCAAACTAAATTTTCTGAGGCGAGTGCAAGATTTGCTGGAAATTATCTCAGCACTTTTATTGTAGGTGCAGGAATGATTAAAGATGTATATGCCATGACTAATCCAGAGTATCGATTGTTAACGGACAATACAGATGTAGGGTTTGTGCCTTACATGTTAAAGCAAGCTACTAGATCATTCCCTATGGAAGCACACGCAGATGGTGATGGATTCTTTGAAAGACCTATACAAACATCTCCTTACAAATCTAGTGGTATAATGAATCATATGCCTCTTTTTAGACAAATATCAGGATTAACTCCACAAGAGCCAAGAAATACTGCACAAAAAGAATTAGATAGATTGAGATTAGATTATGTAGAAGTAGCACCTAGAAAGTTAGGAGACCCTGAGGCTAATAGAGATGCTAGACTATTTACTGGATATGCCCTTGAAGGCTACTTAGCAGACTATATAAATAGTCCTGAGTACCATGCTTTAAAAAATGATTATCAAAAAAAGAAAGCATTAAAAATAGAAATGGCTAACATAAAAAATGAGGCATTGGCTTATGCTTTAAAAGAACAAGATTGGGATACATCAGAAGATATAGAAAGAAAAAATAAAGCTCGTTATCTTAAACTTAGATCATTAGATAGAAAAATAATAGAACGAGAATGGAAAGACAGAAATCCTAATGACGAATTAGGACAAGATGATTATGGGGAATTATTAGACATAGGACTAGATTTAAAACTTATTAAAAGCAAAGATTTTTTAAAATAAAATATTTAAGAATTAGAATTATTTTTAGAGTTGTAGTCTTTTAATTTTTTAAAAGTTATTTCAGCTAAACTGTTTATAAGTTTTAAGTTCTCTAGGATTTCTTCTAACTTTTTAGATGCTGTAATCTTTCTTTCTTTCATAAATTTCTTAGCTTCTTCTTCTAGCTTCATTTCTTTCTGCCTGTCTATAATAGGCAAAGTTATAACCTCTCTGCCATTCCCTATGTTGCATAGTACTTTCGGGAAAGGGGTTCTTTTTATTTAATCGGAATCCAGTCAATCCTTGGTTGTACTGCAACTTCAACGGTGCATCATACTTACCCAAGCCTCGTTCCTTTCTACTTAGATTCTTTTGGCTTCTCTTCTTCTGCTTTAGCATCTTCTTCTTTTCTAGGCTCTAAGTATTTTATAGTCATCATTAGTTTATCATCATACATAGAAACCTTTTCTAATTCTTTATCAATAGTTTCTACAATATCTGAGTGTTCTCCAACACCTACAGGTTGACGTAAATATATCTCTATATTAGACAAATGCTTATTTATGTTACCCACATAATAAGACTTTAAAGCTGCTACTAACATATCTCTCATTTATAACTCCTTAACTAGCTTCTATATCAACGATCTCACAAACACCAGCAGTGCATGCAAGTTCTTTACTGCCACTTGTGTTGTCTTCTTTTTCAAAATCTTTTAACTTTTTCCAATCAATAGAAGGTGGCATTTCATTCATAAGTTTTTCATATTCCTTTTCATCTATGTCCTGATAAGGTGCTTGTTTATATGTATGTTCGCTAAAAGGCAGAAAGGAAATACCCGATACCGAATCAAAATTTTCATACACCCAAGCACCCACTTCCATCCACTCATGCTCTTTAACAGAAACAGTTATTGATGGTTTGTGTTCACACCAATGGTGTTGATACAACAACCAAAAATTTAACTGTTCTATAGCAGTCATGTCTGTCCGTGTTACTGCACCTGATGGTGCTTTCATTGGGAAACTAAAAACTACCACACTATCAGGTTTCATAACATCAGGCTCATTAGGTATTTTAGACTCTTTCATAAACTGTGTCAAGGGATCTTTATTATCTCCTCTAACAGTTCTAACATAATATGGATTATGTCTTGCATGAATCCCACTAGCACTATCAACTAACTGCGAAACAGTTCCTGAAGGCTTAATACAAGTGATTGCAGTCGATTGTGGTATGCCTAAATCTTGAGCAATCTTTTTGTTTGTTTCTACAGCAACATGTTTTAGTTGCTCAAGAGTATCTTCTAAAGAATTATTGCTAGGAGATAAAGCAGGACAATCAAGTATACCTGTTAAAGATACACCTAACAATCTTTCTTCTTCAGTGTTATCTTTCCATACCTTACGTAAATATTTAAATTCTGTAAGAGTAGATTGAAATGTGCCTAAAATTGTAGCTAATCTAACCTTCTCTTTTAGAGCTTTAATATCATCTTGCTCACGTGCGACAACTTCAGTTAAATTACAAAATTGATATGGTCTCAATATGATTTCTGAACAAGGATTACAACCAAACTGTATGTAATCAGATGGTTCTGTAGGCTTTTCTATCAATGCATATTTTCTTCTTCCATTTTCAGCTGCTTGTTTAATAGCTGATTCCCTATTAAAAATGCCACGTTCTCCTGATTTAGATTCATACAATGCAGTCCATTCTCTCATAAATGTACCCATTTCAGGTTTATTTTTAAATGCTACAGAGTTATTAGCTAGTGATCTTTGACTTTCATATTTATACCATTCACCTGACTTTGCGTGTCTCATTTGATCATCACCTAAGTTAGATAAAGATATAAGTGCAGAACGTCTTACACCACCAACAACTACAACCTCACCAATTTTACACATCAGATCATGACACTCTATAGGATATAATCTTCTACCCGCTGCTTTCTTAAATATAGATACACAAAAATTATACAAATCAACTAGAGGTTGAGGGCCGCTTGCTCTACCACCAAATGTTTTTAACCTTGCACCTGCGGGTCTGACTTGCGAAACATCTAAAGATGGTATCTGTCCTACATATAACATAGCTATTAATTCTCTTAATGCTCTTGCCCATCCGGGTCTGCTATCAGCAACTGTAATAACCGTTGTGCTCTTTTCAAAATGTTCATTAACTACAGGTAACTTATCAACACATTCTCTTTCAACTGAGAATCCTACACCTGTACCACACATAAGGATATACATACACTCATCAAATGAACGAGGACTATCAACAGGTATGTAACTGCAATTATAACCTGCGACATGACATCTGTCTAAAGCAACACCTGCTGTCATTAATGCTCTCATACTAGGCATGACACCTAAAGACATAATACTGTCAGACAATTTCTCACGCAAAGCTTTTGTTAGAGTATACTTATGTTTCTTTTTTAAATGATTCTCCATATAATTAAAATACCTATCTACGGTTTCAATCCATGTCTCTCTTCTTTGCTCATCATCTTTCCATCTTGCATATCTAGATAGTGCAATAAAGTTTTGATAATCTGTTGGTAAATAATTGTCCACTTATCTCTCCTTAGTGTCTATTTTTATACTTATTAACTTAAATCCCTCAACTTCATGTATTATATCTTTTAGATAGTCGTAAATCTCTGCACCTATATCTCCGTCTGAGGGTACGGGATATTCTTTTGGATCAACAGAGATGGTCATCGTAATTTTAACTTGTATCATTTTCCTTGAGTTCTTTTATTAGCTCATTAAGATACCACTGTGCTTTTTCTAAATCTTGCACACCGTCTTTATATTCGTATCTCCAAATGTATTTCATAACGTTGCCTTGAAGATAATATTTAAAACCTTCTCCTAGCATTGCCTTTATAGCTTGAATAGTTTCTATACCAGCTTTGTTATAATGTGGTGGATTATTAACCATATCCATAGTTTGTTTATGATCTGATTGTTCTTGTGCTTGTTTCATTTTTCTATACTCGTTACCTATCTGACTATATATTCTTTTTACATCTTCTCTGTACATTCCCATCATAGTATTCCCTTATTTTTAAAATCTACTGCTATGACATTATCATAGTTTTCATGTTTTTTATAGATAATTTTATTGTATTCAATTAAATAGTTTTCCATAATTTTAGCTATATGTGGATGATCCTCCATAACAGGTATAGCACATGAAATCAATTGAGCAAGATGAAGTAATGCAACTCTACTGTCTTCATCTAATTTGGATTCAGGATTACATATTATATTAAGCTCTACATCACCACCCCAATAATTCTTTTCTACTTTTGGTTTTATCTCTAAATATATAGCGTCTTTGTTTCTTTTAAATATAGTCATTTTTTTCCTCTCTTTATTTTTCTACCTGAAAATTTTATAAACTTCAAGTGATTGTTTTTACCTTTTTCTTTGAGCCAATCTTCTGGTATTATTCTGTCGTAATATCTAAACCCATGTTTAGTACACCACATACCATAAGTTGACCTTGAGCCTTTGTATAATCTAGAATTACTATTTGTGAATACAAAACGAATATCTAATTTAGGATGTTGTTTTTTTATAGCTAAATGTTTTCTTCTATCTGTAGCTATAAACCTACCTTTTGTTTCAATGATTATACCATTGGCTAATATAAAATCAGGGGTATAGGTGCGATAGCACAAGTCTTCCCATTCTATCTTGATACTTTCGTAATCAAAACTGGATTTGCACTTTAGGAGGTATTGTGCAATCTTGTGCTCTAAACCACTCCTATACCCATTCTTTATAGCAACCCTTAGAATACTATGCCTAGTCAACTTACTTCCATATTTTAGTTGCTTCTTTTTTCATCCTATCAGACCACATCCATGAGTCTGTATTAGGGTATTCTAAGTTAGCTAATTCTTCTTTATCATCACTTAATGATAAAAATCTTTGTATTGTTAAAGCTGCTTTCTTTAGTTGTTTCTTATATTTATCTAATGATTTTAAAATAAACTTTTTATGATCTTTAGGACTAACAAAAAACAAATGCATCTTCTTGTCTGGGTAAGCCATTGAATATAAAGCCATTTGTCTAAGTTGTGCCTCTGTAGGTTGACTTGGTAGTCTTGTTGTTGTTTTTAAATCAACTACAGTGTCATCAAACAAAAAATCAACGTAACCAATAATAGGAATCGGAAAGTCATCTAACATTACCTCTACTCTTTCTTGATATCCTTTAACCTTAGGATACTTAAAGTTTTTATCTATAACCTCGCCAAACTTTACTAATGACTTTCTTTCTTTTTCACACTTAGGTTCTGCAAGATCAATGCCAACTTCAGCACATAAAGAAATAAACTTTTTGTCTAAGCCATCAAAATCAAATGTTCCTTTTTCTTGTTTCTCAGATAAAGTGTGCTCTAAGGCTATACCTCTTAAAGCACTTGCTCCACCTGATGATTTCATGCCAAACAAATATCTCATAACCCACAAAGGTTTATCATTAATATATGTATTTATACTACTTGGAGATAAATAATTTATATTGTGAGCACTAAACGGATTATTAGATTTAGCCACTACTTATCAACATCAATGTCTATAAAATCCTCTACAGTTTCTACATCAGCAGCAGAGGGATTCTTTTGTTCAGTTTGAACTTTTTCTTCCCATTGCTTACAGATGTAATCATTAAAGTTCTTTATAAAATCATTGAAGTCGTGAAATAGTTTTTCGTCTTCTTCTGTTATCTCAAACTCCTCACTAAAATCTACTTTAGCAGTTGGAGTGTAAAACTTACTTCCATTAGGTAATGGATTCTCTATAGTGTTATCAAAATGCAAAACATACTGTAGTGGTAGTTTTGACTTAGCTGAATATTCAGCAAACCTATCACCTAAAGTTTTAAATGCATCCTTGTTATCAATCTCCCAAATAAAAGGATAAGCTACAGTTACTTTATCGCCTACAGGTTGACCATTTTGATCTACTGCATTTTCAAAAGATACTGTACCAAATATAACTCTTACTCTTTTAATTTGTCTAATTAAGTCTTGCATGTCTGGAGAAAGAGCTTTGAAATCTTCAACATAACCTGAAGGCTTGCCACAGTTAAACTTACCTGTGTTATCTTTTAAATCCATATTCAAAGTATCTGCCATAATAGTTCTATGAAAAGAACCTTTAGGCTGACCATCTTTTGCACCTATATTTGCAACGTATCTTCTTAACATGAACCTTTGCATAAAAGGTCTTAGTGTCATGGTCTTTGCATATATAAACTCTGACCCATCTTCATGCACCAACTCAAGACGATAGCTACCACCTTCTATTATCTCAACATTAGATAGCTTGCCATTCACTTCTACTTGACCCATAACAGGTGAGTGCCAAATTCTTAATCTATTTAAATTGCTAGTTTTTCTAGGAACTTTCCTATCTGTAGCTATACCCATTGCTCTTGCTAGGTTTTCATAGCTATCAGTTCTTATGTTTGCTAATTCATTCATGAATTTCTCCTTATATAAAGTAACATAGTTTTATCATGAGACCTCTTTTGTGTCAAGCCAGTTGTTGCCCATCTTAGCTTCCAACAATAAAGGTATATTAAAATCAATATTATATTCTCTGTCGATTATTGACTTCATATCTGTGTTAACAGATTTAATAATGTACAACACTTGTTGCTCTTCTTCTGGGTGTACATCAATTACAATTGAATCATGAACTGTGTTCACAATACAAGACTTACAAGTTGACAACCTCTTGTCTATTTCCATTAGTATTAAAGGAACAATGTCTGCAGTAGCAAAACTTTGTACTGGATAATTTTTAATCTGTGTAAAATTACTAACTGAACCATTTCTTCGTCTTTGTATATTTGGAAAAGAAAACTCTCTGCCTGATGGTATCTTAATTTTACTTGTTGTTATAGCCTCTTTAGCCAATCGGGAATGCCAAACTGCGATCCCTTTGTATTTCTTCGTGAACTGTTCGTAGTACGAAGCTTCGGCTTCCGTTCTGCCGAATCCTGTCGCACCATACAACGGAGCAAAGGTATGTGCTTTAGCTTCTTGCCTAGTCGTGAACTGACCTGATTTTGTAATAACGTCAGCAGTGTACGAATGTACATCAAAACCTGTTTTAACTTCATTTATTGCCACCTCATCTTGTGATAAATATGCGGCTGTTCTAAACTCTAACTGTGCAAAGTCAGCCTCTAAAATCTTGCCACCTTCCCAACGTGATACAAACACCTTCTTAACTGGAAACGTGCCACCTCTAGGCATGTTCTGCATGTTAGGGTCTGCTCCACTAAATCTTCCTGTCGCTGTTCTGTGTTGTAATAGCCTTACGTGTAACATTCCATCTTCTTTTGTGTGTACTTTTATTCCTTCTACAAAAGATGATAAGTATGTATCTAATGCTGACAATCTTTGTATGTCAGTTAAAAAGTTAAAAGCCATCGTTGAGTTTGTTCTCTTTGTGACATGTTGTAAAACTTCTAACATTTTTTTATTCACACTAAACCCATTTGCACTTGCCCATTTTACATTAGGTGGATTAAATTTAAATCCTGCAATTCTATCTTGCTGTACAAAGACATACCCATTGCCTGAACATACAGCACATTTAGGAAGTCTTGCATAAGGCGTTCCATCCTTTTTAACTTTATGTATTAATCCTGACCCACCACAAGTATGACATTTTTCAGCTTTGGTTTTATATATTATATCTGTATTCATTTTTACCAAGTTGTTAAATTTTGATTTATCCATGTGTGGTTCAAAATTATTCATCCAAGTTGTTTTATCTTTTGGTTTTCTACTGTAAAGAATCCAAGACATTTGTTCTGGACTATTGAGATTGATAGGAGTGTCACCCATTAAATCTTTTACTTGTATCTTTAATCTTTGTTCTATCTCTAACTTTTCTTTTTGAAACTCTGTCTCTACAGATTTAAGTGTATCTGTATCAACCTTAAACCCCCTACGGTATATCTTTGCTAATGCTACAGATACTTTGTTGGTAAAAACAACTGTGCTCATAAGTCCTGCATCTTGTTCAGAGTTTAATCTTTTATTTTGTAAATTGCAAAGCTCTTGAGTTGCATGCAGATCAGCAGATAAATATTCTTTTAATTCATCTCTTGGTATGCCATCTACACCTACGCCTTGATCGAAGTAATGTTTCAGTGTTCCTTCTTTCTTTGTCGGTAGATCATGTCTTATTGCACACGCCTCAAGTGATAAAGGTTCTTTCTCTCCTCGTTGTAATATGTACTCAGTTAACATTGTATCAAAGACTGGGCCATCATATTCGTATCCTGTTTCCCACAACCACATGAGATCATAAGCAATGTTATGACCAATGAGGATAGTAGTGCGATCTAATAGCTCTTGTAAATATATACCCTCTTCAACATCCATATTAAATAAATGCTCTTGTCCATTGTCTTCTAAACATCCAACCAAAACAAGTTTATTGGAAGGTTCAAATGGATCAAGGTGCATTTTACCGTCTCTTTTTACAACTGTATTTTCTACATCTAAAACTAATTTCATGGTATCCTCTCTTCTAAATCTTCTATTGCTAAATTGTAACAACTTGCCCTAACAGTATAATTGTTTGTTGGGTCAACATCTCCCTTTTTTAAAAACTTAGCCTTTTGAAAGTATTGGTTCTTAGGCATAACACCTAGATACCAACTAATGCTAAAGTCTTTTTTAACTCTTGTGAATGCATAGTAATCACATTCTTGTGTTGAATTAACTTCTGCTATACTGCATTCATAATGAGGCAATGGCTTTACGCTTGTTTGTTTTGTTTTAACATCAACTTTAAAACCATTAATAATTAAATCATATTGATATGTATTTACCCATTCTCCACCTAGAACATTTAAAACGACTTGCTCTCCAATAAATCCTGCTAAATTACCACCACCATTTAAAATGGAATTGTTTAGTTTACCAACTTCAACTGCTTTTTCTCTTGCTGTTAAAAACATATCATTGGTTACTTTGACTTCGATCATGCTGTATATCTTCCTAATACGTAGTTAAGTTCACACGTAATGATTCCATGCCATCCAGTAAGTTTATTCTTAACTACATTCAAATGCCTTTGTAAATCTTCAACACCATCATTGTCTTGCGTAGGTGGATTCTTGGCAATTAAAAGCATCAAGTCAGCCTCTGCTGCTTTACCTGTTCTACTGCCTTCCATCATAGATTGATTTAATAAGACTTTACCTTCTGCATCAGCAGAAAGCTGAGACATATAAAATACTGCACATTCATGTTGCTTGGCTATCTGTCTAGCATGGATTGCATTAGCTTTTAATGCTTCATCAGGTCTAGCGAACCCTTGAGATCGTGCAAATTTATCTCCCATATCTAAAAGTAGTACATCAGGTTTGTAGGATTTGCAAACACTTTCAACCCATGACATATCTCTGCCTGTTGCATCTTTTATCTTTATCTTTGATTTTACAGGTTCATACAAATCTCTAGCTCTTGCTGGATTCTTTCTTATCTCTTTCATTGTCATGCCTGTTGCTGCAGTTAGATATCTTGCACCAACTCTGTGATAACCTTCTTCATTACAGAGTATGACACAATTAGCTCCTTGATGTGCTAATCCATTTGGTGAAGCAATCATACTTGCATGAAAACTTGTTTTACCTGTATTGGGTCTTGCACCTATCTCAATGAGATGACCAGCATTTACTCCACTTATCATCCTAGTTAAAGATGGAATATTGAAATGCCATCTAGCCTCGAGATCATTCTTAGCTAATAGTGTTTCAATCTCAATGTCTTCCCAATCAACATTTAAATCCGGGGTGAAGTCATCATTGTGTTGTTCTAGTAGTAGTCGCAATGGTTCTAAGCTAGTCTTTGTTCCATTCACATAGTCAAATCCTAAGTTTGCAATATCTTCTCCAATGACTTGTTGAAACAATCTAGATAAAACTTCTTGTGCTACATCTCCACCAAGAGGTTGTTCTCTTTTTACTTGTTGAAATAATAATGAGTACGCTTGTTTCTGTGCAGTTGTCATAGATGGATTGTTAGTCATAAACAATGCTTCAATCTCATCAGGTGTAACTGTTCTTTGATATCTGTCCATTGCAGAATCAATGGATTGTTTTATCTTTCTAGCGTCTTTGCTGAATAGTCGATCTGGACATTTAGCTCCACGATGTTCTTCATAGAAGTCTCTGTCCATAAGACTTCGTAATAATGCTAATTCCATATTTTACTCCTTCGGGGTTAGGTTATATAGGTTCATTATATCGTCTTCTTTAAAGTATTTCAGATCATCTTTTAATCTTAATACTCTGATGTTTTTTACGTATCCTCTCAATTCTTTTGCAAATGCAAATATTTTAGGCATAGCATCGGGGTCAAGTGCTATTATGGCTGTAGAGAATTGCGATATAAAATTCTTGTGTTCATCCGACAAAGAAGTACCAAGAATTGCAACCCCGACATATATGCTACCACCAATGACAGCAGCACTAACACAATCCTCTACAACAACTGCTGTTTTACCATAGCCAAAATGATAAGGCAAGTTATTATTACCATAGCGTTTCCATTTGGGAGATTGATTAGTCAATGCTCTACCTGTGGCATCAACAATTTGATTGTTATCTTTTATAGGAAATACAACCCTATCTTCTTTGACATCGTAGTAGAGATCAAGTTTGATAGGGTCGATATCCCATCTTGCACAAAAATCATGCAATTCTTTTCTGTTGTCGTAGGGAACAACATACTCAGGCAATTCAAATGATGAGGAAATAGGAGGAGAAACCTCATCTTTTATCTGCTTTATATCTTCTGCAGATAAATTTACTTTTAAATTACCACTTACATTGCATGATGCTTTGTAGCAATTCCATACTAATAAACCCATATTGTTAGTCACTGTAAATGTTTTATAACCATTACAAGATGGACAATTAGTTCTTATTGTTTCACCATTAGATATGTCTAGGTTATAGATGTACCGTTTGGCAATTTCAATTGCTTTTACCATATTAATTTTAATCCGTCAAATTTTTTCTTAAATTAAGTGCAACGTTAGCTGATGCAAAGGTATTCTTCATGTATGGTTTAACACTCTGAGGATTAGAATGTCCAGTAACAGACATGATGTTACCCATCGAAACTCCAGCGTCTACCATCTCAGTTGTACCTGTTCTTCTTAGATCAGATAATCGTAACTCTTTTGACAATCCTGCCTTATCCATTAACTCTCTGCCAATAAAAGGTAGTTTAGTGAGCGAATAAGGCTCGTACAAGCCTCTTCTCGGTCTCGGTCTAGGTGCAACATACTTTTGGAATCCGAAGTCTGTATGCTGAGATTTTAACATGTCATTTAAGTCATCTGATATTGGTAGAAAAACTTCTGCTCTTCGTTTTGATTGTGTT
>CENH01058035.1_pt1 | contig 18888 bp, 22 predicted proteins | sample 530171 | NCBI WGS metagenome assembly CENH01 (sample SAMEA2591132, study PRJEB7988) | marine metagenome | biome: marine biome (ENVO:00000447); feature: deep chlorophyll maximum layer (ENVO:xxxxxxxx); material: saline water (ENVO:00002010), including plankton (ENVO:xxxxxxxx) | depth 70 m | reverse complement strand
AAAGGGATATAAGAATGTGAAACTTTGGGGTCGAGGATATGACAAAAAAATCTTCAGGACATCAAAGAGAGTCCCACCACAAAACAACCCACCTAGATTCGTTTGTGTTTCCAGAGTCTCTGCCGAAAAGAACCTTGAGAAGTTTTTTGAACTGGATGTCCGAGGCGATAAGATCATGGTGGGTGATGGACCTGAGAGAAAGAAGTATGAAAAAAGGTATCCCGATGTTACCTTTGTTGGATTCAAGACAGGATCGGAATTAGCGAGTTACTACCAGAATGCCGATGTTTTTGTCTTCCCATCGAAGAAAGACACTTTTGGTGTTGTCATGATCGAGTCTCTTGCATGTGGAACACCAATCGCTGCATACGATGTAACAGGTCCGAAAGATGTCGTCATTGAGGGAGTAAATGGTTTCGTGGGTGACGATCTAGAAGAAAACGCGATGAAGTGTCTTGACTTAGATCGTGAAGTAGTATACAATTCTAGTTCCAAATACTCATGGACAGGTTCAGCAAAAGAATTTTTAAATAATTTAGTGAGAATAGGAATAATTTGATGCAAGAAAAAGTATTATGTAAAGGACATGTTGATCTAGTTGAACATATGGGTTCGGATCTCACGGTGTGTAACGCCGCACGGGTTTCGTTCTCGAAGGACACCGAGTGGGAGATTGACGAAGAGGCAGTTGCTCGACTTGAGCAATCAGGATCTTCATACCACAAAGAGGATGTCCGTAAGTTGGCGGAGCGAGATCAGAAATTGATTCGATATCTCGCCAAGCACCAACACTGGACGCCGTTTGCACACCCACAGATCACTCTGCGGATCAAGGCGCCGATCTCTATCAGAACTCAGTTTTTCAAGCATAAGCAAGGATTTGTCGAGAACGAAATTTCTCGACGATATGTGTCATTTGAACCGGAGTTTTACACACCACAGTGGCGAGGGAAACCAACTGATGGCGCAAAGCAAGGTAGTGATGACTTCATTGATGTGGATCACGAAACCGAAAAGGGATTTGATAATGCCCTCCGACTTTGTTTGTACAATTACAATGAACTGCTGAGGAACGGCGTTGCTCCAGAGCAAGCACGATTCGTTCTCCCGCAAGGAATGTACACGGAATGGTTTTGGACGGGTTCTCTTGCTGCGTATGCAAGATTCTATAAGCAACGAATCGATGAACATGCACAGTGGGAAATACGACAATATGCACAAGTAATAGGGGACATAATTGCACCATTGTTTCCGGTTTCTTGGAAGTATCTTACTACTAAATAATTTAAATTGGAAGTATAAATGGGAATAGAATTCAATCCTAATAAGTTAGAGACTCCCGTAGTTTCAGTGCCGGTCTTATCATACGACCCAACGGTTGTTACAAAGAGACCTGTTACTAAAACTGAGTATGACATAGATCTCGTTCAGGGTGATTCGTTTTCATTAGATGTCTATGCAGGAACTACCGCAGGAATATCCTTTGGGTTGCATGGCGGATATACTGCTAGTATGCAAATAAAAAGATCTTCGTACTCTGATAAGTTATTAGCAGAATTGACAACTGCTTACCCCAGAGGATCTTTTGGGAAGGGTACAACCGGTGATTTTTCATCTGGATCTGGTGTTACTTCTTCGTTGACCGGGGGGATAAGTATGGATTATAATGGTGTCGCTGGAACTATTAGAATAGAAATAGATTCTTATACCAGTGGAGCCATTCCTAGAGGAAAGCATCCATATGATCTTCAAATCAGAGGTTTGACCACGGGAGTTTTGGACACTATTCTTTTTGGCAGAATTAATGTCCAAGGAAATGTTAGTTTACTTTAAACGAGGGTTCCATGAGCACAGACTTCAATATAGTACATTTTCAAGGAGATACATTTATTCTCCAAGTAAGACATTTGGACTCCAACAGACTTCCAATTCATTTGACTGGACTGGGTTATACCGCTGAGTTGCAGGTGAGAAGATCTCCTCTTAGTTCCAAAATGATTTGTCAGGTGTCTGATAATTATCCAGAGGGGTGTTATGGTATTGGAACAAGTGGAGATTTTTCTAGGGGTAATGGAACAACTGGAACCACCGGCGGAATAAGTATGGATTATGATGGAGTCAGTGGTGCTATTTATGTAGAAATAGATAGAACAACTTCTTCTAATATGCCAAAAGGAAGACATTTTTATGATTTAGAAGTGTCAACATCAAACTTAGGGGGTTCTACCGGTACTCATGATGTTAGCACTATATTAAACGGTACTTTTGAAATAACAAAAGACATAACATCATAATTTTTATTTTGACATCGTTATTTTTTTCTATATAATAACACCTATATTATTATTGTGTGATTGGAGCATAAGTAAATGAGCAAAGAGCTACCTTCGTTATATCAATCGTTTATTCATCTTTCCCGATATTCTAGATGGCTAGAGGAAGAGGGTAGAAGAGAAACATGGGAAGAAACAGTTTCTAGATATTTTGATTTCTTTGTGAATCACCTAAAAGAACAATGTAATTATGTTGTTCCTGATTCACTTAGAAATGAATTGCAGGATGCGGTTTTAAACCTTGAGATTATGCCTTCTATGAGAGCGTTGATGACCGCAGGAGAAGCACTCAAACGAGATAATGTTGCAGGGTATAATTGCTCATATGCGAGTGCTGGTAAAGTCAAGTCGTTTGATGAGATTTTATACATTCTCATGTGCGGAACAGGTGTTGGATTTTCCGTAGAAAGAGAACTCATCAAAACCCTGCCGACGATAGCAGAGGAGTTCGAAGACAGTGATACGACAATTGTTGTACAGGATTCGAAAATGGGTTGGTCGAAGGCGTATAGAGAATTGTTTAGCCTTCTCATTGGAGGTCAAATTCCAAAATGGGACACGAGCAAAGTTCGTGCTGCCGGTGAGCGCCTTAAGACTTTTGGAGGACGAGCAAGTGGACCGGAACCACTTGAAGAGTTGTTTGAGTTCACCGTCTCAACCTTCAAACGAGCAGCTGGTAGAAAACTTACTTCTATCGAATGTCACGATATCATCTGTAAAGTTGCAGAGATTGTGGTTGTCGGGGGTGTTCGTAGGTCCGCACTGATTTCTCTCTCCTCACTCACGGACGAGCGTATGAGGGATGCGAAGAGTGGAGCATGGTGGGAAGCAGATCCACAGCGTGCTCTAGCAAACAACTCGGTTTCTTACAGAGAGAAACCAGAGCCAGGTATCTTTATGGAAGAGTGGTTGGCTCTTTACAAGTCAAAGAGTGGTGAACGTGGTATTTTCAATAGAGATGCAGCAAAGAAGCAAATCGAAAGATCAAATGAATTTCGTTTAGATCTTGACGAAAATTATGCGACCAGGAGTCCAGATCATGAATTTGGAACAAATCCATGTTCCGAAATCATTCTTCGTGATAAGGAATTCTGTAACCTTACAGAGGTCGTGGTCCGCTCAGACGACACTGTAGAGTCTCTGCAGCGTAAGGTGCGTCTTGCTACTATTCTAGGAACATGGCAATCTACCTTAACTAATTTTAAGTTTTTGTCTGGAGAATGGAAGAAGAACTGCGAAGAGGAAAGACTTCTTGGTGTCTCTCTTACTGGCATAATGGATTGTGCTGTAACCAGAAATGTGAAGGGACTGTCTGATCGTTTGGTTTCATTGAGAACAACTGCAATAAAAACAAATAAAGAACATGCAGATGAGCTAGGAATAAATCAGTCAGTAGCAATCACATGCGTAAAGCCCTCAGGGACTGTCTCACAGCTCGTAGATGCTGCTTCTGGGATTCATGCAAGACATAGTGACTATTATATCAGGACCGTTCGTGCTGATAATAAAGATCCTCTATGTCAGTTCATGAAAGACTCTGGTTTCCAGAATGAACCTGACGTAATGAAACCAGACCATGTTACGGTATTTTCTTTCCCCATCAAATCACCCAAGAATTGTGTCACTAGGAATGAAATGACCGCTATAGAACAGTTGGAGCTTTGGTTGATATATCAACGATCTTGGTGTGAACACAAGCCATCTGTAACCATAACAGTTAGGGAAGAAGAGTGGCCTATAGTGGGTGGATGGGTCTATGATCACTTTGATGAAATTTCTGGTATTTCATTCTTGCCACATAGTGATCACACATATAGACAGGCTCCATACCAGGAATGTTCAAAGGAAGAATATACGAATTTACTCAAAACTATGCCCAATGATATAAATTGGCAACAACTAGGTAATTATGAAAAAGAGGATAATACCTCAGGGACACAAACATATGCGTGTTCTGGATCCTCATGTGAAATTGTAGATATTACTAATTAGAAAGGAATCATATGACTAATAAGAACGAATGTAAGCTCAAGACCGCATCATGTCACGGCGTTTGCCCATGTGGCTGGTTCAATAAGAGAATTTTTGGTGTTACTGTTGGAGTTTGGTTGATTGCCTTTGCTGTTCTACCACACTCAGCTCGGGGTATCTCTTGGACTGCAAAGAGTATTGCTGGTCTTTGGGACAGTGGTGCAAAGGCTGTTGGGGTTGAGCGTCCACAGAGACGTAACCGTGGTCAGCAGAGAGGACTTGGTAATCCTGACTTCATTGACAGAGGTGGCGGACCAATCAACTTCTGAATAAACTTTTTTATTAGGGGGTGACTCATGTAGTCACCCCTTTTTTATTTAATTTATTTTTTATATACATACTGTATACAGAAAATCGTTGCTGGATCACCTCTGTATTATAGGCGCTTCTTCGTGAGGCGCCTATATATTTTTATGGTAATAGCTGGTATTGATTATAGTATAACCTCACCCGCAATATGCATACATGTTGGTGAATCATGGAAATATGACAATTGCATATTTCATTTTCTGTCTAACAGAAAAAAATATTCTGATGTATTTTGCAATAGATTTTTTGGTAAATCTTTCGAGGATTATAACTCAGAAGAAGAAAGATACGACAGTATTTCATCTTGGGCTGTTGATAAATGTGATATATCAGATCAAGTTGCCATAGAAAATTATGCCTTTAACGCAACTGGGAGAGTTTTTAATATAGCAGAAAATACTGGTGTTTTAAAGTATAAACTTTTTGGAGAAGGAATTCCATTAGAAACTATTCCCCCATCCACTGTAAAAAAACTTGCAACAGGAAAAGGAAATTCAAATAAATGTGCCATGTATGAGGCGTTTAAAAATGAAACTGGAGTAGATTTGATGGATGAGCTTAATATGAAAACTCTAAATAATCCAGTGACTGATATAGTAGATTCGTACTATGTTTGTAAGACATTGTTTAATATGATAACCAATATGGAGAAATAATATGTTTGTAAAAGAAGACGTAAATAGAATAAATTCCCCTACATGGGTAAGAATGAATGAAGATGCGAGAAAATTAATACACAGAAGGAACTTCATTGAGACCTTTGGGGGGAGGTTTATTGAAAGGGGTTCTGTGCTAAAATGGCAAGAAGTCGAAGATGTATCTGACAAATATGTCATACAAACCCCCGATAATAGGAAAGAAATAGTAGAAGTTTTTTCTAAATATTGCAGGGAAAATGACCTAAATAAGGCAGCGATGTATGGTACGCTGAGGGGTGAGAGAAAACAGCATAAGGGTTACAGACTACTAAAAAGACCCGATTGAAAATACATTTATGCTAAATAGAATTGAAGGGAAAATCTAATATGTTGAACACGATAATCACTGAATTTTCAATTCCTTCCCAAATGGTAAATATAACAAATTACTATAAATGAAGTGATATTACTTCACCGGTAATTGTTCTATTATACACGAAGGGGGGTGATCCAGCAGCAACGACCCTTTTACCTGCCGGTTAAGTAATAATACACAGGGGGAGCAGGAAAACCTGCTCCCCTATTTTTATACATAAATAGGGCATTAATTTTAGGATTCCTTATGAAAAACAAAACTATTAAAGTCATGAAAGATTCCAATTGGATAGACTCTTCTTTTGAGGAGGAGCTTTTAGAATTCACTAAAGCAAATCAGGTAGAAAAAGAAAGAGCAGTACAAAAGGCTAGATCCAAGGGCGGTGGACAAAAGGAAGTAGATAAAGAGAGAAAAAAGGCAGACAGAAAAAAAGAAACAGAGGGATCTAGTCCGTGGAAACGTGTTATCATAGTAAAAACAAATCAAGATGGTAAAATACGATTAATTCCGAAATCTGACTTTAATGCAAATAAACACGAACTGCTTTATGGTGAAGCACCAGGACAACCACCTAAACCAGAAGTAACACCCAATGTAGCACAGGAAATGTCAACTCAGGATGACTTTGAGGCATCAAAGACATCTAACAGACTGTTGGGTGTTGTCAAAAAGAAAAAGAGAGAGAAATCAGAAATAGTCAGAAGCGATCATTATGATTATCCAAAGGATGGTATAGAAAGAAAAGATTCTACATCCACATACCCAGACTGGGACCATGCACCAGAGTCACTTGCAGGTGGTATATCATTAGTTGCAAATAGCACCGGTGGTAAGCAAGTCGATATGAAAACAATAAGTCAATTTTTTGGTCAAAGCCAAACACTAATGGATGCATCTATTCGTGCATATCAACAAATAGGTGAAAAGGTCAAGGGAAGCTTTTTGGTTACCACTGCGGAGGAGTCATATCCAGTATCAAAAACATTCAAGAAGATATTGGGGGATGATGCAGAACCTGTCACAGATTTAATTGTGCAAGATCAAACAGGAACTGTTTATAACGTTGCCATAATTTATGACAATACAAAAATAATAGTAGACGACGAAGCAAATCTTCTTTTTCAGTTTAGTTTGCAAAATACAATAGAAAAAATTGAGTCAAATGAAAAAGTCAAGAAACAGCTGGAGAAATTAAAAGAGAAAGTTGTTAATATCATAACTAATTTTGACAATAAAGAAGACATCCAAAGAAAGTATATTCTTTCAAATGGAGAGAATATAAAACGAGAACTTATTTCTTCATTGGAGTCTTTATTAGAATCTAATGATGATATGGAACGGTTTGTTGTTTTGGAGTCTCTTACTGGATCTCAAAAGTTTGAAGAGGGATCTCCTGCTATCGCAAACACATTGATGAGCACTTCTAGAGACGGTACAAATCTAAAGTTTACACCCCTAAACGAGGTATCTATTAATAGGCTATTAGGAGAAACTGAACTTAAACTTAGGTTATTTTCGTCGGTTCCGAATACGCCATTCGATGAGATGTATGGTTTATTAGCAAATAAAACAAGACCAGGACAAGCATTACCATCAACACCAGAAAGTTCTTCGTCTCCAGCTGCACAGAATAAAGCTACTATGCAGCCTTATCCATCATTGAATGAATATTTTACTTTGCTGGAAGATCAAAATGATGCAAAATTATTCTTCGAGCAACATATGAGTCAATCACCATCGATTCTTATCGGTCTGTTGACATTTTTTGGATTAAGTGCTAGTAATATTGTTATTAGAAACATCAATTTAGATGCTGTAGGCTCAATTTCAAATGGAGACTTTACTACAGTTTCAGTAGGAAACCAATCTTTTTATATTGATGTTGAGAAGGATGTGGAATATTACGACAGCAATGCTCTTCGATTAGGAGAAGAGAGAGATTATAAAAAAGAGTATAGAGAATATCACGGCACAGAGCAACAGAAAAAACGACGTGCAGGTAGAAATCATGCGAGAAGAGAAGCAGAGAAAAACGGACAAGTTGAAAAGGGTGATGGAAAAGATATAGATCATAAAGATCACAATCCACTAAATAATAGCAGTAGTAATACAAGAGTCAGAAGCAAATCCGCAAATAGGGGTGATAATAAAGTCCCTATTAAAGAGGAGCACGGTGCAGGTGAAGAGGGCACCGATGAGTTGTTGTTAAGGTATATCTTCGATACTCCATACATGACAATCCCAGCACATCTACTGAAAAAAAGGAAAAGTAGAAAATGACTACAGAATCCAAGGATAAGACCAAGACTCACTTGACTATTCTGGCTATTTTAATTGGTTGGTTTTTGACCATAGGAAATTTTGTGTGGACTGCTGCTGCTAAAGATACACAAAATAATTTTAGATTAGACACGATAGAAAAAGAAATAGAGGATTTGGATTCTAGATTAGACACTGCAGAGACTTTTCGTCTAGACATAAGATCAGATCTTGCAGAAATAAAAACAGATTTATTGTGGATACGAAAAGAACTGGAAAACAGATGAAAAATAAAATAGACTTAACGCCAAGAGAACTGAAACCAGGAATGGTTGTGAAAATAGAAGAAAGTTTTTACGTTGTCGATAACACCAATAGAATTGGGAATACTTCATATTGTTCTACTATGATAAATGAACAAGGTGAGTTAGTAAAGGAATTCTTGTTGCTTGGCGAGAAAGTAGAACTGATAAGCGAGTCATACAAAGACACTAAAAGATTAGATAAACAAGAAAAACACGATAGGGACAGAATAGTAGCCACTTTAGGAACTGAATCTGGGTTCCAACGATATGATGATAAATTCAAGAAAAAATTAGCAGAAATTATCATGAATGTAAAAGATCTATATACTAAGGATCAGGAGGAACTATGAAAACTTTTAAAGAACTAAAAAATAGAATCACAGAGAGTAGCGGAGAGCACACCTTTGGTGGTGGTTTTGGTGATACCTTTGTCAAAACAAATCCAAACTCTGCAATAAAGGCATATGGTAAAGGCATCTTTGACATTGGTAAAGAAGATAACCTGAAGAGAGTCAATGCTTTTAGTAATGCTTTCTGGAAAGGTATCAAAGATGAGCCAAACGCCCATCTTGGTGTGTTTAAGACAAAATTAAATCTTCTAGGATTAGATTTTGATTATGATAAAAATACCATGTTAAGAGATGGACAGAATTCATTTGAGCTTTCTCGTCTAGGTGGTGCCTTTGGAAAGAGTCCAGAAACTCCACACGATGAGTTTGATAATGAGAATGGATTTGAGAATGGAGACTCTTACAATTTAAATATTAACATGGGAGATGTTAATGGTACATGTGACATAACTGCAAATGTAGTTAAATCGGAAGGTATTGATGGAGAATTTGAAGCTTAATTCAAAAAACTTTCTTGATTATGCTCTTCAGAATTATGAAAATCCAGAATGTAAAGACATAGATGAATTTTCTGAAGATGTGAACAGGATTAAGTATTTAAAACGTTTATTTAGTCGTTATGAACAAGATGATGAGTTTAAGTCTAGGCTCGTAGTGAATCATTTGATTGTTTTTAATAATGTCTTTGGTGTTTTGGCATCCGCTAGAATTTTGTTCTACCGAGTAGAGGAGAAATATCATCCGGTTCTAAAAACATGTTTGAATTTTTTAGATAGATTGCCCCTAACTATACCTGAGGTTGATTTAGATAAAATTCCTACTGACCCTAAGATATTAAAAAAATTGCAAGAGGAAATATGAATTACGATATAACCAATAAGACAATATCTGCTTTTACCATGTATAAATTCATAGAGGATATAACAAAGCCATTTACTCAACTGGCTGCGTACAAAGCAGGTCTAATTGATCATGAGGGTTATTTTAAAGAGTCAGAAGACGTAATAGCACATCAAATTCCTGCCTTTGACTTATTCGTAATTTACATTAAACGATTATTAGATCAAATTCCAAACCCAAGCACCAGTGCAAAATTAAAATCATTTACTTCCGCGATGTCTTTGTTTAAGGAGTCGTTGGATAAATTTGATCTGGATGGTGAATATATTTGTGAAAATATTTTACTTCATCTCGCAGAACAAGAAGTAGCGGCTCCTATTGCGAATAATGTCGGATCTGGTGAAATAGCAGGCTTGGGATACCGTAACTATGAAGACGGTTATGATGATATACTGGTACATCCGAGAAATAAGTGTAAGGATAAAGACAATCCTCTTTGTAATGTAGTCAAATTTATGGATACTTTACAAAGAAGGAATAGTAAATGATCGCATCTTTATTAACACCTGAATTTTTATCATTAATCGGAGGATCTCTCACTGGATTTATTTTTAAGTATTTAACGGAAACCAGGGAGATGAGACGTGAACAATTTGAAATGTTCATGGAAAATAAAAAAGCTGATCGGGAAGATCAGGATGCCGCAATACAGAGAGTTGGTCAAGAGGCTGGTAAAATAGTAAGAAGAACTATTGTAATAGCAGTTCTATTCGGAACTATTATAGCACCTTTCATTCTACCCTTCTTTGGTATTCCTACTGTTGTGGAGATAAAAACAACCACGGAACCATTTCTTGGCATAATAGGTGGTGGTCAGGACATACAATTCCACAATGTTTATGGATATTTGTTTACTGAGGAGAATAGACAGATATTGCTCAGTATAGTTGGATTTTACTTTGGGAGTGCAACAGCTAGAAAATGAAAAAAGTACTTTATATGTTAGTGTTGATTTTTTTGTATGGGTGCGGGACTATTGTAAAGACAGTGGATCATCCAATAAACCCAGTAAAAGCAGAAAAACTGGCAACTGCTGAGTCACCAGTTCTTTCTATCAACTTATGGCATGTTTCAGTCATGGCATCCATAGTTGTAGGTTTACTTGTTTTTGCTTGGTTTATTGGATGGAGAAGAGTTCAAAAGAGAGAAGCAGATTCCTCTAGGGGAAACTTATCTGTATAATCCTTTATCTCTCTCTGAAGTGACCTAACCCAGTTGATTGGTGTGTCTGTGAATACTTGAGTGTCTCCAGTCTCACAACCAATTATAATCACAATTTGCTCAATCTTTTCTTCTGTCAGTTCTTGCCACATCAGAGAGTATGCAGTTGCCTGTAGGAAGTAATTATCAATGTTATTCTTGTACTTCTTTTTAGTAGAACCCTTGAAGTCTATGATGCTCAGTTTGCCATCATACTCTGCAATACAGTCTGCTCTACCAGCGACACCGACCATCTCAGATGCAAGAGCAAGTTCGGTGCCTCTCACATTATCAATCTTGTCTATCTCTGATTGCATCTGCAAAAATAGTTCACACTCAAGGGGTGGTATGTCCTTTAGTGTAATCGTTTCGTTGTTTACATAGTATTCAAGTAGAGTGTGGAGAAGATTGCCTCTTTTAGTGACTCTTTTTGCCTCTTTGGGGTTGTTTGCTCTCCACTTCATGAAGAATTGATTCTTCTTCCAACCAGTCACGGTAGTGACACTTGGCAGCTTTTTGCCATTAGTTAGTGTATAATAACGACCACTTTCAGTGTCTTCTGAAAGTAAGTCGTTGTTTTTGGCTATATCAATATGTCTGAATGTTTTTTGTTTGAACATTTTTTACTCACAGTACGCATTATATAATAAATTAAAGAAATGTCAATATTATTCTGGAAGCATGTTGTCGATAATTCTGTCGATTGCAAAATCTAGGTCTTCGTTCACTAATTCTTCGTTTAGATTTTCTTCTAGATTTTCAATCTGTTCTATGACCAAATCCGAAAATTGTTGTATGTGCTCGGTCAACTCATCTACATCTATTTCCTGTATATCTTCTTCTACTACAGGCTCGGTTTCTAATGCAGGCTCTTTATTGATCCCGCCTATTGCTTCGACTTCATCGATACCGTCGTTGTTGCCACCTTCGGTTCTTTTTCCGCTAAGTTCTGCTGCAACTCGCAGAAGATTTTTGTTTTGTTTTATGGATTCTAGTGGATGCATCAGATCCTCCCTTTATTATTTATTTATAAAAAAGTAGTCCCCCTGGCGTTCGCTCCTGGGGGACCTTGGTGCCTAAGGTAGCGATGCCCAGGCGTATATTATCTTCTTTGTCTGAATGCTCTTTGTATGTCTGTGATTTGAAGGTTTGGCATAATTGCTCTAGTTATTAGGTCCGAAGTCCCTAGTCCGGTGCCTCCAAATCCTGCTTTCGCTCCAGATCTTACGAACTCATTATGTCTTATGTTTCTTCCAATGTCTCTTGCCATATCTAAAACAGCACCACCACCTGCAGCACCGGCAGTTCCCGTGAGAAGTTTTAGTAATTTTACTATTACATTTTCTTCTAGAAATTTTGCATTTTCTTGCAGTGCTTTTGGTTGATAATTTTCTGTGTATTTCATAATTAGTCTCCGAAGGTATTTATAAAATATATAAATAGTAACGGAGGAATAACCCATGTATAACGTATATGCGACTATTAACGGACCGAAAACCAACACCCCATTATTAAATTCATCTGATCAAATCACAGGAGCGCCAGTTCCTGCAGTAATACTTAATAATTTTGGTGATTTTATGACCGCAGGTGTTACCGGTGGTGTGACTATGGAAATGAGAGGATGTTATGGTGTGTCATTTGATTATATGTTGCCAGCATATACTTCAGAATTACTAGAAGTTTGCTGCACACACATAAATAATATTCCAGCAGGAACGTCTGTGACAATTCTCACACAATGATATGAAAAAAGTATTATTACTTAACGCATCAGAAGAAATTTTGCAATTTATTGAGTGGAAGCGGGCTATTTCTCTATTGTTCAGTGGTAAGGCTGAGCCCCCGTATAACTATGAGCATGGTTATGAAATCCCGCACTCAAGCGGGATTTTTTATTTACCGGCTGCGATTCGTCTTAAGAATTATATTTTTGTTCCTCCTTGCAAGGCAGTTCTGACGAGGAAAAATATACACAGAAGAGACAATTGTAGTTGTCAATATTGTGGAGTAAAATTAGATCCATCAAGTATTTCTATAGATCATGTCATTCCACGATCTAGGGGTGGTAGAAATACATGGGAAAACCTGGTGTCTTGCTGTAGAAACTGTAATACTAAAAAGTCAAATAGAACGCCAAAAGAAGCAAATATGAAATTATTGTGTTCTCCTAGACAACCAAAATTTCTAAATAGTACGGAACTAAAAGTGTCGAGCATCTGGTCCCGATGGGCATAGAAAGGAACTCCAAAAAGCTTCTTGTAAAAAACTGACAAGACCGCAATATAGAGAGTTCTTTGTACTACTGTGAGGGCTCATCGTTCGGTCTGACAGTGAACCACAAATCAAACTTTTTGTCTACCTGACTTACGCCGGAGATTTATCCGGCATGTTTTTTATAGGTAATACTATTTTTCCTAATGTGGTTTCTATGACTGGTTCTGGTGTTACCTTGGATCCAGTCAAAAGAAATTCATCAAATTCCATTGCCTTCTTTTTGAATTCTTCTTCTTTTTTGTGGTATCTTTCATTTAATTTTTTCATTATAGGGTTATTTGAATTACTTGATAAGTATGACATTTTATTATCCTTCTTCTGTAGGAAGAGTTACTTCAACTTTAAATGGTGTGTATGTGTTTGGATCGAGTAAGCTCTCATAAAGAACGTCTCCTATAAATCCACCAATATCAATTTGTACGATGTTCGGTTGAAACTCCGATTGAATACCTAAATTCTCTGCAACTATAATTTTATATGGATCTCCATTACTGTCGTATGATGTTAATTTTATTGTTTTGCCAGTGTCCATGAAATCTTGAGCAGGAGTTGGACCTAAAAATACAAGATTCCATATATTACTGGTGATATCTTGCCAACCACCAATCGATTCACATTGATATCTTGTAAGTAAATAATGGGGTAGTTCCAGACCCTCTTCAAATACACCGGTGTTATTTGTAATGTAGTTATATGGAGGAAATCCTCCAAAAATAGGTTCTTGGATCACATTAAATGTATCAGTTGTTCCTGCTGGAACATCATCTTCATCTTCTTCTTCTGCAGGTATAATAGTACCACTTCTTATTCTTTCCGTCGTGCCTGTAATATTAGATGCTGAAATACCACATATCCATGAACTCTCCTCTGTAATATCACCAACTAAATTATATTCTATTCTGTAAGTCCCTCCTACTTCATCATCATCGCCGTATGGATAACCACCTACTGCACCGCTATCTACTCCGTCTATAAGAATATAACTAGAAACTTCCCAGTTGGGATCGGGGTTTGTGCCATATCCTTGGACATCTGCTTCCATGAAAATTAAATCAGTTGCTTCTATTTCACCATCAGGTGTTGCACTATTAATACTGACGACTGGCAATGCAACATCTGGAACATTTACATTTCCTTCAAATGACACGCTTGCAGTTCCAAAATCATTTGTTAGTGTTGCACTACTCACCCAAGTTGTATCTGCAAGAATTTCCTCGTTATTAATTGTGTAGGATAAAAGTAAGTTTTGATCATTTCCAGTTAAAGTTGTTTCTGCTTTTGTTATATACTCACCCAAAGACTCGTCGAATACTTTTATTTCTGCTGTCGCAGTTCCATTTGCGTCCAGATTTATCAATTCTAAATCTAAAATAACATCTTGATTTTCGTTTACTACTTCTCCATCAGCAGTAGTATTTTCGTTTACAATTATTCTTGGTGACTGATTGACAATGCCAGATCTGGTTTGATTTGTGCTGCCAAATTCTGTTGTTGCAGTTATTGAGTATGTCCATGATACATTTTCATCAATATCTCCTTGAGTAACTGTGTATGATAAAGTATATTCATCATCATCTAATTCACTTACATTTGTCAGTGTTTCAGTTTGAACTGGAGTTCCATCTAGACTTATTACTGCTTCGATGTCTCCTCCGACATAATCTTGTAAAACTGCCTGTAAAACTAGGAAATCTCCAACAGTAACAGAAGCGTCTTGATCTGTGGAAAGATCAGTAAATTCTATTGAAGGTGGTGGAGGAGGAGGAACGACTGGTAGGTCAAAGATAAAGGAAGCATCACTATATGGACCGTAAAAGGATTGTGTAAGTACAGCTAATACATAAGTTGTTCCTATGGATGCTGTTTCACTTATGCTAACAGATATTTCAGTCTCGTTCAATACTTCAAACTCAAATAATTCTGGTGTTTCTTGTAGTACAGAAAAACTACCACTTCCGATTGCCGACAGAACTGGGGCAGGATTAACTCCGCCCTCTGGTTCATCCCAAACCACGGTCATTATAAATGTATTGCCTGGGTATAGTTCTTCTGAATTGAAGTCAAATCTGATGTTTTGTGCTTCTCTAAAATCTTGTAGAGTTCCAATAGGAATCGTAATTTCTTCATTACTCTCAGGTCCTTTAATTAAAACTTTTGATCTTAGTTGTGATTCAGGAGAAACACCAAGAAAATTTAGACTGCCCGTATTTAAGGTGAAAACGTTGCTCAGTCGCCCCCCTGGATCGGCTGCAGGAAGTCGAGAGTATGCATTGCGAGAATTTCCAACTTCGGCCCAAACATCAGAGTCTATTTCTTTATATTCTATCTTTGCAGTATATCTGTGTGTGGGCAAAATTTCTACGTTAGTAGAATCAAAAAATTTCAAAAAATATTCAAGCTTGAGGTAGAAAGAATCATATATGAGGTTGTCATATCCTATGTCCAATTCCTTTTCCTCAAAATAGTTATTTTCATCTGCATATAATTCAGTTTTGCCTGGATTTGGAAATTGGTTTTCTTCTCCATATTCACTGTGATCATAAAAATAAGAAAGTTCTTTTTTTGTCTTTTTACTATTTGTTTTTGCCTCGTTTCCTTCTGAATCCGTTACTTTTGCCTCATACTCTACATTGTTTAACTTTGGAATAAAGTTATCTTCGATGTCGTATATTTGCACGTCTAATTTAAGATCACTTGGAGTCCCTATTGCAGGAAATATAGAATAAGTTGATATTGGTGTTAATGGCACTGAGTGTGTTTCTGGAGTAGAAAAGTTTTCGTCATCATCGTTTCTTATTCTTATTCCAGTTTTAATAAACTTTTCCATAGCAACAAAACTGTCTTCGCCAAGATCGCTACTGCCCCATTCTTTGCTGTTTAGTCCATTATTTCCACCCATAAACACATAACCATGTGACTCACTATATGCCCAGGAAGGACTACCGCTGTCTCCTTCAAATACTTTTGCGTATGTTGATAGGGGATAATTCATAGCCTCTTCGGTGTTAACATTTGCCCATTGTTGATCTGGACCTCCTCCACCTTCGGTGTCCAATCCTGGTGAGTGAGTAAATATATTGCCTTTTCCCTGTGAATCCATAGTTATTATGGGAACTTGTTTTTTGTCATAGTTAGAGAAAAATGGAGCACCAAATTCTTCTCTTCTTATTTTTGCCCAATTATCTGTTATTCGAACTCCTATTTCAGAGAATGACCATTGATCATCTTCTAACTCTAGCAACATACAATCATCAAAACTTCGTACTTTATCAAAATTTTGCCGTTGCTCAAAAGTGTCCAGAAAGCTGCTCACAAATTTAAATTCTTTTTTGTAGAGAGTGCCATCTGGTTTTAAAAAGTAAAAGTATTTCATGCTATAAAGAACAAAATCTCCAGCAGGGGTCTCGCCTTGAGTTCTAAGGAAATGTCCAGTGATGACAACGTGTCTATTTGAAACAGGGATTGCAGAACTCCACCCAGTGTTCCAAGTATTGATGTTAATACCACCATTTGGACCTTGATCTCCCTCAAATCCAAAAATATCAAAGCCACTGTTTTTGATTGGGTTGTTTAATCTCATCGGTCTAGCAGAAACTCTGCTCCAGTCAGGACCGCCTTCTGGATGAAGTCTGAGTTGGGGGTGTAAATCTGGACTTGTCGAATAGCCTTTGGGAACACAAAACACATAACGCCATTTATTTTCGCTATCCGAAGGAGGATTTGTTGTACCAAAAAGTTGATTATTTATGAAGTCTTGATATCGTTGAGAACCAATTTCGGATTTCGCAAAAGCGACACCAGTTTCATTTTGATAAGTAAATGAATCTGGTCCACTTAGCCATTTTCCGCTACCTTCTTCCCATTGTGTTTGTCCGGTGATATCAAATACTACTTTGTCGGAATAGATATCATACTTTGCTGGATTGTCCCAATAGTCGTTTATATACATGATTACTCTACTATATCCTCAAATTTTACAGTCCACTCATAATTTACTATTTCGTGACCTTCATCAGTACCCCTACTAATTCTGAGCGTGTCAGTATATGTATCTGCAAAACCATCAGAATCTATGTCCGGATCTACAATTAAATCTACCACCAAATCGTCAGTTTGGATTGTTTCGGCAAACACGAAATTTTCATATGTTGATGTTCTTCCTCCATCATAGTTGATGAAGACTCCTACTTGCATGATTATTAATTCACCGGTTTCTCCGATTACATCGAAGGTCAAACTTGTGTCTGTGTGGGAAACTAAAGTAATAGCATCCTCTGTTGCAGGGTTGATGTTTGATTCAGGAAAATACACGAGACCAAATGGATCCTCTGGTTGAAATGATATTGAAGGAATCGGTGTGTTGCTACTGACAAGATTTATGGTAAATTGACCACCAGGAAATATATCTCTTGTGTCATATTGAATTTCGATGTCTTCGGGTAGAACTGGAAGAACCACATTTCCTAGATTATATGTTTGTTGTTCTGTTGGTTCTACTTTTGTGTTTGTATAAGTTACCTGGAGTGGATATTCCACTCCAATCTCCAAATCAGGAAAATTTTCTTTGGTAATATATGTGCCTAGAGCGAGAAGAGTATTAGTATAGTTAAAGTTTACGCTTGTTGGTGGTATATAAGTGCTTTCTTTAAGCTTAGGAAAGTTCGTATCTGAGAGAGCAAGGATCTTGAGATGAGGCTCTGTAGATTCTCCATTTAAAATAAAAGCCCAGTTATCACCATAATCTAGATTCTCCCAAGACGGCATTTTAAAATCACTTCTTTCTGTTATTTCATCATTAGTATACGTGTAAGTAAAAAAAGCGTCGTCCACACCATTCCCATAAAATGTGGGATTCTCTGATTGGTTTCCATTTACTGAAAAAATTGTAGAAATATCTGATTCACTTGGTTCGAATAACATTTTATTATTAACAGTTTTGATTTCATTTGACTCTACTTCATATGGTATTTCATTTTCATCTTCATCTAAAATTGATTCTGATTTTACTGTTATTGAAGAATCAGGTGTCAGTGGAATTACTGTATCGGTATCTTCATCTTCTCCGCCAACCGAACTTTGTGAATATTCTATATCAGGATGTTCAAAAAAATCAATTATTTCGTACTGACTTCCTCTAATTGCTCTTACTAATTCTATTTCATAATCTGCTATAAAATTTTCTCTCACGAATTCCACAAAATTCGGATCCCCTATTCTTCCGCCACCAGCAAATAAGGCAATAAAAATATATCCACTTTTAGTGTTTAGCCATCCCGCAGTTCCACTATCGCCCGGGTGTAACGATGTATATTCCGGAAAAATATTTGGCGTCTGTATGCTAAACACCGTCTTGAACACGCCCTCGATCTGGTTGGTCGCTTTTAGTGATATGCCCAGCATACACCTCCCGTTCGTTTCAGGACCTACACTTATAGGAATATCAATTTGTTGGTTTAACTCTATATTATATGAACGTTCAATTGCTTTTGATATTGGAGGACACCCAGTTTCTGTCATTGTATTGAAGAATTGTCCAGTCGAAAATAATTCTCTGCCATCTTCACTCACGGTCACCTGTTCTATTGTGTCAATTTCCATTATGATGGTATCATTTAAACTCACATCATTAAAGATTTGAAATGTGCCAATTTCTCCTTGTGCGTTTTGCATTTCACTGATTTGTTTGGTGGAGACTTTATACATTGTACCTGAGGGATTCATAAATACAAAAAAATCGGGGATTCCGGAAGAGTCAATAAAGTGTTTACATCCAAACAGGTGTCTATCGGAAAGAACAGCCGCAGTTGGTACACCAGAGTTGTATGAGTTTATGAGATCAGTTCCCTTTTCAAAGTCAATTGTTCCAAAGTCTCCCACTGGATCTATTTCTGGTATATGTTCCCACCCAAG
>CENH01003296.1_pt1 | contig 19077 bp, 17 predicted proteins | sample 530171 | NCBI WGS metagenome assembly CENH01 (sample SAMEA2591132, study PRJEB7988) | marine metagenome | biome: marine biome (ENVO:00000447); feature: deep chlorophyll maximum layer (ENVO:xxxxxxxx); material: saline water (ENVO:00002010), including plankton (ENVO:xxxxxxxx) | depth 70 m | reverse complement strand
CTACTACTACTACTACTACCTAAATTTGATATTCTATCGGCAATACCCTGTTCCCCAAAAACAGAATCATATACATTTAGACCTGTATTTAAATCCGAAACAAAACCTCCAATTCTATCCACAGTGCTAGGTCTTGCTGTATTTGGAATAGCTCCTAAGTTTGTAGTTGCTCGATCTAAAGCTTCATTGTAAAAACCTGCAGTGCTTGCATTTGAAAATTGTTGTGCACCAATGTTATATAGGTCTGATCCTCCAAACGGTATATCAACAGATGTTATACCAGCCGCAAATGGACTTGCATTTAATAAGAAGCCGGTAACATCACCTGTACTTGCAGTTTCAAAATTACTTAGCGTGCTACCCAAGTTTAAAGCTCTATCTTCTAGATTACGCCTAGTGTTACCTTGTTCTTGAATAAACGCTGCTGAACCCAACGGATCATATGTACGACCTGTTGCTTGTCCAAGCATAAATGCTTCTTGTCTAGCATCTGCTTTATCTCGTGCAGTTAATTCACCTCTTGCTCTTCCCAAGGACTCTTGGTACAAATCCCTTACATCATCTTGAACTGCAGATGTATCAGGTCTCAAGCTACGAATAGCATCTATGGCTGAGTCTCCAAATTTTCCAATTACATCTAGCCCCGATTGAATATTTAAATCCCTTAGTTGATCGGAGACACCCTGTTGCTCTTCTGCTAATGCTGACTGAGTACCAAGAGATGAAAACGCTTGTCTTCTTCTAAAGTCTTCAGATATGCCTAAAACTCCTTCGAGACCTACGCCTCTATAATTCTCTGCAAACTCTGAACCGCCTAAGGATTTAGCTATTTCATAAGAAATATCAAACTCTTCTGCATCAGCAGTTGTATTTTGATTATCGTCTTCTGCCATGTTGTTGTTATTATTGTTTATATTACCACCTGCGTCAATAGTATCTATTTCATTATTATCTCCTAATCCATCATCGGGGGTTGTGCCTCCTATGGGGTTGCCAAATTCATCAAATATTGCAGGAGTTCCTTCTGGATCTGGATTATCTACTGTGTTACCTGGTGGGTCATCTTCAAAGAAACTTGAACCTGTATCAATGTTACCTTCTCCGAATATATTTCCAACTGCACCTGCACCTAAACCTCTTAAGAACTCCCCAAAACTTGTTTCTCCACTTAGGAGGTTGGATACATCTGTGCCTTCACCAAACAATGGATCAAAGAATCCAGGCTGATCAGTAGTAACACCTGCTAGTAGATCATTTAGGAAATCAGGATCTTGTTGGAAAAATCCTTCAGGAATATCAGCTAACTCACTTATACCTCCAAAATAAGATATATCGGATAAATCTGCCGTCAGTGGATTTACGCCTCTATCAAACAAATAATCGGATAATCCTTGCCCAGTTGGCAAAAATGGAGACAGTAAAAAATTAGCGATTTGACTATAAGGAAGAGGCCCTGTTCCTGTAGCTGTACCTATAATAGTGTTAAATAAAGCAGTTCCTGCGATACCACCTGTTAGTTTTCTTTGTTCAAAGGCTACATCTTCTAAAAAACCACCTATACCTGATACAATATCAGAACCTAATCCAAAAGTTTCTACAAGAGGTTTCATTAACTGAGATAAAGGCCCATCACCTAGTTGTGTTTCACCTGTTACCAAATCATCTAAAAACTGAGCTCCATTTTCCGCAAATCCTAATTTTTCAGCAGGAGCTAAAGAATCCCAAGATATTGCAGCTTCTCCTGTAGCAGGATCTACGAATAGAGCCTCAAATACAGTTTTATTATATTCTTCTATTTGTTGAGTCGCTGGAGCTAATCCTTGTCTTACTTGTGCAGCATAAGTTGGATCGCTTAAAATTTGATCTACAAAAGTTACGTTTTCTCCTAGATACCCTGTAGCTTGTTCTAATGAGTTTCTTAAAAAGCCAGGAGTAAGTGATCCTACTAACTCTTTTAATCCTTCAGGAGCAACATCAGATATAGCATCATTTACTATTTTACCTACATTAGGTATATCTGCTAAATTTGTCCCTGTTATTGATTCTATTTTATTAACACCTATAGCTAAAGCATTTAGTGGATCTAACCCACCATTTGTTAAAGTGTTAATAGCTACATCAAGCATAGCATCGGCTACAGTAGTGGGATCTGCATTTGCTTGACCAAGAGCCAAAAGACCTGACTCCATCTGATTATATGTGTCTATGTTAACAGGGTTTTCTAACCATTCAGCTAATAACTGTTGATTTTCAGCTTTACCTAGAGCCTGTACACCACCTTCTAATAAATTAAATTCTCTTCTTCCTTTTAGTAACTGTCGTGCATCTTCAGCAGCCTGTAAGTCTGGTTGAAAAGGTATTACTTCCGGCATCAAACTAGTTAACTCTTCTTCTGTCAAAGAGTTGATTGCATCTGTAATCCTAGATTGTATATCTGCTTCCGTATATATAGTTTCATCAGAGTCTATATATGTTTGTACTGCAGTTTGACTAGCAGTATCAATTAATGCATTTAATTCTTCCTGTGTGTATATGTCAGTACGATTTATTGTATCCGATATGGCTTTAGCTGTAGCTGCTGCTTCTGCTTCAGATAAGGTTACTCCGAACTGATTTTCTTTTTCTAAAAGTACTCGATCTATATCAGCTTGTGTAAACTGTATTCCTTTAGATTCAAAATCTGCAACTTGTTGTGCTATACCTGCAGCAAGTCCATCTTCTCTAGCTGTATTTACATCTGATTCTTTAAATGTAAATCCCTGTGCCTTATATGCATCTACACCATTTTGTACAGCAGCCTCCAACTCAGCTTGTGTAAATTCTTGACCTGTGGCATCAAATGCTGCTTGAGCTGCATCCGTAGCTGCTTGAGCAGCAGCAGTTAATTCTGCCTGTGTAAAGATAGTGTCATCATCTCTTATATAAGCCTCTACTGCTAGACGTGCAGCTTCTTGCCTTTGACCATCTATATCTGCATCATTTATTGCTGTTGTAATAGCTGTATCTATATCAGCTTGTGTAAATTCTATACCTGCCTGTGCAAACTCTGCTGTAACCTCTCCTCTTCCTGTTAATATTCCTGCATCTTCTGCAGCTTCAACATCTACTTGGGTAAATGTATAGCCTTGGTCTACATAATTCTTTACTCCTGCAGACACAGCTGCATCTAGTTCTGTTTGTGTATACTCTTTACCTGTTTCTGAAAATGCTTGATTGGCTGCATCTACTGCAACTTGTACTGCAGTTTCTAATTCTTCCTGTGTAAATATATCACCACGTGCTATAGTATCTTCAATGGCTTGAGTTATAGCTGCTGCTCCCTCTTCTCTTATATTTACTATTTGATTTTGATAGTATATAGAATCTTTTTTCCAAAATTCTCTACTTGTTTTTGCTCTTATTGAATCTTTTACTGTTTGTAATACTTCAGATTTTTGCTGTTCTGTTAATGGACTTTCGGCTAATGTAACATTTTTGTAGTTGTCCATGTACTCATTTATCCAAGAGCCTCTATTACCTTCTCTATCTTCTGGTTCTGACCATAAATCGGCTTCTACATCATAGTTGTAACCCATGGCAGACATAGCGTCATTTAAGTTAAAATCGGGTAATTGGTAAGTTTGTAAAGTTTCTAGTCTATCTTCAGCATCTTCTAAATCTGTATTTGCATCATTTAAAGCTCTTTGTTTAGCTGCTACATCTGCTATACCTTGATCTACTGCAACTTGTACTGCATTATCTATATCAGACTGTGTAAATTGTATACCAGCTTGTTCAAACTCTTGAGTTATATCTGTTCTTCCTGCCCCATACCCTTCTTCTCTACCCGTTGTAAATCCTTCTTGTCTAGATGTATTAAGGTCATCTTGTGTAAAAGTATATCCTTGATCTTGATAATCCTGAACAGCTTGATTAATAGCTGAATCTAATTCTGTTTGATTAAAAGTATCATCTCGGTTTATGTACTCAGTTACAGCAGCTTCTGCAGCTATAGTAGCCTTGGATTCTGCTTCATCTAAAGTAAATGTATCCTCACGTGCTATATAATTATTTACTGCCTCTAGTGCCGATGCTGCTTCGGCTTCTGTAAGTGTACGTCCAAATTCTTCTTCTTTTGCAGTTATAGCACTATTAACGGCTGAAGTTATATCAGACTGTGTAAACACTAAACCTTCTGATATACGATCTGCTATTGCTGAATCTATACCCTCTTGTCTTGCTTGATCAACATTATCTTGTGTAAAAGTATAACCTTCGTCTTTGTATGCTTGAACCCCATCGTTTACTGCTTTTTCTAAGTTAGTTTGAGTAAAAACAAATCCTTCATCTTGATAGGCTTGTACAGCTGCACTAGCTGCTATTTCTGCTTGTGCTTCAGCTTCTTCTAAAGTAAATGTATCGTTACGATTCATGTACTCTTCGACTGCATCTTGTGCTGCTGTCCTTTCTGCTTCAGTTAGTCGTTTTCCAAAACCTATTTCTGCACTCTGCATTGCAGTTGTAACTGCTGTATTTATATCAGTTTGTGTAAACTGTATTCCTGCTGCTTCAAATTCTTCAGTAACTTCTGCTCTACCAAGCAATACTCCTGCTGATTCTGCTGCAGTAACATCTTCTTGTTTGAAAGTATAACCTTGATCTTGATAGTCTTGAACTCCCTGTGTTACAGCTGCATCTAATTGTTCTTGTGTAGCAACTAAACCTAAGTTTTCAAATGCTTCCTCTGCTTTTGTAACTGCTACATCTACTGCTGAATTTAATTCATCCTGTGTGAATATGTCACCACGTGCTATTGTGTCTTCAACAGCTTTAGTTACAGCTTCTGATATTGCTGCTTGTTGTTGTTCGTCTGTAAATAAATCAGATGTAGCATCGGTAACTGCTGTATCTATATCAGCTTGTGTAAATTCTATACCTTGTTCTGCAAACTCAGTTGTTACTTGTTCTCTACCTGTTTGTATTCCTGCTGTTTGCCCTTCAGTAAATCCTGTTTGCCTAGCATCATCTACATCACCTTGGACAAAGGTATAGCCTTCGTCTTTATATGCTTGAACTCCTGCATCAACTAAATTGTTTAATTGTTCTTGAGTATATGTATCGTCCCTATTTATATATGCATTAACGGCATTATCTGTTGCTACTTGTATAGCAGCTTCTTGTTCTGCTTGTGTAAACGTATCAGATCTTCCCATATAAGCCTGAACTGCATCTTCTGCTGCTTTTATTTCTGCTGCTGATAAATCTCTACCAAACTGTTCTTGTAATCTTTCAGTAACTGCATTGACTTCTTGAGTAATACGATCTTGTAAATCTTCAGAACGATAAAGAAAACCCTGTTGTATTTGATTTTCTAGTAAACTTTCTGCAGCAGAATTAATATCATCACCTGTGTACAAAAACCCTTGGTCTTTATAATTTTCTACTGCCTCTAGTGCTGATTGCCTTTGAGCTTCAGTTAAAGTAATTCCAAATTCTTCTTCTTTCGTAGCTATAGCACTGTTCACAGCTGTTGTTATATCAGCTTCAGTAAATTGTATTCCTTGCTCTGCAAAACTAGCAGTAACTGCTGCTTCACCTGCAGCATAACCCTGTTCACCTGCAGTCTGTACATCTTCAGCCCTGTATGTATATCCTTGATTTATATAGTCTAATCTACCTTGCTCAACTGCTTCATCTATATTTACTTGGTTAAAAACAAAACCTGCATCAGCTACTGCTTGAGTAGCATTATTTGTAGCAAGAGTTGTAGCTGCATTTAGCTCTGCCTGTGTAAATATATCACCACGTGCTATTGTGTCATCAATGGCTTTTGTAACAGCAGCTTGTACTGCAGCCTGTTGTTGTTCGTCAGTAAATAATCCTTGTGTTGCTAAAGCTACAGCATTGTCTATGTCTCCTTGTGTAAATTGGATTCCTTGTGCTGCAGCAGCTTCTATTGCTTCTTGCCTACCTTCTGCTATGCCAGCTGTGTAATCTGTAAAACCTGATGCATCTGCAGGTGCTAGGGAAGGACCGTTTACTTTATTCGTGTACCATTCTTCTGCTCCTTGTTCACGTTTTTGTTGTATAGCATTGGCAGGGTTTGTGGTCATCTCATAACCCCATGTGTAACCAAAACCATTATCTAAACTAAATGTATAACGACCTTCTCCGTAATAATTTTGACCTCCATATTTATCAAAATAGTCTTGGATTTCACCTAATGCAATACCGTCCTGCATTAACTTAGCCATCACTTCTGTTTTTGGCAAAGGTCTTGACCCACCTCCATATAATTGATTTATTCGTTTACGAATATCAAGATCAGAACCTGTAGTACCAATACTATCATCAGCTCTAACAGCTTCTGCAACCTCTATAATAGTAGCAACTCTTAATGCTCTTTTTTGTAGTGACTCTTTCTGAGAAGGAGTGTCGTACTCAGGGAAAGCCTTAACTAAGTCATTATATAATTGATCAACATTTTGAAAAACTCGATTTTGAAAATCTTCTGTATTATATTTGTTTAAATTTATAGAATCAGTATCAAACGAAGGACCCATCCTGTCATTACTCATTACCCCACTACCAAAATTGTTGAATAATAAATTATTTATTTGATTATCTTTGAATAAATTTTGTACTTCTTCTTTCTTTTGTGTATTACTCAAAGTTAATTCAGGTGCATCTATTCTTTCTAATGTTTGTTCAACGGTTTCACCCCCTGCTTGAACTATATCATTAAAAATAAACTCAGCATTTACTTGACTAAATGCATCATTTGTTGGATCGTCATCAGACATTATTGCAAGCTCTTGGGTAACTGCATCAGCTGCAGCAGCAAATGCTTGATTTAAATTTGCATTAATATCAGTACTGTCACTAAAGGTTTCATTATTTTCTATGTGTCCCCTTACAAGTTCCTCAAAAGTTTCTCTTTGTTCTTGTGGTAACGTTTGAAACTGTACTCCTAGTGTTTCACTATTTGCTAAATCGTTATCAATTCTTTCTAGTGCTTCGGTTATTAATTCTTGTGGGACTTCATATGTTGTTGGGTCATATAAATCTTCGTACACAAGATCAGTAGGAGATAACTCAGGTCTTTCAAAATCGACTGCTTCCTCTAAATCCGGTGGCACTGGATCCGGCTCAGGTAAGGAAACGTTTTCTGGTAATATCATTACTTCTTCGTTTTCATTTAAAACAAATCTATCTGAAACTTGCCATCCTGCATCTGGGTTTGCTGGATCCCACTCGTAAGTAGTGGTTATTCTAGACCCCGGACCTAATGGCCCCGTGCTTGAATCCATACCAGTAGGAATTTCAGATCTAGTGTCATACTGAAATTTACCAGTGTATGGGTTTAAAGTTGTTCCTTGTGGAAATCTTATAGGCTCTGCTTCACCCCTTAACCCATTTCTTGGAGCTTCTGTTACACCTTGCTCGTATCCAAACCATTTGTTTTTCCCACCGGGAACTATTTTTCTTATAACGTATTGAGTACCATCAGGTCTACTGAAGACTGTTTCTCCGAATTCATTAATGTCTGAAGTCAAAGGTTTTGCATTTTCTTTTAATTGATCCCTAATAATTTCTGTAAATCCTTGATTTGGGAAAGCAGGCACACCAAAAACATTTTGATCTTCTCCTTGGTCTTGTTCAACGGCTTCATTAATATCTCTAAATGTAAGCTCCAATGGATTCTCTATCATGTCATCTGATTCCCCCGGCTGTACTGCAGCAATAGGCAATTCATCCGAAGCTCTAACTATGAAGTCTGGAAGTTGCCCACCATCGTATATTTCTGGATCAGTAGGATTACCATCTTGATCTACAAGGCTTCTCCAACTGTCAGAGTTAGAATCATATATAACAACAGTAGGATCAAGAAATACACTAGGATCTTGTTCAACAGGATTAAAATAAGTTACTGGAGTATCAGGGGAATCAAATCCATGAAATACAGTTAAATTAGTATCGAACAAACCACTATTATAATCAAATGTATTTGGATCAAAGAGTCCGGTCATAGAAGAATCATCAGGGTAAAAACCACTAATACCTGTATCAAAGCCTAGCCCTGCAAAGATGTCATTTCCAAAGTCTAAACCTACATCAAATGGGTTATAAGGCACAGGACCTTGAAAGTTATTACTGTAGTCGTAAGAACCTCCGAAGGTGCTACCTCCAGAATCATAACTGCCCCATGAATCACCAAACATAATTACTTACGTTCCGTATACTACCCAATTGATTTCTTCTGTTCCTGCTTCGTATGTAACAATTAATTCAGTTGAACTAAAACTTGTAACGTTTGCACCAACTGATCCTGTATCTTTTTCTGCTGTTACTTGTGCAGAGATTACGGAACTAAAAGCTGTTTCTCCTGCTGCTGTACTAAATGTAATAGTCTGTGGACTACTACTAGTAGCAATTCTACCAAATTTAAGTACTAAACCATTTGGAAGTTTACAAGATTCTTGAGAACTAAAGGCAGTAGGAGTAAATCCTGCATTACTTACATCTGTAATTGATAATTCAGAAGGTGCAGCGGATGAGCCCGATGTATTTCCTAGTACCTTATCGTTAGCTATGTTTTGTATTTTAGCTAAAGTAACATTTGAATCAAGTATCTTTACAGTGGTTACTGCGTCAGTGCCTATTTTATCAGCCGTTACTGTGCCTAGATTCAGTTGACCTGCACTTGTAACGGTAATATTAGTACCGTCTACAGCACTTGTATTAAGTTTTGAGTTTGATATGATACCATTTAATGAAGCAGCGTCTACCTGCTGTCCATCTGAAAATGTTTGTGATGTTTCTATACCTGCCATAATTATATTAACCCTGATGTAATTGTTCTTTCTTGTGAGCTTTGTGTAGATTTATATGCTAAACCTCCAGAAACCAAAACAGTTTCGATTTTTGGTCTTCCGTCAAAATTTGTCAATTCAATATCTAATCCATAGGCTCTCCTATTACCTATTCTACCACGTATGGAAACACTTTCACCTGCAGGTAAATTACTTGGATTATAATTAAAATCTGATTCATATGAATCTGTTGCTAAATAATCTGACATTTTACCACCTGAAATAGCTTCAACAGGGTTATCTAAATTAAAAGTAATATCAAAATTACTAGATTCACCTTGAGAAGATTCTAACTGTAGCTCAAAAGAGTTCCATTTTTTTCTTTCAGTATTTTGAAAGTTAAATTGTCTTGTTCTTAACTTGGCAGGTATCTTAACTGATTGTGTACTTCCATCTATTTGAGTAATTACTTGATCATATTGACTTTCATTTGCAACTAGTCTGTGAACACCGCCTAATCTATTAATGGTATAAACTCCTCTATTACTACCATCACCTGCTACCAATAAATTATTAAAATCGAAATTAACAGCGTTATTTGATATATCCGTAGAACCAACGGTATCAACGCTTTCCCAAGACTTGGTTAAGAAATTATAAATTATCAAAGCATTTAATCTTGTACTATCGTCTAATGGAACTGCTAAAAAATATCTATTATTAAAATATGTAGCTACGGATTTATGCTGATGATCTTTGTTTATGCGATTTATTGTTTTTTGTATAGGTTGACTTAATGGAGCATCATTACCACGAAGATTGTATAAATCTTGGAAACTAGCACCGTATACACCATTATCAGATAAAAATAAAATATTATTACCAACTTGTACTACGCTGTCTTTGGCTACTAAACCTACTTCATCTGTAATCAAAGTCTTTTTCATACTAGCCAAATCTACAGTCGGTTGATATTTAAAAATACTATTTCTGTTAAATATAATTAAAGCATCGTCTGTAAAAGAAAATAACCCTACAATACTATCTGCTCTACCTGGGAAAAGTCTCCCTCTTCCCTTTACAGGGTCGTATTGTTCATCAATGAATGGTTCTGAAAAAATCACTTCATCTACTGGATTATCTTCTCTGCGTGAAGGTACTGCCGCAGAATCAAATAAAAATGGCACAACCAAGCGTTCTGAGTGCACTATTCCGAAATCTGCCGCAGGCATATGAATAAATCCTTCACCTGCTGATACACGCTTTGTAAGTTCTATAGCTACATTTGAAACATTTGGAACTTCATCATCATTTGCGAAAAATGAAAAATCAGTATCACTTGCCTCTGCTATTTCAAATTCTTTACCTACTGTTAATGCAGTACCACCTTTATCAACAATAGTTATTTTGTCGCCTACGGCTAAAGGACTATCAGTAGATGAATTAGCTAAAGTAACAGTTACCTTACTACTTACGATAGTGCATCCATTTGTTGTAGACTTTAAGGTAGGTTGAGTAAAAGAGCCGTTAGGCACTTTAGTAAAAGCTGGAGAACCTGTAAGAGTTCCGTTCCATTCTAAAGCAGTCGATCCATTTCTAAATATAATGATTTTATTAAAAGCTTGTATCATATTTACAGAACTAGACAATAAAATACCTGATGGATAAGATATACTAGTAGTGCTGTTGTCACTTATTTTAACAGCAACTGCATTTGCGTTACCTGCAAGAATAATATATTCTTCAGGATCTACACCTGATGGATCTGAATATACGCAAGATCCGTATACTTCAGTTAAAAACGCAGCAGATAATGCAGGTGCACCGCAAACAACAGTAGTACTACTTGGAGATCCGCCTATTCCTGCTACCGTTATAGAAAACTGTGTTGTTGATCCACCGGAAACAGTGACAATATAATTACCTGCATCAAAGCCTGTAACACCGGGTACATCATTTATAAAAACTAAAGTATCATTGACAAATGAATGCGAACTAAAAGTAAAAGTTAAAGTAGTGCTACTTATTTGTACATTTGTAGATGTAACATTTGCATAGCATCTAAAGGGTAAGGTAAAAGCTCTTGTAGCATCTAAAGTTAACGGTGCTGATTTTACCTCAATGGACTTTCTAACCTGTGCTATGCCACCTACATCAAATCTAAAATTGTCAGATTCTTGTAAAACTCCTTGATTTAAGGCATCAGGACGTACTCGGTTATTAACGGCATTAAAATTAGTGTCTATGCCATCTTGATAAACGGTGTCTTGTGCTCCATATGATTCATATCTTGCCATTAGCACTTCCATCTACGCCTTGCTTGGCGGATTCTTGAATTTGGGTCATTACGTGTTTTAGCAGAACTTCTTTTAAGTTGTCCAAGAGATCTTGCACAATACGACTTTCTACGTTTAGCATCTTTACTTCCAGCTTTTACTTTACCTGTAACTGCAGTTTTAAGCTTAGAACCAGGGTTAGCTTTACGGTAAGCAGCGACTCCTTTTTTAGTCATTCCTGCACCGCTTTTTGTGGGTCTATAATTACCGCCCTTACTAGTAGTTCTCCTAATTGCTTTGTCCGCCATTATGCTTTTCCTCTAACTTTTGCTCTAGGTGTATTTGATACAAATTGTTTTCCTTTTGCTCCGCCTGCTTTTTTCTTGCGAGCAGTAGACGCTCTTTCAGATTGACTAAGGCTCTTTGCTTTAGCCATGGGTAAGCAACGGTCTGGGTTTTTTTTGTTTTTAGATGTTCCACAAGCACCTTTTATTTTTCCATCAGTCCCTATTCGTACCCAATTTTGTTTTCTCCATTTTGCTAATTCACCCATTACTTTTTCTTTTTTTTCTTACCTTTTGCACCTTTTGCATAATTTGGATCTTTGCAATACTTAGAAGCAGCCATGTTTGCATACGCAGAAGGATATTTATCAAAAGTACGCCTAGCCCACGCTATACCTTTTGGGCATATTTTATTTCCTTTTGCCATTTGCTAGTTGTTTTAGTTTTTTAGCTTGTCCTGCGTGTGCCTTAGATGCTTTTTCTAGCTTTCTAGCAACGTTAAGTAGAGTGCGTTTCACTATGCCATTCCTCCTGGTCTCATGCCTCCCATAGGACGTTGTGGCATAGGACGTTGTGCCATCTGTGGGCGTTGTTGTGGGCGTTGTTGTGAACGTTGTTGTGGACGTTGTTGTGGACGTTGCCCTTGTGATGCACCTGCTAGTCTACGCTCTAAGGTATCTAAACGTTTAGATAAACTTGATAAAGTAGGTTTTCTAGTAGCTGCTTTTTTAGTTGCTTTTTTCTTATCAGCCATATTACATTTTTCTCCTTTTGTAAGAAGTTGTCTTACGTTGTGTTGTTTTGTTACCTCCTGGGCAACTTCCATTTTTACCGTGCATTATTTTTTCTTGCCTCCCATTTTTGCACGACCTTTAGCTTTTGCAGCTTTAGATGGGCGACCTACTTTACTTCCGTATGTTCCTTTTCCGTATGGCATTATATTTTCCTCCTTATATAGTTAATAATTAATTTAATTTTTTTAAAGATTTTATCTTTTGTTTTGCATAAAAAACATTTCATGATATTATTTAATTGTTGATGACCCAAAGTAGTATCCTACGATGGCTAAGACAGTTTGTCTTATCTCTGGTAGTATTACATAGCCTTGAAGTGTCTCGTACTTTGTGCTATCAAATAAACCAAAGAAAAATTTATTCTCTGTTCCTACAGTAATCCCTTCTGGGCTATGTGCTAATACAAAAGGTGCTACTACCACTGCAAATAAAACGGTGCATACAATAAGTCTTCGTACCCATTCACCACCTCTTTTAGATGCTTTATCTGCACTTTCATCATAGGCTTCTTGTTTTTGCAATAATGTTTGTGTGTTGGCTTGTTGAGCCTGCACCAAAGATCCAATCAGTTTAAATATAAAACCTGAAAACCCTCCTCCTAATAATGCTATAAGTTCTGTAGTCATTTTTTAATTAGTTTAATTACTGCTATAGTTGTATGTATTATTGTACCAATAGATGCAATACTTGCTAGTATTAAACTTATATCCATAAGTCCCCAAGATGCTAAAACTCCCATAAATGATATTCCTAATCTGTTAAATAAATCCTCCATCATTGTGTCATTTCCATTAAAATTAATCTAGACGAAAGGGCATTCGGTATATTTCTAAACTTTAATTTTTTTACTGTATCAAGATCAAAATAATAAAATGTATTTTTATTCATTCTGTGTCCTATTTGTGCTGGATAACCTGACATATTAGGACCTGGTTTTGGTTCAGTTCCATCCATAGTAAAATGTACAAAAAAATCCCCTACTGAAGCAGAAGTTAATTGAATTTTACAATATTTAGTATTTGCACCAAATGTATCATTAGCAAATGTTTTAATAAAAGAATCACCAGCAGGAAAATTTTTAAAATGCATAATCCCACTTGTAGGTCTTTCAGGATTTTTGCTTGGAAGCAGTCTTTCCCTTCTGTTAACATCAAATTCGTTCATGACTTAGTTTGTTAATTCTGAGCCGTAAAGAATAGCAGTAGCAGTATTAGTTGGATGTATTTTAAATTTAGCTGCTTTTACTAAATCTGCATTAAAATAATAACTATTACCTGCAAATAGCCTATGTGAATTTGTTTGCGTTGGAGTGCTGCCATCTATTGTCATCATCATACCATCACCAGTTAAGGTAAGGTAAATAACTCTAGTCTTTGGATCATGAGCACTAAATTGATAAGTGTCTCCAGAACCACTGCCAGTGTGAGGTATTTGTATGACTTGAGAAGTAGCCCCCGGTGTGGGTTTGTTATATCTGTTTACTACATATGAGTTCATAAATTTATCTTGATTGTCTGTTTACGTAAGTTGAAAATTTTCCTATTGGACGATTGTTATTATACATTATATCAATCTGTTCAAGTTCTTTTGCTAGTATTTCATCTGCTACTTTATTTTCTACTACAGATTTAGAAATCTGACCATCCATGGTTAAAAAATCTGCATATGCTCCTTGTGCTATGTATTGTACAAATGCTGTAGGTATTGCTTCAGTTGATTGAGATCTAGGAGAACCGTCAGGTTGTGTATTGGGAGTATTAAGCAATACAAGAGGTTTTTTATAAGTTACATATGCAGCTTGTTCATCTGATGTTACTGTATTTAAGATATTAGCCCCATATTGGTCTACATAAAAATCATACTCCAATGCAGATTGATTTACGAAAGGTTTAGTCCTATGTATTTTTATAAATTTACCGATATCATATCCTGATAAACCCATGTTCTGCCGATCTTGTATTATACCTTGATCTATGTTGCTAGAATTACCACCTGAACTTCCTTTTGCCCCTACTGTAGAAAAATTAAAACCAAAGAAATCTATGCACTGTTTTCTTTCTACTGTAATATTATTACCTAAATACAATGGAGGACTAGTAGGATTTTCTATTGTATATTTAGCTGCATCTGCAGGATTGCTTACTTCGTTTGTACCTGATTCTTGACTGTAAAGCATTGCAGTTTGAGTTCCAGTAAATAATGGCGTATCATCGGCTACTTTAGAGTTATTCAAAGCTTTTCCAAATCTATTAAAACCAATAGTAGCATTACTTAATACCCATCTATTTTTGTAAGCATCAGATGTTTGAAAAACATTTTTTGAAAAAACAAAATTATACCAATTAATAGTAGGTCCGCCAATTTGAGATTGATCAAAATTCATATTTTGTCCAATAGTGTAATCTGAAGTTCTTGCATATAACGGTTTCAAAGAACCATCATCTTCATATCCATAAGTACCTGGGTCTGCGTATCCAATTAAAAAATACAAACCATTTCCTTCACTTGGTATTTCTCGTGTATCAACTTTTAACCCATCTACAAAAAAAGACGAAATAGCACGTCTTTGATTTGCAACTAAATAATCGGGCCATGCATTGCTTGCATTATAAATCATTTCTAATCTGCGATTTATAAATCTACCTATATCAGTTTTCTCAGATGTAGCAAACTGACCTACACCCGCCAAGGATTCTACTAAATTAAACACATAATTGTAGAATCTTTTCTGACTATTTTGTTGGTAAAGTGTAGAGCTCATGCTTTGTTAGGACTTAAATCTGGAAATTTCTTATTGTAATACTGTAAAAATTCTTGGGACTTTATTTCTTTGTCCCCATAAATATTAGATAACCTAAAATACTCTCTAGCCGGCATGGTAGCTACACACTTTCCAAAAATTGGATGAGTTTTACCTACGTGTTTTTTTGCATCTTTTCTAGCTATTGCTACTCTTTCGTGTTCAGTGCGTTTTTCTATTTCAAATCCTGTAATGATTTCTTTCATAAATGCACGATCCACTTCACCATCTGAGTATCTCGGTAACTTTGTTATAATTTGTGTCATAATAAAAAGGCTGGGGGCTAATGCCCCCAAACCTGGATTTTATCTTTTCTTAAAAGAAACGGCTAAGATCAATTAAGCGAATACCGATAACAACTTCACCTGCTGAGATAGAGGCTGCTGCTGAATCTGTAATCTTAATGTATACTGCTGTGTCTGCAGAAGCACCTGCTACAGGATGAGAACCACCCTTTACAGTAGTAGTTGCTGTTGATTGATACAATGCTGTTCCTGTATTAAATGTAGGAGCAAACACTGTCATTGCATCGACATCAAGATCTTTAATGAACTCATTAGGATCTGATAATGTAGTACCAACATCAATTTGTAATGTTGATGAACCTCCGATGTCAACACTGTTGACTACTCCCACTAGGTCCACTGCTGCACCTGCTGGTATTGTAAATAATTTTCTAGTACCACCGTTACCGATAGCTACTAAATCATTATGATCTAATTTTGCTACGTGAGTAAAATCACCGCTAGTTTCGTTAATAGTTAATTGTGACATAATATATTATTCCCTTCTATTAAGTAATTTTACCGTGTGCTGCTGGGTGATAAACACCAAGAGTTAATGCACAATCTACGAATCCTCTTTCTCCACCACCTAAGTTAGGTAAGCGAGTTGATCCCATAGGGATAAGCTCATGAATACCATAGTACTCTGGGTTGACGAAGTAACCACGATCTAATGCTGAAGCAGCAGGAGAACATTTTGGATTACTGTTAACAATAGACACTGTACCGAAATCTGATTGATAGATTTCTACTGAAAGAGTAATTGTTGAATTACCCATGTCTGTGTTTACGTTACGGATGCTTGTATTCTCTTGTCCGGCAGTTCCTAGTTCACCAAAACGTGCATAATCAGAAATCTGAGTACGCAAATTAGTATCAGCGATAAGAGTTAAGTTCTGTGTAGAACCAATTTCTTCGTATATGCTTCTGATAATTTGATTGAACTCTGTTTCTGTAGTAAGAGCACCTGTATCTAGTACTGATCCAGTTGGTGTACGATAGTCAGTAGGAATATCTGAATCTGATCCGCCAATCCAACGTCCAAGTCCACGTAATTTATACGCTTGTCCTGCACCGTCTTCTACTTTGCGGTCATTATCACTAACTAATGTTGCTTCTACGTCACGTTTTAGCTCACGGATAGCTTTAGCTTCTGCTTGTGCTACGTTAGCAGGCCCTACAGATGTTACAGCTTCCTGTAAGTCAGAAACCATGTAGTCTCTGCGGAATTTCTGTATGTAGTTACCTAGACGTGCACGATTAGCGAATTTATCTGTAAATGCTGTGACATCTGCTCCTTCAGCTACTCCTGTTGTTACAGGATCAGCTAACTTATCAACTGTCCACTCGGCAAACGTAGCATTAGCTTTTTGTTTACTAGCAGACGAAAGGACTGGAGTTTCTTCTGGTGCAAGGATTGTTAGGACATCAGTCAAATCCTCACGGTTAGAAACAGCAGATCCTGGTCCCGTTAGGGGAGTTCTGGTTGGGTCGAATGTATCTGAAAACGACATAATTTTTTACTTTCTATTTTTGTGAATTTTGTAAGGTTCTGAGAGCTATGAAATCATTAATGTTGCCTGATTTTGAGAAACGTTGTTTTACTTCTTTTTGACTTGAAGTAAGTTTAGAGTTCTTTCTTTCTGGTGTAGCTGCGGTATTGCTAGCGGATTTCGGTGGCGTAATTTTAGTATTTTTACTAGTAGCCAATGGTTTCCGACTAAACATACTATTAGCTGCATGAGCTAATATATATGGCATTTGTGCACTAAGCTCAGGGTTAGTTTGCTTTAAACTAGCTAACCTTTTATCTGAAAGCATTGCTTTGTATTGTTTTGCTGTTTTACTTTTGGCATCTTTTGCCCAAGTAAATTCATCTAAAACTTTTCTTTGAAAAGCTCTTTGAGCTCTAACAATATTAGCATTGTTTTGCAAATTTGCATATTGTGCAGGTACAAACTTTTCCTTAATATCTCTTGATTGTTTTAAGGTTTTTTTGACATCAGCCTTGGTCATTTCTTTGCCATCGACTTCCGTGATAACTTCTGTTGATTTAAAATCATCGTGTTGATCAAGTAAGTCTTCAGCCCATTCTATAACTTCTGCAGCGGAATCATTTTGTTTTTTTAATTCCTGTACATTTGTTATGTTGGCTAACGGATTGTTTTTGACTACAGGAGCTTGTTTAGTATTATCTTTTTTGATATTAGCTAATTCTTGCTCCATTTTAAGCATTCGTTCTTCTGCCATTTTTCTTCTAGCAGTAAGTTCACCAAATCTCGCTACAGCTTTTGTGCCTAGCTTTTGACTTATTTCCTTAAGTTCATCTTGTGACATTGAGTCCAAGTCCATCTGTGAAAGAACATCTGCGGATTTTTCTTCTGTATCTATTTGATCCAGGCTCTCGCTTTCTGGTTCTCCTAGCACTTCGGTTTCATCTGCGGTTTCTTCAACTGACTGAGAGGCTTCCGCTTCTTTTGCCGGTTGTGATCGTCTCATAATAAAATCAGACGCTGTTATATTGTCCACTGAATTTGTTTCTGGCTCAGAGTTACCAGTATTGATTTCTTCGTTCATAATTTTGTCCACTCCTTTGCGGCTGGAGAGATGCCGATAAAGTCATTATATCACTACTTACAAGTGTCCTCTTAATCTTTCAGTGTGTTGTAACTGCAACTGATTCCAACCAGACATTTGTAATACTTGATCATAGCACAAAATCATTCCTGATATTTGTTGTATTTCGTCTGTTGATGCTTTGTGCAATGAAGCGATTGCTTCTTCTCTTAAAGAGTGCATTGTTTCTAAAAATCTTGCGAAAGATTCGTGTTTACTTAATGTTTTTATGTCTTCTTCAAATGAGTATTGCATTATTCAGGCATATTTTGTGTGTTTACTGATCCCATTTGTGCAGGATTTGTTCCTATGCGACCAATTTGTGCATTTTGATTTTGTTGCATCATAAATTGATATTGAGCAGTATATTTTTGTAAACGTTCAGCAAAAGCTTTATCGCCTTGTACTCTTTGTGCTACATCGGGCTGTTTAACATACTCCGAAATAATCTGTAATGCTACTTGTCCTCCTGTAGGTCTAGCAGGCATTTCTATTCCTGCAAAGATCTTAGATAAATCATCTGTAACATCTTGAACAACTTGTTCACGTGCATTTTCAGCAGGTTGTAAAACTGCATCAGCTAACACAGGGTCAATAGAATTTGTAACTGCATCTAATAATGCTTGAGTATTAATTCTTCCACTACTATCAAATTGAGTTAAATTCATAATTTGTTGTAATTTAACTTCTAATTTTTCTGGATCACTATTAAGTTGATCATAATTGATTATAATGTCATAGCTTTCATCGGGATCTCCTTTATCTAAGGTAATCGGATCAGGTGAACCTGTTACTCTAAAGAATACACTATCAGGACCAAACCTTTGAAAACATTTATAAGCCATTCTCAAAACCTCTGCAGAATGCTGCAGATATTTATCTATCATAAATTGTTTGCGAACTTGAGATATAGAGCTGTCTTCATCTAATCCAACTAATCTATCTGCCTGCCCAAGCATCGTTTGTTCCATTTCTACAGATCCAGGATTATACTGTGGAGTATCTCCAAAAACATAATCATCTTTTCTTCTATATGGTATACGTCTGCCAGGACCCCAATCACTTGGTGCTTGTCCCACTGGGTGCAACAAAGGCGGCATAGTAGCTATGCTGTTTCTATCTATCCTTGAGTCCCTCTCTACTTTAACTTGATTTTGTATACCTCTAAGTAAATCAGGTATAGTAACAGTATCATATAATCTTTTGCTATCTTCAGATAGTTTAGTGACTA
>CENH01001019.1_pt1 | contig 19085 bp, 24 predicted proteins | sample 530171 | NCBI WGS metagenome assembly CENH01 (sample SAMEA2591132, study PRJEB7988) | marine metagenome | biome: marine biome (ENVO:00000447); feature: deep chlorophyll maximum layer (ENVO:xxxxxxxx); material: saline water (ENVO:00002010), including plankton (ENVO:xxxxxxxx) | depth 70 m | reverse complement strand
GATCCCCGGAATGACCGGTCACGTTCGCCGGAATACGCAGAAGTCCCGGGCACCGGATTCGTAGTAGTCTTTCAGTGTCTGGTTGAGCGTATCCAGGGACGACTGCGTTTTAGCGGTTTTTCCGTCCTTGAGGGACTCCAGAACCGCATCGATATCGATGTTCATTCTTCCACCTCCAGAGCGGGAATCCGTTCCACGGATTCAATAGGCAAGCTGATCGGGGCTATCTTCTTCATGGCGTCAAACCCGGATTTCAGCAGCCGATCGTCTTTGAGGAACTCCTGAGCCTCGATGTAGTTGGCCGCGATCCGGTAGCCCTCAAGCCGATCTTCGGGGGCGGCGATTTTGGCCATCTTGCGCATGAGCGCGTTACCCGCAATCAACTGGGTTTGTTCGTCCATTTCAAGGAAAACGGGCTTGTACCCGGAACGGGCCATCATGCGGCTCAAGGCGTTGGTACGCTTGGCTATCGCTGGCGTCTTGCGCAGATCATCGCGCAGATCGGGGTGGAACTCAGCGTCCTCGCACAGCAGCGCCAGGTGCAGTAACTCCGAGTCAGTTTCGACGAACTTCATACTATATTTCAGGTCTTCACCAGAGCCGACCGCGATCAGCTTTTGCCCGTCGTCGTCCTCTTCACGCCCATTCTCGATCTGGATCACCCGATTGATCAGGTTGAAAATGGCGATGTAATCCTTGGCGTACTCATCCGCCTCCACCCTCTGCTTCTCGTAGCGCCGTTCTATCGCCTGAAGTTCGTTGTGCTTGAGAAACACTGCACCGGCTTCCTCAGCGATGAACAGCTCATCCTTCAGCGCTTCTAGCTGACCCTCTAGCTCAACAGACAGCTCGGCCGCCTGGTGCGCCTTGTAGCTCACCTGGTTGAACGCCGAATTCAGTGCCGGGAGATAGGTGGCATCGGTAATGTGCCAGCGACACCGGGGGCAATTCTCCGGCCCGTGGGGAACCGGGCCATAAACTCTTGAATGTGCGCTTTCTGAATCCCTAACTATCGGGCCACCGTTCCAGCAGCCGCCTACGGTGGACTGCTCATCTGATCGCACGGTGTTGCCCCCAACCAGGCACAAGCCCGTGGCTCGTTCCTCCCAGCCGATGGGATTCCGGTTGGCAAGCACGCTCTCGACGGACTTGTGCTGGTCGTTGTGAAAGGCAGCCCGGAGCGAAATCTGTCTCATCTCCGCATCCGCAAGGAAGTTTCGGAGCGAGCCTTCACCTCGTTCCGACAGAACTGCATGCGCCTCCTTCATTTTGTCGGCCATGACGGAGGGCGTGATCTTGTTGTAATAGATCGTCATCAGAAGCCGGGTGTGGCCGGCCAGAAGCTTCGAGATCACCGGCAAGGGGAGGTCGGTATCCATGGTGTAGCAGGTGATCAAGGAGACCCGAAGGCTGTGGAGCGGGTATTCCGTTGCCGTCTTTGACCCTTCCTGACCTCCAAAGTCCTCGCCGTAGTCTTTCACAAACCTAAGGCGATCCCCGTTGGCCATTGTTTGACCGGCCTGGAAGACATCCTCTTCGAGTTTCGACAACAGGCGATACCAAGGGTTTTTTGACGCATTTTTGTAGATCGGGAAAGCTGAGTTTCGGTCTCGAAACAAAAAGGAAAACTCGCCCATTTCCTTTAATTGCGTCTTGGATTTTGCATGTCCCACGATCGACGTTTTGAGTTCGGCACCTTTAACCAACCGGTCAATGGGGTTGTATTTCTCTTGCCAGTTGCGAAGCTTCTCCAGCCAATACAGCAGCTCTTCGTGCTGCCAGGGGATGGTGTATCCCCGCTGAATGTCATCCTTGTTTTGATCGGCGGTTTTGTTGGTGGACACGTAGAGGCCCGTCGAGTACCCCTCGGTCATGGAGTCATAAATGCGCCGGAAGACGCCTTTCTGGTAGGGGCGCTTGGGCGTCCCATACTTGAAGGGGTGTTTGGTGTTTTCCCCCCAATGACCGCGCTCGTAACGCCAGGTATCGCCTTCACCGGAGTCCAGAAACCGCACCTGGTAAGAGCGAAGGGGTAGATGGAGCTTGGTGAACAGGAACATCGCCACCACAGGCGACCAGATCTCATGAATCTCGACTGGCTTTTTTGATCGTCCAACTTTTCGAAAGACCGTCCTTGTGCGAGCGATGCAATCCGGATCATCGGGGTCAATGACCTCCGGAGACACTTCCATCCACCCCAGGTTGCCATATTGAAGATGGTCGATGGCCCACAGCCAGTCCCGGAAATGAAAACCAATCCATGGCGTTTTATTTTCGAGCTCATCGGCTGGGTAGGGGCAGAGGATGTGTCTTGCTTGCTGGATGTAGCGATAGGGTAACGGACTGTGGACGGTTTCGATATTTGATCGGCTGCTCTTCATTTTCTCGAACGGATTCGAGAACAGGGGCTGCTCAACTCCGTGATCATCCTCGGCGCTAAGATAGTGCTTAACGACGTAATCACATAGCTCAACCACGTAATTTACGGATTCGTGGTTTTTTGCGTTTGCTCCTTGAGAAACTATGTAATCCCTGAACTCTTCACTGGATACCTTGTGGCCACCATGATGGCCTTTGAACATCGTGGCCACATCAGCGGCATATGGGGCTTTCGCGTTCAGGTAAAGAAGAAATTTTCTTATGGCATCCAAACGACTGGCAACGCCAGCGTCGTGTATTGATAGCCATTCGGCGGCGTATTGCTGCCATTGCAGCCAGTCGTGCGCCAGTTCCTCAGTCACCCACCCCAGCGTCAGATCCGTGGTGTAGCCTTTCCCTTTGAATTTTTTCGTCATGTTATCGCCTCCCTAACCGTGGATTTTTGCCGGTGAAGTGGCCGCTTGGATCAATGTCTTCAAAACCGTGTTCTGCCAACGTCTTCCAGTCGAAAGATGCTTGGTTCGTTGGCTTATCCGATTGCAGCTGAAGTTGTTGTGTTGCCTGGGACAGCGCTTCTGAAACTTTCACGCTGGAGGGCATGGTGTAAGGAACCTGAGACTCCAGACTTGCGTGATGCAGGCACTTTTTGCGAATGAGTGGATCTACCCCAGCATCCGTCAAACGGCGGCCATAATTGTGGCGATGCCCATGAGGATCGAGCCCTACGCTCTTGTTAGGTTCGAGGCCAATTCGTCTTAATCCTGCGGCATAGCTTTGGTTGAAGGCATTGTAGGTATAGGGATTGCCCAGATAGCGAGAGTCGAAGCTGATAAACGCATAGGGGTGATGGCACTCCAACGATGCACGGAAAACCAAATACTGTCGCCACAGCAACATGAATATCCGAGCAAACTCCTGAGGGAAGAAGTACGCCTCCAGGTAACCATCCTTGTGATCCAGGGTTTTGGATTTCCAGCCGAGATGCTGGGTGTTTTGCATCTCCTGACGCGGTATGCGTGAATACTTTTCTTGTAGGTACGCCTTGCGTGTTTTTATCCCTTTTCGGGACTTCCATCCTTCAGGTGCCTTACCTTCTATCTCGTTGTAGATTCTCACGATTGCCCGATCCGGATCGGAGGGGGCCTCGAAGACATCTGTGACCCAAAGCAACAGTGCTTCGCTCCGCCTCAACCCGGCCGCGTGCATCAGGAGCAAGATAAGCTTGTCCCGCAGCGCAACTCGCGGGTCTTTGGCTCCTCCCAAGCCCTTCATGTAGAAGTCTTCAAACTTTCCCGTAGGGAAGGCAATGGCATCGTCATTGGTTCTTGCCAGAGGCGTTCTGCCCTTGATGCTGCGGGCTCTCTTTACCGTGGTACTAACCGAGGTGTCTCTAATGTGACCGAGGAAATCGTTCTGGTTGCGCCTAAACCAAGCGGCGTACTGAATGCGCTCCTCATGTCGAGTGGCGGTGCGCAGGGTATTAAGAGGTTTGCCCAGACCTTTGTCCGAGAGCCAATTGGTGAAATTCGTCAGATTGTTGATGTGTCGATGTATCGTGCCATTACTGGCCGGTATCCAATAAAGGCCAGAGGGGTCCAATCCATCCTCACCGATGGTCCCGCTGTAGAGTCGTCGGACGAAGCCCGCGAACAACTCTTCGGGTTCATCGAACATGCCTTCGTTGGCATCCATGAACTCGATGAGGAGTCTAATCGACTGAATATGGTTGGTGATGGTTGAAAGTGAGATGCCATTCAGGTGAAGGCCAAGCACATAATCTGTGACTGATCCCAAAACCCCTTGGTCGGTAAGGATGATCGGGATCTCTGTGGCCACTCCACTGTTATCCTGAACTACCTTGGCTGTAACCTTCGTTGCAAACATCCTTGAATCCTACACACATTACACAGTATTTACTATATATATAGTTCGGTTTTCAGGAAAAAGAAACCCCCAATCAAGGGGGTTTTTATCAAAAGTACACAGTTCTAGGTACTATATAGAACGCAAGCTGGGGCTTTTTTGTTTGTCTGGCGGAGAGAGAGGGATTCGAAACCTTTTAGATTCGCTCTTGTCCGTGGCCTTTTCTGCCCTACCATTTGATTTTAAAAGGTTTTTTATTTTCATCGCTAGCCGTTACTGCCCTTGTTTGCTCTATTTTCTCGACACTTTTCGACATGCTTGCTAATGGGGGCCTTCAAGATGGAACCAATCTCAAAAAGGAATTATGATTACAAATTGCTCCTTGCAGCTGCTGCTTCATTTCTCTTGTTCGCATCAACAATCATGCATCACTGAAGTCATTTGGGAGTTTTACGCATCCATGTCAAAAATCAGCTTAGATCAAACATCCCACGACTTCTGCGCCACTATATTAAACATAATTCTCCAATACATCGAATCCGGTTTTAAGCATGAAATATTTCTTGAAAACATAAACATAACCAAAGAACAAGAAACTGAGCTATCTAGCTACGACGGTCATATATTTGAATGGCTTGCAGAGAAAAACATGCACGCTGAGATCAGCTCAGTTATCTATCGAACAACATTTCCTGCTTTATTAAGAGATTCCATCTCATGCACAAAAGAGTCTATTCGCTGCGCTCGTAATGGCAGCATGACTCCAGCATTTATGCTTATAAGAAAACCACTTCAAGAATCACTCTACATATATGAATCGATGCTTCTATCTCCCGCAGCATTTGTAAACAGCATGTCCTGCGAACATCATAAACTACAGCCACATACTGCCGGCGGAGTTGAACAACAAACAAAGCGAGTTCAACGAGTTTTAGAAATGCTGGGCGTTGACTGCATTCTGGATAGCGAGTACATTGCAAAACTTCGTTACAAGAAAGATGATTACGATAGCCTTGATGGCATTTGCAACAAGGCGATGCACCTTATCACCAGTCATCACGCAATCAAAACAGAAGAATTAAACTTAAACATCATTTTTTCCGACAAACACGCAATTAACACACAGCGGCTTTTTTATTTCAGCAGACTCCCATATTTGCTTTTCTACTTTTACCACGTATTCGAGGGTATCGCCTCAATCATTCACCCGACAGAACCATCCTATCTTGAGGATATGAACACGAGAATATCTGCAGGACTGTGTGCCATTAACATGTTAATACCGGAAAAATACAAAACCAATCAAATGAACGTTCTATCTGAAAACTCTTTCAATTACCTTTCTCAAAAAAGCGCATTTCAACTAGAAAACAGCCTAAATCAAATCGATGACTTTTACCGGATAATGGTGTCAGGCTCCTAGTCGGCCAGCAAAACTGGATTCAGTTAACTCCATATCTATTTGCCCTATTGCAAGCCGCTTGATTTCCATTCAAATCGCATGCTCTACGTTCTGCCTGATAGATATTCCGTTTAATTCGCCTACATGCCGCCGACCCTTCGGCCGCCATCCAGCAAGATCGCTTAGTCTCTTCCACTACATTTATGTATGATCCCTTCCGCCCTTCCTGTTGCGGTAGACTTTTCGCTCCACTTCCCCAAGGTGCTGCATTGAGAATCGCTAGGTTCGCTTCTGCTTGGGAGGTTCTGTTTCTGTCGCTTGAACGCTCCTGGGTGATTCGCGCTCTTTCGGCTTGCTGATAGGCCTGTGTTCCAGACGTGGATTCAGGGGCCTGTTCCGCTGATTCGCGTAGCAGACTATTTACCTGCTCGTCGTAGTTGTCTTGAGCTCTTGGCTCTGACTGTGGCCGTGCGATCGGGGTGTGTTCAATGGTCACTCGGGTGGCCTGCTCTGGTTGCAGGTTGATCCAGCCTTTCGACTCGGCCATGTAGGCGGCTCCGCCGAAAATGCCAAGCGTCATTGCGACGCTGACCAATACTCCGACATGGTTTGATTTTTTGCGCACTCGGATAGGTGCGTCGTCCCAATCGGCTTTCATGCTTAGCTCTCCTTGCTCGCGCTACGGGAATACCAGCGCCTAGCTGCTTCCTTTGTGATCGCTATCCCGCGTGGTGTGTTGGCAACTTTGAGTTAGCTTCGTCGTAATCGGGGCTTGTTTGCCCTACCTCGGGCATAACCTCCCCCGTGGTCAGCCACCAGCGATACTGTGGGAACACCTTCCCCAATATCTCCACTTCGTCCGCACCTACGCGTGCCTTGCCTCGCTTGATGCTTACCCAGCGGTTGTAATCGGTTTCACCTGCACGCGTTAGCTCGCTCAGGTTGCTTTTGCCGATCAGTAGTAAAGCCCTATCAGTAATGCTCATTTAATAGATATAAATTCACTTTGGACTATGTACAAAACACAGTTCAATGCCTATATTTGCACTATGTTCATGGACATAGTCCAAAACAAGCACCGTCTAATCACCAATATAGTGCAACAAAGGGCATTGATGTGGAAGGTATGGATATCAACCTCGGAGACCAGCCACCGCCACCACCCCCGCCACCGCTGATGCCGTGGCGAGAGTTCGCGGACTGGATACGTATGGATCACGACATTGTCAGGGGCTGGATTCGTCGCGGCTACATCCCGACCGTCAAGCTTGGGAAGCACATGATGATCAACCTGACGCTGCTCTCTGAACGCCTGCGCGATGAGGACGAATTCTAATGAGCCGCACTGACTCCCAGTTCAAGCTGCGCATGCCTGCCGACCTCCGCGCACAGGTAGAAGTCGCCGCCTTCGAAGCAAATCGCTCGCTGAATGCTGAGATCGTCACACGCCTGCAAACCAGTTTTGAAGCTGCTCCGGTTTCCCTTGATGGTGTAGTGCCGATCCCTGCAAGCCTACTTGAGCGTATGGCCCGTATTCGGGAACTGGCTGATGTCACCAGACAAGGAAACCACCCGGAAAGGACTGATGATATGACCCCCATTCAAGCTTTTCTTAACGAAGTTGATGCTGCCTTTGCTCGGGTTGCCAAAGCTCCCGACCTCCAGCAACGCAACCTTTGTGCGCAGTACGTTGACGGCATGCTCTACGGGGCTTTGTTGGCCGGTTTGATCAGTTACGACCAATGGGAAGGGCTTAACAAGCATTCACAGGAATATAAGGCCGCTGCTTTCGGAGCTGTGCCATGAACAGCCTGCAGCGCTACAAGCCCAAGCATGAACCCGGCTGCGCCTGCGTCGTCTGCTGGACTGCTGCTTTCTGCGATCAGATGCACGAACGCAACGATGCACGGCAAAAGCGCTGCAATGAAATCCTCGCCAACCCGGAAGCGGCCCTGCAGCCAGTGCAGACCGACTTTCTGTCGTCACTGGATGAGGTCACCAGATGAAAACCCTGCAGCTGACTGACAGCTATGTCCTGTGCCAAGAGTGCGGCCACGTCGAGGAATACTCCGAGGCCCGCGCCAATCGGCAGGAACGCTGCTCGCGCTGCAACTCTGGTTTCTTCTGCGGTTGTCACTGCTGCGACGGGCTGGCCCGTATGAACCTGCAGCTGCGTATTCACGAACAGTTTGATAAGGGGGGCGATCAATGACAGTCCGTTTCCGCACTGCTCGTTATCTATTGGCCCTGCTGTGGCACTGGTCCATCCCGTTTCTGCTGGGTTGTACTGCCGCTGCTGTCGTCACCACTCAAGGCGTTCTGTCGAGCGTCCAGCTGATCGACCAATCGTTAGACGGTGCCCTTCAACGTGTCGTCGCCACCTGTTCAACCGCAGCCCCTGAGACGGCGGAAATTAGCGGAGCGCAGCGAAGTCTGTTTCCGCTGGCTCGGGGGCCAACAAGCCCATCGGGCGCGTTAGTCCTGGCATTACCCAGCGATACCCGGCCTGACTAGGCCAACAACCTAAAACCCCTGCAGTACCGAGAAACACCCCTCAGGCGGCTGGCGAGAAGTGAAATCCGGCTGTTGGGATTCGTTCGGCCTGCAGAAAGGCAAAACCGCGCAATCAAGCGCTTAACAAGTGAGGTAACACCAATGGCACGTTCAACTATGGAAGTCGCGTTTCTCGGTACTCAGAAAACCGAAATGGAAGGCGCTAAGTACGTGAAGGTCTTCTACGGCGACGAACCGGACGGCAAGACCGAACACGGCCTGTCGATCATTGGCATGGCAGTAGCGGATGACGTGGCCGACGAAGTCTTCGCAGCCGGTGCCCAATTCGCCCCGCTGGAAATGGTCCGCGTCACTTTCGACGTGGCCCGAGGCGGCCAGAACAAGGGCAAGAATCTGTGCCTGCATGTTGAGCCGGTCAAGCCCAAGGCCACAACCCAAGCCACCACTCAGCCGCAGCAAAAGAAGGCGGGTGAGTAATGAATTTTCTGGCCTGTGATGGGGCGTGGTCGGTTGCTGCTGGCTCGATCAGCTGTGACGGCACCCTCGTCACCATCACAAGCCAGGAGATCGCGGACGAGGTGAACGCCGCGTCCGCGTTAACCCTTGAGGAAGCCGGTGCACTGATCGATGCAGCCACGATGTTGTTCGTTGCGGTGTTCGGCTTTCTCGTCTTGAAAAAACTGATCTGAGGTAACTCCTATGAAAACCATGAACGTGGTTCGCAAGTACGGCAGCAAGATCGCCGTTGCTACTGGTGCTCTGGCCGCTTCGGCTGGTGCGTTTGCTGATGCTGCTGCGGTAGGCCTCCAGCTGGAGGGCGTGGAAAGCAACATCGACACCATCGGCTGGGCTGTGCTCGGCGTGCTGGTTGTAGCTGCTGGCTTCAAGTACATGCGCCGCGCCATCTGACCCGGTTTGCCCCACTGCATGCGGTGGGGCTTTCCTCCCTCCTACTAGGCCCGCCGCCATGACCATCGATCCAGTTACTTATTACCTCGTCGTTGTCACCGTCGCTATGGCGGCTTTGCTGTTTGGGCGGGTGTGATGATGCGTATATTTTTGCTCCTGTTTTTTCTCACTCTCTCCGCGCACTCTTTCGCTGATCCATACACTTGGTACATGGAGGGTGCTCGGTCATCTATTGCTAACACAGTTTCTCCATTCAACGCAGCATCTCCTGCAGAAGGTTGCCCGGGTTTTTCCGGAGCAACTTATTCTTATCCTAGGAAGTGGTATTTCACACATTTTGTTATGGAGTCTGATTCCTTCGCTGCTTGTTACGGTGAGGTTCGTTGGGAAGATGGGACTGTATCTCTAACCGATGTTCTTGGTGCTCGGGGTTTACGGTCTGGCGATTCTTGCCCTAACCCTGATGAAGTTTATGATCCAGCAACGGGTGAGTGCGAAGAGCCTAACGAGTGCCTTGGTACCGAGGGCCTTACAACCCTTCACATGTTTCAACGTGCCACACGTGCTAACGCATACGATCCGTGGCCCGAAACCGGTGACCCGCGTCCGGTCACCGTCTGCAAAGACGAATGCCGCTATTCTGCCTCTGGCTATACCGGTGAGGATACGTGCGGAGCACTGATCAAAGACCCGCTGATTCAAGCGTGCATCACCCCTTATATTGGTCAGGGCATTCCTTGCGTCCACGGCGACGCAGATCATCAAAGCCAGCTGCCCAGCTTCGATCCCGGCGAGAACCCTCAGCCTGATCCGCCAACGGATCCGGAAGACCCCACAGACCCTGCTGTTCTCTGCAACAAGACCCCCGGTTTCGTTTGGTCCGGCTCAGTCTGCACGCCCATCTTTAGTGAAGATTCCCCTGAGCCCAACCCTGATCAGCCCAACCCCGGCACGCCTGGCGGCGGCGGTGAAGGCTCGGGCGACGGTGGTGAAGGTGATGGCGGTGAGGGTGACGGCGGTGAAGGCGGTGGCACAGGTACTGGTGGCACCGGCTCCGGCGGCGGTGGCGGCTCCCAATCTGAGAACCCGAATAACGTGCTTGGTACTGAGTGTGATCAGGCGCTGCAGTGCACGGCTGACGCTTATCAGTGCGCCATTCTCTATCAAACCAAGCGCTCGCGCTGTGACATGGAGAAAGCACTGGACTTTGAAGAGCAGCGTCCGCAGATCGAGGCGCTGTTCACTGGTGAAGATTTTCAGATGGATGAAGAGGAAATTGATATTCCCTCCTTCATCGGTCAAGGCGCTAGGTTTTTGCCTGCTACCTGCCCCGCGCCTATATCCATCCCTTTGAGTGGCAAGACGTTTCAGTTGCAGATGGAGCCGTTCTGCACCTTTGCCAGTGATTTGGGCTTCTTGATTGTTGCCTTCGCAACACTCGCGTCAGCGCTGTATATCGGTCGCGCTTTTGGAGGTGAGTGATGTGGTACCACCTTGCAATTCTGTTCTCCATCATCATCGTCCCGCTTATTCAGAAGCTGCTCAAGGCGCTGGGCATTGGCGTTGTCAGCTATATCGGTATCAACCTCATTTTGGAGCAGGCGGCCAATTACATTCAGTCTCAGCTCGGCCAGACCACGGTGCTGATGCAACAGATGCTGGGCGTCGCAAAGATCGATATCGCTATCAACCTATACCTTGCAGCGATCACCACCCGCGCCGTTCTCGCCGGTATGAACAAGGTATCGGGTCGCAAGAAAGACTTCGTTCTGAAAGCCTAATAAGGGGGCACTATGTCCACTGCTACGCTGATAATCCGTACCGGCCTGCAGGGGCACGGTAAAACCCTCAACACCATCAAGGAAGTCGACACCAAAGCGTTCAAGGAAGGGCGTCCGGTCTACTTCCATAACATCACGGACCTTGAGCCATCCAAGCTCAAGGCCGACTGGTTCCCGTTTGATGATCCCCAAAAGTGGTACGAGTTACCCAACGACTCAATTATTGTGGTGGATGAAGCACAGGGCTTCTTTCCTGTCCGCGATCCGCGTAAGGAGGTGCCGGAATACGCCTCGCGCTTCGAGATCATGCGCAAGCAGGGCCACGAGGTTCACCTGATCACCCAAGACCCCCGCTTCATCGATGTGCATGTGCGTCGCCTGTGCGGCTCCCACATCCACTACAACCGGGTCTTCGGGTCTTCAAACGTCGCACGGTATCAGTGTGAGCGGGTTGTTAATGAGGTCGAGAAGCTCCCCGCCAACAAGACCGCCGACCGTACGATAATCAAGCTCGATAAAAACTATTTTGGTGTCTACAGCAGCGCTCAGGCCCAGCACCATTTCAAGTTCAAGCCCAGCAAGAAGGCTGTCTTCTTTGCCGTCGCGACGGTTGTAACTATCTGGCTGTGCTACCGCGTGTTCGATATGTTCTACGGCAGTGAGCCTCCGCCAGAAGAGCCTGCATCTGCATCGCCTGCATCCTCTGTCGCTGCGGCGGTTTCATCGTCTCCCTTTGCATCGCTGCTGGATGGTCCAACGCAGATAGAAGACCGGCCAATGAGCCGTGCTGATTATCTCGCCTCGCTGGAACCGCGGATTCCTGATATTCCCTCTACGGCGCCTGTTTACGATTCGCTTACCGCGCCGCAGAGCCACCCCCGCCTGTACTGCATGTCCTCTAGCGATCCTAAGTTGCTTTCCCGCTCTGATGCTCCCTGGGCGCTTGATGGCACCACCGCGACCGCTTGCCAGTGCTACACCCAGCAAGGCACCCGCGTTGCCACCACGTTTGAGTTTTGTTTGAACACTGTAAAGCGTGGCTATTTCGACAATACCCGGCCCGATTCCTTGGCAGTTCAGATGGATCAGTCTGGACAATTTCCCGCCCCTAGCCCCCAGCGTCCCTTGAACCAGATGGCAGCAGCACCTGAAGCGCCGCCTTCGTCTCGGGTGGTTGTGGTGCCTTACGAGAAGGGCCAATTCCTGTGGTAGCGGGACCGGCGCGCCTTGGTTTTTGCGCACGCAGCGAGCTGGCGAGCGCGGCGCAAAACCTGCGCGCTGACGTCCCTGTAACACGTCAGATAAAACCGTATTGAAACGGTCATTAGTGGCCATTGTTGGAGTTTTAAGAATGAGCGTTAAGGACTTTTCTCGAATCAACCCGACTACCGGCGCAACTGGTGAAGGTCGTGTGTTCGTTGACCCGAACACCGCTGAGATTGTTGACCTCTCTAAGGTCCGCCTCCTCCGGTGTGGTGTCGACACTGTTCGTCAGCTCTACCGGGGCATGATTCGGTTAGGTGTTCTGGCCCTGTTCGAAAAGCCCGGCATGATCGTTGAATTTGCCGGTCAGCGTTGGCACACCGGACGGGTTGGCCGTGACTCTGGCTACCAGTTCAAGCTGCAGAATGCTGACCTCGGGTTCGTCCTGCTGATCAAAAATTTCAACGCCAAGGCCGACAGCATCGGCCCACACCTCAAAATCGAAGTGTCGCCCCACACCATCGATACGCTGTCACCTGATCGGCTGCAGGCCCGCATGGACTACTACGCTTCCGAGATTCTGGAGCACGTTGAAGTAAACCAGTGTGCGGTGCATCTGGCGCTGGACCTGCAGGGCTGGCAACCACCAGCCGATCTGGTGTCCCGCATGCACTGCCGTGCACGTAATCACCGTGACGTATCCGGCATCAACTCCATTGAGTGGGCCACTAAGTCCAGCGTCTACGGTCGCGGTGAAACGTCCATGTTTGGCTCTGCCAACGGTATTCAGTTGAGCATCTACAACAAGACCGAGCAGGCCAAGGCCACCGACAAGCTGGATTACTGGCAAAGCGTCTGGCGGCGCAATGATGACCCGTTTGATGCTGAGTGCCTGGACAACTACAACCCCGATCAAGACGTGTGGCGTATCGAGCTGCGCTATCACCATTCCGTGATTCAGCAGTTCGCCAGCGGCTCCACTCAAGTCAGCACCGGTCAGCTGATCGACACGCGCACCTTTGAGGCCTTCTGCCCTCACCTAGACGGCCTGTGGCGCTATGGCCTGCAGCAGTTCAAGCTGCTGAATCGTCCTAGCTACTTTGACCCCTTCTGGACCCTGATCCGTGACGATGTGCGGGTAGAACTGCCCGTTGAATCCCTCATGGATGACACCGAGTACAAACGCTATTACAAGACCGCATCGGGTTTCTCCGGTAAGAACGTCGAGCTGTTCCTGGGAAACTTCGTGAGCCTGCTGGCACGGGAGCGAGTGGGCGCTACTAAAGCGTTTGACCGTCTGAAGGAATGGGAATGTTGGCCGGTGATCCGCGATCACTACGCTGCAAAGGATATGGGGGAGCGGGCTATCTATCGTCATATCCGGGATCTGCTGGAAGAGCGTCACGTTCGCTGGGGGCGTGGTGTCTGATGGCAGTAATCAAGCAACCTAACGGTCTATGGAAAGCAGACGTTGAACCCATCAAGGGGAAGCGGTTCCGCAAGACGTTCAAGACCAAAGGTGAGGCCCAACGGTTTGAGGCCAACTGCCGTGCCAAACTGTCACAGCAACCCGACTGGACCCCCAAGCCCAAGGACAAACGCCGGTTACTGGAGCTGATTCAGCTCTGGTATGAAATGCACGGTGCATCGCTCACTGACGGGAAACGCCGGCATGCCATCCTGACGGCTGCTGCTGAACAGCTGAATAACCCGGTAGCTCTTGCTGTCTCCGGCTCCAGCGTTGCGCACCTGCGGGCCAAGTGGCTGCAGGATGGTGTATCTGGCAAAACAGCTAACAACCGGCTGGCCTACCTGAAAGCCGTATACAACCAGCTGTACCGGCTGGATGAAATTGACTACCCCTGCCCTTTTCAGAAGGTGCCCGCGCTCAAGCTGCAGGAACGCCCCCTGACCTACCTCACCCGCGACCAGATCAGGGAACTGCTGGACGCCCTAGACGCGCACCCGACCATGCCACACCCTGCCATGATCGCCCGCGTGTGCCTGGCTACTGGTTGCCGCTGGGGTGAAGCTCAAGCCATCACCCCAGACCAAGTCAGGGGCGGACAAGTCACCTTCCATAACACCAAGGGTAAGCGGGTTCGGGTTATCCCGATTTCGGCTGCTCTGGAAAAGCGGCTCAAAGCGCACTGGCGTCAGTACGGGGCGTTTACCAACTGTCTGATGACCTTTTGCCGGGTGCTGGAATCAACGTCTATCAAGCTACCAAGCGGTCAGGCATCGCATGTGCTGCGACATAGCTTTGCTAGTCACTTCGTGATCGGTGGCGGGAGTATTTTGGTACTGCAGAAAATTCTGGGCCACACCTCGCTGGCAATGACCATGCGCTACGCACACCTTGCACCGGATCACCTGCAGGAAGCGTTGAGGCTGAACCCTTTCGACACTTTTTCGACACTTTCCGAATCTGAAAAAGAAAAACCCCTGAAATCGTAACGAAATCAGGGGTTTATCTATCGCGTCTGGCGGAGAGAGAGGGATTCGAACCCTCGAAGAATAAACCCAGCACCCCTACAGACCGCGTAACGCCTGCATCGCTTGCCATCCGATGGGCGCACGCGGGCGTGGAAAGGCGTGCCTAGTGCCCTAAATTTGTCCTAAGCTTTTCTTCCCGCCCGTCCGGGCAATCTCATTCCCCCTTCAGCGCTTCAATCAGCCCAGCCTTGCCGGCGGCGCACTCCTTGTACATGCCGGCCAGCTCTATATCCATCAGCAGCAGCTCACCCATGTCGACCGTATCCGGTAACGCCGGGATAGGTGGGCACTCCTGCAGCAAGCCGGCGTCAATTTTCCCTGGCTGACTCGAGCAGCCGGCGACCAGAATCAGGCAGCACACAGTTACGATAGATAGTTTCACGCAGCACCTCCGTGCGGCCTTGCTGGTATATGGTTTTGTTCTCGATGCGAATGTCGGCGATCTGCTCAAGCGTCTTGCCGGATATCTCACGCACCAGGGCGTCGGCTGCCTCCTGGGCGATCCGGTCACGCTCAAGGTCATACGCCACCTTCCAGGCATGCAGCTGCCAGCCGGTACCAAGGGACAGGGCAGCCACCACAGCGAAGGCTGCCAGCCGCGCTTTATCAATCATGAGCCACCTCTTCCACCAGCAGATCCGCCAGCACCTCGGCCAGTTGCAGCTTCCATCGTTGGTACTTCGCCACATCATCCGGGTTGCTGATAAAGAACAGCTCAACGATGATGCCGCCGCCCCGGCTCACGAACGCCAAGCGACTGTGCTGGCCGCTGGATTCGCCCTTGGCGCCGCGGTTGTTGATACCAAGCGTGGTGCTGATGGCTTTGCACAGGCGCAACCCCAGCTCCATATCGCCCGGCCAGCTCAGCGTCTCCACGCCGGTGGCTGTGGGCTTGCGAAAGGCGTTGCAGTGGAACTCCAGGGCAATGTCATGCTGTGCCGCCAGCTTCCACGCTTGCGACAGCGGCAGGTTCTGGCCCTGATCGCCGTCCCGGCTGAACTCAACGCCCCGCGCGCGTAATGCCTCCGCGAGCAGGTCGCGAAACTCCAGCACAATGCTGGCCTCGGTATGGCCGTTACCCACGGCGCCGGGGTCAGCATCGGAATGGCCGGCGCTGATGAGCAGTGATTTGGATTGCATGGGGTACTCCTGAAACGCAGGCACAAAAAAACCGCCGAAGCGGTTGTGATGGGGTTAGCGTTTTGTCGGGTTGGCCAGCGACAGCAGCGGCCCGGCTGGGCATGCTGGCCTAGCTCTACACGGATGTGGGCATGTACCGATGTACCGCCGGGTTTTGTAGTACCGGCCCTATTCCAGCGCATCGCGCGCGGCGCTCGCTGACATGCCATGACCAACCATGGCTTTGACAGCGAACTCGTCGCTGACATAGCTCCCCGCTCGCAGCTGAGCACGGTAGCAGTCCAGCTCAAACAAGATGCGCAACGCCTTGACCCGGTAGGACCAATGGTAGGTCCACGGCGCGGCCACTGCGATCAGCCCGTATGCCGGCGCAACCAGCAGTACCAGTGCACCGGCCAGCGCAAGGGTCAGCGCCACGAATGCCCACCAGTGCAGGACATGACGAACTTCGTGCGTCAGCAGGCCGATGTCACCCTTGTACTTGCTGTCGATGGTGATCCGCCAGAACTTCTGGTTGCCCGGTGACTTCCGGGCAGCTTTGTATTTCACGGAGTAGAGTTTCATGCGATCAACCTCGCCATGAGTGACGCAGACAGTTCTTTGCGGAAATAGGTGATGCGGCGTATATAACCGTTCAGGTTTGCGCCAATTATCAACGATGTTGCGGATGGGTCAGAGGTATAGGCCACTGCGTACTTTTTGTTTGACGCGCTATCAACAACGACCTCAACACCGGCTGCCTTTAGAGCAACAGCGTCCATCGCGCCCTCGCACTCAATGAACAGGGTACCAGCGCCCGCATTCCACATATCCGCAAAAACAGTGCTGTCGATTATCTGGCTTTCCGCAGCAATAGTTACCGGTGCGCCTGTTGTAATAATTTCTGGTCCAAGAGCTTTGTCGTCCAGCATCGAGTTCCATACATAGATCCCAGAGGAACCGTCGCCGAAATAGCTGTCAGTTGTTGCATAAACTATAGAAAGGAACGCTTGGACAGAGGAACCTGCTAACTCTGACGTTCTGACCTTAACCCGGTACCACCCCCCGCCTAAGTCTTCGATGGTTCCAGAGCCGTAGCCCGGCACAACTTCGCCCACCGACAGGTCATAGATCGTAGATCCTCGTCGCTGAATACCGTCGAATAAAAACAGCATGCAGCGCGTTCGCTCTCCCGCCTTTACAATAAATGAACCTTCATGGAGTCCGCTCCCGGCGTAAGTTGGGCTGCTCAATCGGTGGTTGCTGTTACTTGTATTCTCAGTCAGTTTACCTCCAGTCAGCGTGCCGTTTGGGGCGGTTATTACATTTGCAGCGAACGCACAATTTTGCCGAGCCCAGCCAGCAGCAACGAAATCTAGGGAGTAGTCGTACTTATTGCGGTAACTACCCCAAATCTGATTACCAAGAAACTCCCCAGTAGCCGGATCAAACGCTCTGATCGGCTCATCTGTTCCTGCAGTTTGCAAAACCCCAGAACTATCAAAGTAAGTTCGACCAGCCGGGGCACTGTAATTATTAACAATGTCCGCCCACGGCTTCTCGACCAAGGCGTTATAGGCAGGGTCAAAGATCCGATACCTCTCGTTGATGTAGTCGAGGTCTAGCCCGCCGTAAGCCAGTACAAGCCAGCCCCAGAGGATGGGGTCGACGTACTCCCGGAAAGGGTCGAGCTCGGTAAGAGCGCCGCCGGAAGTGTTGATAACCTCGCGCAGCAGGTCCTTTGTTTCATCCAGATAAACCAGCTTGTCAGCAGTCGCCATCAGATCACCTCGCCGTTGATTGCATCGAGCGCCGCATCAATATCGCCGACGACCGACGCGATCTTCGCGTCAACCGCATCGTTGTCAGGCAGCTCATCGCCGCCGCTGCCTACATTCGCCATCGCCGCCGACCCCAACTCATCCAGTGTCAGCGATGTCTGCACCCACACAGCCGCCCCTGTCGCCGCGCTGAGGCACAGGTAGGACTCCCCGGCCACAATATCGAACCAGCGGCTGCGCGGCTCATAGCCCTCGGTCTCGTCGTTGTCGACGGTCGGGGCCACGCTCGCCGACAGGTTGTCCTGCACTGCGTCTGCCTTGCCTGCCAGTGCGGCGGCGAGCAGGGCGTTATCGCCGGGGCTGCCGGTGATGTCGGCGAATGCGGTCGACGAGCTGGCGATCCATTCAAGCCAACCGGCCCCGTCGTAGCGGTACGTCAGTCCGTCCGCCAGCACCTCTTTTTTCCAGCCCTCTTTCGGCGTGATGACGATCCAGCCGCCGCCAGTACGGTACAGAGCAAGGCGGCCGGCAGCCGCACCGGTGATGCCCGCCCAGGCTGACGCCATGATGTACAGCGCGCCGTCTGCAGGGCTGCCTGGCGCTGCGGTCAGTGTCTTGCTGATGACGGGGGTCTGCAGCAGTGCGTCGATGACCGCCAGCGCCTCGTTGGCGTTGAGGTAGTTAGCCTGCCCGTTTGCTAGTTCGGTCAGTGACAGATTGGGTGTCATTACAGTGTTACCTCATAGTCGTAGCCCCGACCTACCGTTTCGCTCAGTTGGTAGATGCGGAATGTGATGGATGATTGGGGGCTGCCGAAGTCAGTGGTCTGGTCTGCGGCTGAATAGCTGAACTCTTCTATTGCGGTCTCGATCGTGCGGACTGCAGTCGCACCGTCCATCACGTCGACTTCAAACGCCTGCGTGGCCTCACCCACTGGCGCAACCACGCCAGTGCCCCACCAGCTGCTGCTCAGGCGCGAGCGGCGCACGAACGTAGCCGTGAGGTTGCCGCTGCCGTCGCGCGTGGCGTTGGCATATACAGGACTCAGCGGCTCCAGATTGACGCCCCGGTAGGCGAACGGCACGTCTTCACCGGTATCGATGCTGGCCCGCTGGGTGATGCCGCGATACAGTCGGTCAATCCCGATCAGCTCGGCGGCCATGCCGATGAATGCGTTGTCCTGGTCACCCAGCAGCACGAACCAATCGCCGGGCTGGTGCAGGCCGGTGGCCCACTCCGTCCCTTTGTCGCCACGCACAAAGTCGGACAGCGTATAGCTGCCGTCGGCCTGCAGGTCGGCATTCTGAAAGCGGACGATCTCCCACCTGCCATCAACGCCATAGGCGGCGTAGTTGTAGCCGGCAAGCAGCTGATCGCGGGTTATGCTCTCCAGCGCGCCGCTGATCATGATGACGTTGAGCTGGGTCTGGTCGATCAGGTAGCCGTCGTGCTCTGCCAGTGCGCCGGGCGTAGAGCCAATGGTGCATTTGGCGGACCACGCCTGCAGGTCTACCCAGGTCTGGCCGTTGTCGGGCGAGCGATACACCACCCCGCCCGGCCAGCCGGCGGTGTAACCGGTGAGGGTGCAGACAAAGCCCGGCGCGTTCTGGACCGTCTCATCAACAAGCGGGATGTCCA